>WLWD01006067.1_pt1 | contig 51381 bp, 32 predicted proteins | sample 6712731 | NCBI WGS metagenome assembly WLWD01 (sample SAMN12718690, study PRJNA576275) | sponge metagenome | isolation source: marine sponge | host: Mycale hentscheli | place: New Zealand: South Island, Marlborough, Capsize Point | collected 2014-11-01
ATGTTGAAATAACTACAGAGAAGATGGTGGACATAACAAGTATGATTAACAATAACATTGTTTATATATTAATTTTTTTCTTGGTATTCATTATTAATGACAAAAAAAAGTTTCAAAAGGCATGTAAGACCACACACTATACAAACAGTAAATTTTACTAAACTACAGTTTGAACTTAATTTGTCATAACAGCAGATGCTGAGCTGGGGTTTCAAGGCAACAAACGTGAAAGTGACCCTGAAATTGACAGTGATGGGATTAAGCTAGACCTTCCCAGTAAGACAGTTGGAAAATACGTTGTTAAATATATTTTACATCTAATTTTCTCCTCTTAAGATGCCACACAGGATTGCAAAAGTCAATCATTGCACAACTGTATATCAGATCATGAAGGATCAAGACCAGGTAGTTGGTATAAAAATTAAGGCCATTAATCGTGATTACCCGTATTTTAAATAGGTGACTGTGATACCAGTCCTACACCTGATTACTTTTGCCATTCCCAATCATCTGATAAGGTTAGAAATTATATAAGCATATTTTGTTGCTCTCTATGATAGCTAATGTAGCTTACAAAAGGTCATTTCTTTACAAAAGAAATGGTTTTATTGTATTGTATGTTACAATGATTTATTATGTTTTCTAGAATGAAATATCCACCATGACTGTTAGCCAAGAGTCGAAAAGTCTGGACTATCCAAGTAAATTTTAGAAATGGTTTAATATTTTGTATTTATACTCGTGATCTATTGTGGTGACACAGAAAGAGGTTGCATGAAATGTGAGGGATGTTTGGCAGCTGATTGTGGATCATGCATATATTGCATGGATAAGAAAAAGTTTGGCGGCCCTGGAAAAAAGAAGAGAAAGTGTATCACAAGGAAGTGTACTGCATCATTAAAACAAGTAAATATCCCCAGTATTTATTGGTAGCTATTTATTGTTTAATTTCGCAATAATAGAATACTCTTAGAACACTTCTACAATCCAGCAATTACACTCAAGTCGCTGTACAAAAGGTAAGTTGATGTACGTTTTTATAACCATTACTGTGATGAGTATTCATGCAGAAACTTGACGATTTAATTAAATATTAGTAGTTTTTTTTTCACAGAAGAATACTAAAGCCGTTTCTTGCATTAATCATTGTCAAGTGTTTCCTCAAGATTTGAAAACACTTGAAGGTGACAATTGGCTCAATGATAAGGTAACTTAGTATATTTACTGCTGGTAAGAATGAAATGTTGACATTTGCTTATCTTAGATTATAGATGCATATGTTTTTCTGGTAATGGAAGAAGTTAACAGAAAGGTCATAAACAGTGTTTACTGTACATCCTGCTTCTTTTACACCAAGCTGCATACATCGGGTAGAAAGGAAGTGGCCTCTTGGATCAAAGTAATATATTAATTATGTTCAGTGATTCCATGTGAACAAATGACAATTAAAATTTAAATTTCAACATTCTCATTCAAGTGGGTCTGAGGAAGAGCAAATTTTAAATGTGTGATAAAACTCTGTCGTCATCATCCAAGCCTCACACATTTTATTATTATGCTTCCACATGACGCAGTCCGTACTCAACAAACCACCAATTATGTGCCATCAGAACACCTTTTGGTGTCGATCGTAAACACTTCCCCCACAGACCCGTTTGAATCAATATTCGTTTTATGAAGTATGAAATATTGATAATTTAGACTTTAAAATTGTGTAGATTACCCTCACTGACTTCAAGAAACTGATAGTTCCGGTACATAGAGGCAATCACTGGTGTCTGGCTGTGGTTGACTTTGTTAAGCAGGAATTGAGGTATTATGATTCCCTTCAAGGAGATGGAACTACATGTTTAAGGCATATCAAGTAAGTTACATCAAGAGATCAACCATCACTTACTTATTATTATTATTGGTTGATTAGGGGCTACCTCAGTCACGTTTTGCCGACCATCGATTTATCAAGTTGGAAATTCTTGCATCCCAAAGTAAATAAATTTTTCTACCGTTTATACCGCAATTGTTTAATACAATTTTTGTACTTTCCTAAATTAGGATATCCCTTTACAGTCAAATGGCTATGATTGTGGAGTTTTCATGTGCATGGTAAGTGAATTTGAAGTTGTAACACTATTGTTGAATAATTCCTTTTATTCTTCTATAGTATGCACAATACCAAGCATTTGGTTTGGATTTCATTTTCTCACAGGTACTTTAAATGCACATTATATGATGATAAATTTATGTTTGACAAACTATTGCAGAAAGACATTTTTCAAGTCAGGAAGAAAATGTTCAAAGAAATTTCAGAAAAGAAACTGTTGTAGCTAATCACACCATTTTTGTCTATAATATTCATTTATTCTTTATTTGACCTCAAATACTCTTTTGCTTCTGTCTACAACTCACATTGAATGTTATTAACTGCACAGTTTGCATACCTGCTGTATTTTTTCTGTAAAGGTATTAATTAGTCTTCATTGTTGATATATATATGTGTGTATATATATAATACTTATAGCACGAGTCAGAGTACAATATTGGAAACTGTTTTACGAGTACGCAAAATATTATCCATGGACTAGCCAAATAAAATGAGAAGGGATAGCTTGTGAGGTTTTACATTCACAAATATTGCAATGGTTACATTCTGGTTATGATATTTATCTAGTTATGAAGTATTTGAATGGTTTAGTACAAATTTGGAAGTGAATGGACATTGTCAAACATTGCAAATTTTTATCCTTAATGGACTAGTCAAATAAAATGAGAAGTGATAGCTTGTGAGGTTTTACATTCACAAATATTGTAATGGTTACATTTTGGTTATAATATCTATCTAGTTATGAAGTATTTGAATGGTTTAGTACAAATTTGGAAGTAGCTATATGGATATTGTAAGCTCTGCTAGCTTGGCAAACTAATATGAAAAGTGGTTTATGAAGTTTTACATTCAAAACACTGTAATGGAATCTGGTTAAAAAATATTTGAATGGGTTAGTATAAATTTGGAAGTGAATGAATATTGTTAAACTATGCTGCTGTTATATATTTTATTTTAGGGATGGCTAACTACATCACTATTATTAAATAATATTTTCAATAGGTGATGCACTTACTGACTAGCTACATAAATATAATGTTGGGTTGCAGACATCTAGTACCATTCTATATTAAATGTACTTAATAGCTAACTATAGTAATAACTTGCTTTAAATTTATTCTTTGATAAGGTGGGTAATCTATGGCTGGATGAAAGTTTCGCATTGGTAGACATAGAAAGAATGTGGAAAGGAATCGATCCAACATGAAAAGGAAGATGTTAGGAAGGCCTACAAAGAAACATATTTTCAACAAGCAAGCAATGGTACATAGTTAACATCTTGCTGCTCAAGATAGTGCTCCCTAATAGCTTAATTTTATTTCACTTCCAAATGTATTTGTAGGTACTTAGCAACTCTGTATGCAAAGCATTGGAATTGGATGGTGATCCTTTCACAGAAGAAACGCGACATTTTGTTTCAATGTTTAACAAGTTCTTTTATTTGTTTAACGTCCGCCTTTATTTGCAAGAAATAAGTTATATAATGCACATACAAGAAGTAAGTTAGATTTTGACAAATTTGGAGGTGGCTTTTTTACATTCTGTTCGCAATTACTTAGTAAAAGTAGCTTCATAGCAGCACTGTAAAGGAATTGAACTTAATTGCCATCAGAGCAATCAAAGTTTCTTGGCTTAAGCTTGGTCTCTTGTGGTATGAATTAATTAAGTCAGCAACTAGCTAGCTCTTTGGGGACAAATCAGTACCCTTTGGGGATCTGGGGACAGTGCTACCAGTTTGGGGACTGTCCCCGAAGATTGGGGACAGTTGGCACCTATGTGTTATGATAGACAATTATAAAGAATAAACCTCATCTTTAACCAAAAATAAGCCTCCTCTATCAACAGATCTAATCCACTTTTTAGTGAAATCTTGAAATGAGGGTTCATCAGAATGATCATCTTTTGCTCCCATATCTGCGAGACAGATAAAAAATTCCTTCTTGTGAGGCCTATACTAGACTTTTTAATCTTTTTATTAAACACTGAAGGAATATAACCCGCTATGTAGCTATCTTAGAGCATTATGTTATTCAAGGCTGAGTTCATCAATTGCTACACTTATTTCCATTTTCTTAAATATTTAATGTCAATGACACTCTTAAACCCTTCTTCAAAAATATATTGACTTAATATTTCTTCCTTCCCATTTAATTCCTGACTATTACAAAACTCCCATCCACAGATCCTTTAGCTCCCTGCATCGAATTTGGTGAAAGTGACTAAACATTCTTTCTTTCCTTGTGCTAAATTTGAAAGAGTGTTATTTTATCTATAATATTTAACAGTTGTAAGTATAAATCTCTAGAATAATTGCTCAGTGCTTCATCATATTCTCCTCTTGCTGCAAGAAGCTTATGTAGCCTTACTGGTTCTTTTTGATATGGGAAATTCAGAGCTTTTAAACTGCTCCATGATAAAGTAAAGCTAGCTACCACACTTGTGCTTTGAGCCATAATACTCTACAGTCAGAGCCAAAAAAAAGCAAGCTGTGAAACGCTTCCGGAGCTGAGTGAAAACCACTAAGAAATCCAGGCAAACGGGGAAGTAAGATTACGGAAAAATACGGAGACGCGCAACGCGGTTGGATTTTGTAATTTACCGCGTTTCCAATCCCTTACGTATTAAATCTATGGTCAAACAATCCCATAATAACTGACAACTGAATATAGTCTTCAAACGATGATTCTAGCGGTATAACTGCTTGCTATGTAAAATGATAATCTTTAATGGCATGGGCAATAGGTCAATTTTGCGCTGTCTAGGGGTAATTTAAGTCAGCATATCCTGCAGTAACACCCAACTAAAGAGGAGGAGGAAGGGAGAGCTTTATGTTTTTATCAGGAAAATATCAGCTGGCTTGGTACATTTTGACTACAACAACAAAATGGACTATGTGGAGAGCTTTGCCACCCTCAGAAACACTACAAAATACCCTACTGGAAAACAAACTTTTAGGCCAGTAGAATTCAAAGCATTAGCTGCAGCTAAATACATTCACCAGTAATAAATCTTTGTGACTATGCAGCCTAAGATGCTCGGAATTGGGGCAGTGTGATGTGGTTGCTTGCCACACTGTGCTATAGGAGCATATTCTAATATTCTAAAAATTATTGAAAAATTTATCAAGGCCTAAACATGTCCAAAAACAATTCCTTCAACCTTTGGAAAGCATAATCACACACACACACACAACCCACACACACATCTTAAACACAAGGTGTCTATGCTAGCAACAGAGAGCGAAACTGTTGTGCTTATGATTATTTAGAATTCAGTAATAAATTTGTCCACTGCTACCAGATAATGATGATGATAAATAATAACAATATATAAATCTTTTGTATATCCAGTGGTCATACTCTAGCTAACTTTCTAGTATTTCCATAATCACTACAAACTACACTCACCAATGATTACTGGTGCTTCCAGGCACAGTCTTTCTCTCTTTGGACTGGTCTGTGTTTTATACGGACCCTCCATATAGCCGTCCCGTCCCGTCCCGCGTTTTAGTAGCCGTCCCGTCCCGTCCCGTCCCGGGTTTTAGTAAGGACCCCCGTACCAGTGCAAGAAAAAAGTTCGTGAACCGGGTGCAGCCGCGCTCTGAGGTCAAAGGTGAGGATCAGCCGTTCTGCACATAACGTCGTCCATCTAATTCAGCGAGCGAGCGCGGAGAATCCTGCTACACTGCCTTACGCAACTCAAAACGTTTATAGCTACTCTCTTCTTGAAACAATTGTGAAGTCTTTGTCAAGCTGCGCTGGCGAGCGAGCAGACTCTTTTTACAGAAAAATAGGACAGAAATTACATCTAACTGATTAGGCATGAAGAGTTAACAATAACAGAATTACCTGAATAAACTTAGAAAGCAGTGGCAAAGAAGCTCGCTTCTTTGCCACTGCTTTCAAAGTTTATTCAGGTTATTCTTTAGTTTAATCTGGGATGAGAGACTTTAGATTCTCTGATGCTAACTGAGAATGGAAAGGGTTACACTGCACTACTGTAATTTCTGCTCGCTCGCCATGCATTTGCGCTATTCTAGCGCACTACTAGTATATATATATATATATATCAGAAATCTCAATTGAACACGACTGGTAGTGAAGTTTGGGACAGGGTCGAACACGGAGCGAAGAGGCTGAATTATACACATGAATCTCATTTGTCCAGCCACCACCATCTTGATAGTTCTTTCTCAGTAAATTGTGATCCAGACTGCAGTTCACCTGATGGTAACACAACAATGACAGTACTTGCTCATCTGGTCTTCCACGTGAGTTCACGAGTGTTATGAATGACATCACACAAACATCCTTCCTACTGCCCATCCTAACCATCCCTTTCCTTTTTCTATTAAAAAAAAATTATATGTACATATATAAGGAGACTTGGTGCACTCATCAGATTGTGATTCATTTGACAAAAACATTTCCTCATGGGTCCACAATCATGTTGTGGTGAGAGTTGCGACCATGTCATAGATCTTGTGTCTAGCTGATGTAGTGAAGCATGTAATGATGTACCATCATGACCACCAAACAAGTAGAGAATATGATCTGAATAAGCTGTTGCACAGCCATATATTCCAGGAGGTGGAGTACCAGTTGTAGCAAGTTCTTTCCACGATTCTGTAGAGCACTCATAGATTTGAACTACCGTCTTCAATTGTATTTTATTGTTATTAAAGTTGTCAACATAACCTCCATGAATGTAGAGTTGGTCAGTACTTGCTGAGGCATTAGCTGACCATCGAGGTGAAGGTTCATAATGACTGAGAGGCTGATCTAAAAAATAAAATCATTAGTGTAATAATAGAATATACATTTACATTGACACACAAAATAGTAATATTTACAATAAATAATATATTTAATTACTTCATAACATTATTATGTTGTTAATGTTTCTAATATACTTTTGATCTTTGATTGGAATTACATTTAAAATCTATTACTATTGATAATTGTCCAACATCTTGATGATACTAATATCTCCTAAAAGTACTCAGTTTGTCTCAAAGTTTACTGGCATCAGTTTTCAAACAAGTAGTCATTTTCTCAACCTAGCCAAGCACATGCAGCCAGTAACCACAAAGTACAGGAGCAGCTGTCAAAACAAGTAATTGCATGCATCAGATAGGAGTTGTTAAAACAATTCTACTTGTACTATTTTATGAACTCCAATAAAGCATAAAAATCTAAATTTGTGCCTGTTTTCAACATTATATTTAGTATTTGCAATAATGTATGTTCTTTATAACATCTGTGAATAATACACATTCTGTTAATTATGTTTCAGTGAAGATGTTGAAAATGCAACGAAATAAGAGAATATAAACTTGAATTAGGTTAAAATAATTCTTAAAATTTACAGGAAGGAGATAAAATAGAACAGAAAATAGTGAATTTCAAATTTTTAGTGAGAGAAGTATGAAAAAAATGGACAAGTAAAATTTTCTCGAAACACGGAGTGATATTAATTAAAATCAGTCGTCAAAAATTTATTCCATCCTGACTCCACCAACAGTTATGCTTTATATTCATTTGCTAAATTGCCCAGAAATATATTGATTATTGGATAAAAGTTCTACGAGGTTGTGGTTAGACTAATCAGATCATTGTTTCAGTTTTTTACGCTTTTGCATAGTTTCTGCAATGGGTTGCCATCGTTGTCCAGCTGCACACTGGGAAAATACCAGCAGAAGACTAACAGATCAACGCTCTGGGAGACTCGTTGTTCATATATCAATCAACCTCAATCTTTTTCAAACACTCAATATCTGTTAATAGCCATCACAATGATCTTGATTTTCAGAAGGAAAACAAAAACTAACTCGAATAAACTCTATGCTATAATAAAACAACCAATGACAAATGGCAAAGAAGAAATGCAGTTAAATATCTTAAAAGAAATTCATTCCCGAATACTTCACTAAAACTGAAACTATTATTACTATGTGGAGATGTAGAAGCCAATCCTGGCCCCTATTGCATAGTGCTACATATCACTTGTATGGATATGTGGTTTACTTCAGGCATTGTAATATGATACATTTATCAAATCTCTACTGCGCCAGAGTGCTACATATCACTTATATGGATATGTGGCTTTCTTAAGCCTTTGTAATATGATACATTCCTTGATCACTTATATATATATATTTGACTTCATCCCAAGCTGTAGTATTCTTGTTACTACACTGTCGCTGTGTGACCCAACAATATTTAAGATTTAAAAGATCAATCGTTTAAGTGCACAAGAGTGAATACATTTATAGCAGTGACAATGATTACAAAACCAAACAGGAAATAACAAGAAATAATTAGTCATAAGTTCACCACACTTCCTCCCCTTTTAGGATGTTTTCTCATTAATTAAATATGAGGGAGGTCGTCTTGCACGATGAGAGCGACGAAGTGGACGTGTTGAAGAACTTGCTGGAGGATGTGAAGCTTGCTCCATAGATGTTGTTAAACTTGCAGTAGCTGGTACTGAGTCTGACCAATCATCTGGATCAGTCGATTCTATGGCAGTAGTTAGAGAAGAGTGACATAAGCGAATATGGTTTACATGACGTCTAAGTAGACGACCATCGGTAGTTTCCACAATATATGATTTTGGACCACTTGCTTCGGAAATAGTTCCAGGCAACCATGCTTGTCCCGTGCTGAAGTTTTTAGCTAAAACTTTACTGCCAATTCCAAGATGCTCTTCCTTCCCTCCTCCTCTAGACATTGGAATACTTTGCTTAGTTTCCATGTGATGGTGAAAGTTAGGCTTGGCCAAATCTAACTGACATCGCGGACGTCTGCCCAGCAATAATTCAGAAGGTGATCTACCAGTTGTCGTGTGAGGAGTGAGACGATAGTGAAATAAAAATCTCGACAAGTATGTGTCTAAAGTTTCTGTTGAACGATTTTTTAAAGCTCCCTTCACGATTTTTACTGCCCGTTCTGCCTGACCATTTGAAGCGGGGTGGTATGGAGCAGTGCAGACGTGTCGAATACCATTTAGCTTTGTAAACTGCTTAAATTCTTGGCTTGTGAAGCAAGAACCATTGTCGGATATGAGGACTTCTGGAAGTCCATGAGTAGAGAAAATGTTGCGAAGATGTCGAATAGTAGCACTTGATTTGGCTGTTGACACCACTTTGACTTCCAGCCATTTTGAATAGGCATCAATTAGTACTAAAAAGTATTTTCCTCCCACTGGACCAGCATAGTCCAAATGGAGTCTAACCCAAGGTCTCTTTGGAAATTCCCAAGGGTGTACTGGAACAGGTTTATCTGCAGGTCGACTCATCTGGCAAACATTACAAGTCTGTACTCTAACCTCTAATTCATGATTCATATTAGGCCATACATATGATCGAGCAAGGCTCTTCATTCGGCAAATACCAGGATGACTTTCATGTAACTCTTCAATCATTTTTGAGCGACCTTTAGGAGGAACTACTACTCTACTTCCCCAAAGCAGACAACCCTCATGCACACTCAATTCTGTATATCTCACATGATAAGGTTTAAAATCCTCACTGTTGGGTGGTCTTTTCCCTTGTAGAATTAAGTCCTTCACCTTAGAAAGTACGGGGTATGTAGCTGTCCAGTTCTTGATTTGAGATGCTGTGACAATAGAGGATTCCAATGCTTCCATCAACAGCAGTGTCTCTCCAGGGTCTGGTATCATAGTAGGACACTCAGGTAAGGGTATTCGGCTAAGAAAATCAGCGTTTCCATTGTCTTGTCCTTTCTTGAACTTGATGCGGTAATCGTATCCTGCCATGGAGAGAGCCCAGCGCTGAATCCTTGCTCACGCCATAACTGGAACTGCCTTTGTCTCCTTCAACAGACCCTCTAGTGGCTTGTGATCTGAAAGAATCACAAATTTTCGGCCATAAATATATTGGTGGAACCGTTTTACCCCAAACACAATAGCAAGGGCTTCTTTTTCCAACTGAGAATAGCCTTTCTCAGCTGGAGCGAGTGATCTGGATGTAAATGATATAGGTTTTTCTGTTCCGTCTTCCATCTGGTGGGAAAGAACTGCACCAAGTCCATATGGAGCATCGCAGGCCAGAATGATGGGCTTCTCCTGATCATAGTGAACCAAAACTTGATCTGTAGTTAGTTGCTTCTTAGCTGCTTCGAAAGCCCTTTGTTGCTCTTCTCTCCAGTGCCATGGAACCTTGTAGTCAGGTTGCTTAGTGTAGCTTTTTGACATTATTGTTACGAAGCGGACAAAAGCACCAAATTTTTTTTCATGATACTTTACAACATACTGATTGATTTTAGCCTAGGAGCCCAAGATGATTATCACCTAGAACAAAATGGCCGCCATTTAAAAAACCGAAACTATTAAACCGTCACACTTTACCAAATGCAGCTGCTTAAAAATCTCTTTGTGTGTGGTGACTGACATTAATTTTAGGATATAAGAAGCAGGTAAAGTTCCAACAAAGGCGTGCATCGAATAGAACCCCAATATGCCATGTGCTCAGTGACCCAGTTGTTTCTCGGCGTGGTTTGTGGCTTTCTGGCTGGCTCTTGGAGTGGTTTGTGGTGTTCTGACTGATAACTGGTGAGTCATTAGCTTAGATAATTGTAGCCATAATCAGCAAACAATAACTGTAATACAGGAGAGTATGGACTGGAATCGTTGTATCATTTGTCAACAAGATACAACTGAACCACTGAAATGCCCATTGCACAGTCCTGCTAGTAGTAAAACTGATGCCTTATGAGTCATTCTTGACAAATGTGGAACAGTTTAAGGCCATAAATGCGCTTCCAACCAGCATTTATTTCGGGAGTGAAGAAACAGCGGCCAGTTTTTCCCGACATACTGCATCATGGCATAAATCATGTCACTTGAAATATAATAATTCTATGCTGAACAAAGCACAAAAAAGGAAAAGAAGTAATTGCAGTACAATGTCTGATTGTGAAAAACAACCCAGCAGGAAACGCCAGGCACTCAACAATGATAATTGCCTGTTTTGTGAGAAGGGACAGGAAGACGGTGACCTGCACCAGGTTTCAACATTTGATGCAGATATCAACATAAGAACCATCATCACTGAACTCCAGGACACTCGGCTTCTAGCCATAATTGATGGAGGAGATCTAATTGCGAAAGAAACGAAATATCATTTGAAGTGCTTAACAAATTTGAGAAATTGCTATAGGAGTAATAACCGAAGGTCCAAACAACATCCAGAAAACACAAATGCAAAACTGAATGAGTCCAGAGCATTTGTTGAGCTATTAAACTACATAAAATTTGCTGTAGACTCTGGAACAATTGTTTTCAAACTATCTGAGGTACACTCCCTCTATATTAACCGTCTAAAGGACTTGGGTATTGATAAAATGGTCAATAAAACTTAAGACTGACTTACTGGAACACTTCTCAGAAGCACGAGCAAAATGACGGTAAAAACACTGTCATCGTAATTGAAAAAGGGATGCAGGATATGCTGAAAGAGGCTTTAAAGAAACGAGACTTCACTGAAGATGCTACAATTCTTGCTAGGGCAGCTACACTAATACGAAATGACATTTTTAACCATCAGTGCTTTGATTTCGCTGGTAGCTTCCCACCAGGATGTCAGGAGGACTCACTGCCATCTAGCCTGAAATCACTGAGTTATTTATACCTCACTTAGTGAAACAGCTAGAAAATACAACGCGGTTGGATCTTGTGTGGGATACATATCTTTCAGATAGTTTAAAAGAATCTACTAGGAACAAAAGAGGAAAAGGTGTACGAAGGAAAGTATCTGGCTCAACTAAACTCCCTGGAAACTGGGTTGATTTCCTTCGTGATTCAAAGAACAAAGAGGAACTGTTTTCTTTTCTTTCAACCAAGGTTGCTGAGTATGATTTTCCACCTAGTAAGAGTGTATTTGTCACATCAGGAAAGTCAGTTCTGTGCAAAGGCTCTAGTTACCAGATGGCAGACTGCAACCATGAGGAACCTGACACAAGGGTTGTTGTGCACATTTCACATGCACTGCAAAATGGTATGATGTCCATAAAAGTACGCAGTGTAGACACAGATGTTGTCACAATCCTTGTTGGTGCTTTTCATGAACTTACTGAGATTCAACCTCAAGCAGACATCTGGGTTGCCTTCGGGATGGGAAGGAACTACTGCTATTACTATATAAACTCCATCTGTTCAGTCCTCGGAGAGCCAAGATCCCGAGGTCTACCAGTATTTCATGCACTGACCGGCTGTGACACTACGTCATCCTTCAAGGGAAAGGGCAAAAAAACTGCATGGCAAGCCTGGCAGGCCTACAGAGATGTCACGGATACATTCCAATACCTTGCCTGTCATACTTTTGAACACCTAAGCATACACTGCGTTCATTTTCAAAGAATTGAGAGATTTACTGTTATAATGTATGACAAAACCAGCCCCTTGACCTCAGTCAATGACGCAAGGGAAGAACTGTTCTGCCGAAAGTCTAGATCTGTAGACAGAATACCGCCCACACAGGATGCTCTACTTCAGCATACTCAGAGGGCATTGTACCAAGCTGGAATTTGGACTACCTGTATGCAAACTCAGCAAATAATTCCATCACCACAGGAATTTTCATGGACCAAGGATTCTGCATCAGGACTGTGGATCCCAATATGGATTACAGTCCCAGAAGTTTCCAGAGCATGTAGCGAACTTGTAAAATGCTCCTGCAAAGGAGACTGTACCAGATGCAAGTGTGTCAGATCCAATCTTCAATGCTCACCACTTTGCAAATGCAAGTGTAATGACTCTGTTAGTACCTAAATGATCATTATAGTCACTTATCACCACTATCTAATCATTTTGACATTTAATAATCAATCTTGCATCAACTTCCTCAGTTTGTAGAATTACTTGACATGACTAATAATTAATGGCAGCCATTTTGTTCTTGGGCGTGAACGCTAAAATGTTGAGGTGGGCTCCTAGCCTATTATTACTTAACAGGTTATAAGAGATCTTCATGCAAAATTCCATGCTTTTGTCCGCTCTGTAACGATAATTTCACTAAGCCACCTGACTATTGGTCTGTAATAGCCTGTATAAGGGAGAGAGAGTATGTGATAAATTTGGTAAGAATTTACTGTAATAATTAATCAACCCCAAAAATGATTTTAACTGGCTTATGTCTGATGGAGCTGGGGCCAACTGAATTGCTTGGACTTTCTTCATTGTGGGTTGGAGTCCCTGTTCAGAGATTCGATGTCCCAGGTATTCCACAGCTGGTAGCATAAAGAAACACTTGCTGCGCTTCAGGCGAGCTCCGACTTTTTCTAAACGTTTCAGCACTTCTTGTAGGTTTTGCAAATGTTCATCGTCAGTTTTTCCAGAAACGAGAATGTCGTCAATGTAAACCGATACTCCTGGAATACCTTGTAACACAGTCTCCATTGTACGCTGAAACATAGCAGGTGCTGAAGCTACTCCGAACGGAAGACGATTATATTGATAGAGACCTTTCGACGTGTTTATCGTCATTAGGCGCTTTGCTTCATCATCTAGCTCGATCTGATTGTAAGCGTGAGCCAAGTCGAGCTTCGTGAACGTTTTGCCTCCAGCTAGAGATGCAAAAATATCGTCAATTTTGGGAAGAGGATAGCAGTCAACTATTGCAGCTAAATTAACTGTCAGCTTGTAGTCCCCGCACACACGTATTGAGCCGTCTTTCTTCACCACCGGCACAATCGGTGCTGCCCATTGTGAAGTAGATACTTTCTCGATTACTCCATCTCTCTAAGCGGTCAAGTTCAATCTCGACTTTTTCCTTCAGTGCGTAGGGTACGTTCCGTGCTTTGTAAAAGCTTGACTTTGCGTTGTCCTTCAATTGTATAGAGGCTTTGTAACCTTTAATGTGACCCAATTCTTCCTTGAACACGTCCTCGAATTTCTCCGCTAATTCTTTCCATTTTTCAGGTGCTTGCTGCAGTAGATTCAATCGAGGCCAATCGAGCGTAAGTGTTTTCAGCCAATCTCTGCCCAAGAGTGTGGGACCGTCATTTCCAACAACTTGAAGTTTTAAATTTTTCTTTTGATTGTTGTACGAAACTTCGACGTCGATCGATCCGAGGACTGGAACTGCTTCCCCAGTATACGTGGTAAGCCTGATGTCTGACTTCTCTAATGTGGGACTGTTGGGCCATAAACTTCGATCGTTCACTAATAATGGAAAATGAAGCTCCCGTGTCTACTTCCATTTCTACTTCTACGCTGTTCAAGAGCACTATGACCGTAATTGGCTTGGTTTTTTCAGCTTTAACTGCGTAAAAAGTGTATTCCGAATCTGAAATGTCTGCAGATGCTGAAGGACGTTCGTCTTCTAAGCGATAATTCCGATTTGTTGATTTCTTCCCACGCTGCTGCAGTTGAGGATTATCGTGGTGCTGTTGAGGTTTTCCTTTGCTGCGGCAGACACGACCAATATGTCCTTTCTTCCTACAGTTGTGGCAAACGGCGTGACGATGATAGCAGTAGGCCTGGCTATGGTTCTTCCCACCACAACGATAACATGCCACAGCTCCTCCTTCTGACTTTTCTTTGGAGCCACCGCGGTCAATCTTGTGAACTTTGTGCGAATTGCCCTGGGAACTCGTTTCACGCAACTCTTTTACACCTTTTTCTGCTGCTTCCAAGGTTAGGGCCAAATCATACACTTTCTTGTAGTCCGGCTTATCTTCGGCGAGTAGACGCTTTTGCCAGCGCTCGTCATTAATGCCGCAAATAAGGCGATCACGGAGATTCTCGTTTAGCTTGTCCGCACTTTCAAATCCACAATGTTCGGCTAATTTTTTCAGTTCATTTACGAATGTCGCCACCGACTCCCCCGGCTTGCACGAGCGAGAGTTAAATAGGTAACGTTGCACGGACTGCTTCGGCTTCGGGTTGTAATGGCCACCGATAATTTCCTCCAAGTCTTTGTATGGCACGTCAGCAGGCTTTGCGGGTGCCACAATACTTTTGATCATTGTGAACGTTTTGGGCCCACAGGACGATAGTAGTACGCCTAGCGTCTACCGTTATATCATTCGCATCGAAATAGAGTTCAGCTCTCTCGATAAATGTTGACCAATCTTCAACGCTGCTATCAAAGGGATGCAACTGTCCGTGAGATGCAGCCATCCTCGTCGCCAGTATGTAGTATTCTTGTTACTACACTGTCGCTGTGTGACCCAACAATATTTAAGATTTAAATCTTAAAGTGCACAAGAGTGAATACATTTATAGCAGTGACAATGATTACAAAACCAAACAGGAAATAACAAGAAATAATTAGTCATAAGTTCACCACACAAGCCAAACCAAAAATTGACATAACTATCTTAAGTTAAAAATAAGCAGGCAATCTAGTTTTGAACAATTATGTTTTTAAGCATCCACAGCTGTAGCATACCAGTGTAATCCTAAAAGTGTTTAGCTATGGCTTCTATTACATTAAGTCAGGATGTAGAGGCTTGATTTTGTGTATCTACTACTGTGCTGGGAAGTAGCATCAGTACACACCACCTGTTCAGAAGTTATGTAGTTAGTCATACCTGGATGCTCCACAGATAAAACTTAAGTCATTTAACAATGCCCCACTTCAGAGTTAAGTGCAGCATCTTATAGATATGACAGTAATTTCAATTTTAAAAAGGTTAGAATAGTTTTAATATCATCTAAAACATATTTTTGTACACTGTCAATAATATGGAAGAACCTCTCTATACACCATGTGAGAGCAAAGATTACTCAAAGCTGATATCTCTTTCCTTATTCTAATTTTTTACCATTATTTTTGCTGCACATTACACAGCCATTCCTCAAGCACTGGCTAAACTACTACTAAAACCCATGAAAGTGGATGTGGTTAGCTAAGTTCATTGACAACCACAACCAGAACATATATACTATCCCACTGAGATTTGGAGGATGTTAAACCCTTACCGTATTTATGCCACCCGACATCTTCCCAGTGTAGCAGTTGATAAAGGGTTAGGCTATGGCAAGACTAAGAGTAGATATGATCTGTCATAATTTGTAGGAGGCAATAGCTAATATGGTGGCATCAGTTAATATCTCAAGGTTTCAAATCTTTATATTTAGCTGTAAATATTATGATGTGCAACCTTAGTTTGGACTATTCTATATTCCAGGGGAACTAGCTATAAGATAACTGGAGAATGTCCCACTCAGCGCACAATTAGTCCTATTTTTATTTTTTTGAGCACGGGATAAGACCCAGGCAACTTTTAAATGGCTGGATGGATTCTTCAACGGGAAGTGAGCGCAACGGTAGCCTACTACCACACCCTTCTACGGAGAGGAGGACTGTTCAGTTTATATATGTGACCGTCTACAGGAAAACTAGGCACAACGCGGCACCCTTCGAAAAAAAATTTTTTTGGACTTACAGAGTTGTCGGCGTCCAGATATTGAGCTCTCCAAGTTTTATCGTCGTAGCTTAAGTCATTCCCACTATAATAGACCTAACCGTTCCCTTCCGTCGGCTTGAAACAATATATTTTTAAGAAATCGATCGATCTTTTCTCGATATTTACGCACGCCGCGTTGTGCCCGGTTTTCCTGTCGACGGTCACATATAGTGCTCAATTTGGGTTCGTGTGACCACACTTCTCATGCATTCAGTACTGAAAGGTGCTGCCAAGCGAGTTGGCGACTTATAAACCATTGATTTAGTCTATCCATGGGTCAGATATTATTTGTCTTTTTAGGTTTAGAAGAAACAAATGTATTGTATACTTTGAAGAATACTTTTTTCTCTTGTATACTGGCGTAGTAGTCTCGCGTAGCCAGACCCTTTACCAATCGCTACGCGGGAAAAGGGTCTGGTAAACTGACGACATAGAGCAGTTTGCCACTTGCTGACTAAGCAAGAACAAACTGCTCTATGTCAGTTTACCAGACCCTTTTCCCGTGCAGCGATTGGTAAAGGGTCTGGCGTAGCTACATAAATAGTAATATAAAAATACAGAATTCTTATGAAAAAAGCAAAACTACAACATAAAAGAATGGTGTCTACACTTCAATATGCTGTTTTACTAGTGATGTGCTTGAGCACAAATGGCGAGCGAGCCTAAAGACTATAATATTTTTATATGAATAATTTTGACTTCTAACACTAAAGCTACTGAAAATAAGGTCCAGTTTGTTTATTATTAGCATACAGGGTAAAGGGATTTCAGTGCCATAGTAACAACTAACTCTCTGCAACTGCTTGAATTGAAGGAAAAACACAACAACAAAACAATACACGTTATTTAAAAGTTTTCTTTGTGATATTCTTTAGCTAAGTAGTGGTTGTAACACACAATGCTTTGACACAACTGGACATGCACCTACACAGACTTACCTTCGCGGAAGTCTAGTGGACAATGTATTTTCAAGTAAATACTGTTGCGCACGGCTTATAACCATGACAAAGAGCGCATTGGCTTACCACCGCCACTAACTCGAATAGAAATGGAAGTCCCTTAAGTTTTCAAGTTTTAACTGCACCCGCAAAAGAATTCAAAAAGGTAAACAATTCAATTTCTAGGGTGATACGGGTACTGATCGATAAACAGAGGATTCTATTTAGTGAAGTTTGGGACGGGGTCGACAACCGAACTAACACAAAAACGCGAGGGTCAAAGTACAAAAATGCCTTACGTACGTCCATACATATATACAAATAAACTAGTGGTGTGCTTGAGCACAAATGGCGAGCGAGCCTAAAGACTATACTATTTTTATTAACTTCTAACACTGAAGCTACTGAAAATAAGGTCCAGTTTTTAAATTTAGCATACAGGGTAAAGGGATTTCAGTGCCATAATAACAACTCTCTGCAACTGCTTGAATTGAAGGAAAAAACAACAATAACAAAACAATACACGTTATTTAAAAGTTTTCTTTGTGATATTCTTTAGCTAAGTAGTGGTTGTAACACACAATGCTTTGACACAGCTGGACATGCACCTACACAGACTTACCTTGGCAGTAGTCTAGTGGACAATGTATTTTCCGGTAAATACTGTGCGCACGGCTTATAACCATGACAAAGAGCGCATTGACTTACCACCGCCACTAACTCGAATAGAAATGGAAGTCCCTTAAGTTGTCAAGTTTGAACTGCACCCGCAAAAGAATTCAAAACGGTAAACAATTCAATTTCTAGGGTGATACGGGTACTGATCGATAAACCAGAGGATTCTGTTTAGTGCAATTTGGGACGGGGTCGACCACCTAACTAACACAAAAACGCGAGGGTCAAAGTACAAAATGACATACGTACGTCCAAACATATATACAAATAAATAAATAAATAAACTAGTGGTGCGCTCGAATAACGCAAATGCATGGCGAGCGAGTAAATATATGAGTATGTATAGGTAAAGATGATTTGTGAAGGAAATCGCTAATTAATAGCGGAAGAGTTAACAATAACAGAATTACCTGAATAAACTTAGAAAGCAGTGGCAAAGAAGCGCAGCTTGACAAAGACTTCACAATTGTTTCAAGAAGAGAGTAGCTATAAACGTTTTTGTTGAAACAAAGTTGCGTAAGGCATTGAGCAGGATTCTCCGTTCTCGTTAATTGAAAAATACTGGAACTGTGAACGCTTTACCTAACATACGTAATTAGAAGCGCGGGCGAAATTTTTGACGTACGCATACATACCTATATATTATATATCTGAAATCTCAATTGAACACGACTGAGAGTCAGCTTCGCTCGCTTCGCTCGCTCGCTGAATAAATAAACATCCCCGATTTTCGATTGTGTTACCCCTGTAAGTGTCTCGCTCGCTACGCTCGCTCGCCAACTAGTGGTGTGCTTGAGCACAAATGGCGAGCGAGCCTGATAGTTAGGTAACATAAAATGTTACTATTTTTCATGCAAACACTATAATAGCAGTTATGACATTAGATTTCAGCAAACAAATACAAAATCACTCTCTTACCTGATTAATGGTAACTTTTGTAGTATCAAACATCAACCATTCTGATGATCTCAATCACCAGTGACTCTTGAACAAGCTCTCAGCTACGATAAAAAATAAACCAGTGTTATTATTTGTAATTTTAGCCAACAAATATGGAATTACTACTTACCTCATTCTTGAGTATTGATAACTTCTGTAATATCAAATTGAAGTTACTTTGACCATCTGAATTACCTCGAATTCTTGACAACAAGCTCTCAGCTACGTAAACAAAAGACAATCAATTTTAGCACACAAATACAAAATTACTTTCTTACCTCATTTTCTTGAGCAGTAGTAACTTCCTAGTACCAAATTTGAGTCATTCTGACTATTTGAATTTACCAGTCACTGTTGACAACAAGCTCTTAGCTGATTTAACAATAACAGAATTACCTGAATAAACTTAGAAAGCAGTGGCAAAGAAGCGCAGTTTAACAAAGACTTCACAATTGTTTCAAGAAGAGAGTAGCTATAAACGTTTTGGTTTAAACAGAGTTGCGTAAGGCAGTGCAGCAGGATTCTCCGCGCTCGTTAATTGAAAAATACTGGAACTGTGAACGCTTTACCTAACTTACGTAATTAGAAGCGCGGGCGAAAACAGAGGACTCACGTACCCCATAAACAGATAAATAAACTAGTGATGTGCTTGAGCACAAATGGCGAGCGAGCCTAAAGACTATACTATTTTTTATATGAATGAGTTTGACTTCTAACACTGAAGCTACTGAAAATAAGGTCCAGTTTTTAAATTTTCGCATACCCGAGTTTTCTTTGTGATATTCTTTAGCTAAGTAGTGGTTGTAACACACAATGCTTTGACACAACTGGACAGGCACCTACACAGACTTACCTTCGCGGTAGTCTAGTCAAGTGGACAATGTATTTTCAAGTAAATACTGTTGCGCACGGCTTATAACCATGACAAAGAGCGCATTGACTTACCACCGCCACTAACTCAAATAGAAATGGAAGTCCCTTAAGTTTTCAAGTTTTAACTGCACCCGCAAAAGAATTCAAAACGGTAAACAATTCCATTTCTAGGGTGATACGGGTACTGATCGATAAACCAGAGGATTCTGTTTAGTGCAATTTGGGACGGGCCTACAACCGAACTAACCACAGAAAACTCGAGGTCAAAGTAAAAAATGCCTTACGTCGTCCATACATAATTGGCGAGCGAGCCGTAGCGAGCGAGGACACTTACAGGGTAAACAACGAAATCGGGGATGTTGTTTATGGCGAGCGAGCGTAGCGAGCGAGACACTTACAGTGGGTAACACAATCGAAAATCGGGGATGTTTGTAAATTATTGTTTGTATTTGTATATGTTGGACGTACGTATGTCATTTTGTACTTTGACCTCGCGTTTTTTTTTCTTTTTGTGTTAGTTATGTGTTTTTTTCGACCCCGTTCCCCAAATTGCACTAAACAGAATCCTCTGGTTTATCGATCGTACCCGTATCACCCTAGAAAATTTGAATGTTTACCGACATGAATTCTTTTGCGGGTGCAGTTTTTCTATTCGAGTTAGTGGGCGGTGGTAAGTCAAATGCGCTCTTTGTCCATGGTTATAAGCCGTGCGCAAACAGTATTTACTTTTGAAAAATACATTGTCCACTAGACTACTGCGAAGGTAAGTCTGTGTAGGTCTATGTCCAGCTCCGTGTCAAAGCATTGTGTGTTTACAACAACCACTACTTAGCTAAAGAATATCACAAAGAAAACTTTTAAATAACGTGTATTGTTTTGTTGTTGTTTTTTTCCTTCATTCAAGCGTAGCACTGAAATCCCTTTACCCGTTTTGCTAAATTAAAAAACGGGACCTTATCAGTAGCTTCAGTGTTAGAAGTCAAAATCATTCATATAAAAATAGGTAGTCTCTTAGGCTCGCTCGCCATTTGTCGCTCAAGCACACCATAGTTATTGATTTATGCTTTTATATATGGACGTACGTATGTCATTTTGTACTTTGACCCCTCGCGTTTTTGTGTCAGAGTTAGTGGTGACCCTGTTCCCAAATTGCACTAAACAGAATCCTCTGGTTTTACGTCGTACCCGTCCCATATACATAGAAATTGAAGTGTTTACCGTTTGAATCTTGTGCGGGTGCAGTTAACTTGAAAAACTTATGGGACTCCATTCTGTTCGAGTTAGTGGCGGTGGTAAGAAATGGCATCCTTTGTCATGGTTATAAAGCCGTGCGAACAGATTTACTTGAAAAACATGTCCACCCTATACTACTGCGAAGGTAAGTCTGATGTAGGTGCATGTCCAGTGTGTCAAAGCATTGGTGTTACAAACCACTACTTAGCTAAGGAATATCACAAAGAAAACTTTTAAATAACGTGTATTGTTTGTTGTTGTTTTTCCTTCCAAGCAGTTGCAGAGAGTGTTACTATGGCACCTGAAATACCTTTACCCTGGTGGCCTAAATTAAAAAAAACTGGACCTTATTTTTGAGTAAACTTCAGTGTTAGAAGTCACAAACCATTCTAAAAAATAGTAGAGTCTGAGGCTCGCTCGCCTTTGTGCTCAAGCCATAACTAGTTACAAATAAATAAAAAAAACATCCCCGATTTTTCATTTTTACCCCTGTAAGTGTCTCACAAGTACGCCGTCGCCAATTAGGTAGAACAGAGCTGATAACGTTGCCACATAGAAAATGCATTAAAGTAAACAGGATAATATGGTTTAGGGCAATATTTTTCCATATCACACCTGTGTTCATGTCATTAGTGGGGTTATTACCGTCCCCCTAGGTAAATTTCCTGTTACCAAGGCATCGCCCATGAGCAGACCAAATAAATTTATTCCATGGATACCCGAGAATATAAACTCGTCTGATTGGCGGTAGTACGCTCGTCCCTGCGGCACTTGCGTACGTAAATACTAAGCAAACAGACTCGTGATTTCTCCTGTATCAAATGAATAATAGATATTTATTAGGTACTGAACAAGAGCCTGATAACTGTTGCCACATAGGAAAATGCATTAAGAAACAGATGTGGCTTAGGGGCAATATTTTTCCATATCACCTGCGTTCATAGTTTTAGTTGGGTTATTACGTCCCCCCTAGGTAAATTATTGTTACCAAGGATTCGCGCAGAGCAGTACCTAATAAATTTATATCCATTGGGACCCGAGAATATCACTCGTCTGATTGGCGGTATTTACGCTCGTGCCTGCAGCACTCGCGTAAATACTAAGCCAACAGACTCGTGATATTCTCCTGTATCAAATGAATAATATATATTTATTATGTATTTAATAAACCATTAACTGATCTAGTATGGTTTTTTATAGTAGTGTTTTACATCATATAGCAGTATATTACAAATTCTTAAACGGTGCCTCATTGTGCTGTCAATTGTTGCAATATCTCACACTAACTCTCATATTTCAAGGAGTAACTAATTAGCTGAAGTCTTGCACAACATCCTATGGAGTCTATAATAAGCTGCAGCACTTCCATTTAATTATTTGATACTTGTATTCAAAACATGAGAATGGCACGATTTATTATTTTAATATTATTGTCTTTTGTCAAGTCTTTCAATCACATACAGTTGCAATAGTTTGCTGTAATGCATGATGATCTTTTAAACATCTAACTGCTTGGTGATCCCTAAAACTTCCTATAACTGTCTATTCATCTCTTATTGTGTTTAATGACATTTTGCGGTGTCTAAATGTTTTACAATCCCTCATGTAACTCTGCTCAATATTATAAGAAATTTCCTCTATCACAGAAGCTCCTAGATTTGGAAAGGTTCAGTACGCTGCCACCAGAGTTACTACTCCTGAGTGGCCACTGATCTGTTCCTGATACTTTTATTGGTCCCTCTACCTAATCCCTTAGTTAGGGTGGAAGGTTGCTTATAGGAATGACCAATATTTATAAAGTAAAAAAGTGATACAGAATAGGCACAAACTGAGCAGTGACTAAAATGTGCTTGCTCAAGGCCAGAATATATAACCAAGGCAAGCACAGTGGGAAACATATAGAACATACAGTGTAAGCATGCCTAATGGATGAGCACATGGCACTCTAGCTGTTCATGCACACATTCCAAACAACATAGACGGAAGAATGCGTAAGAACATGAAACTAATGAAAAATAAATAAACACATAAATGACGATGAACAGTCAATAACAATTCTTGTGCATCCGTTAGGACGGCCCCACAACTTATGTGTATTCATATTCTAAGAAAATGTAAGAAATTATTTAGCTACTAACGTGGATAAACATATCTGGAAGTGATAATAAACACTATTATGAATAATATTTGCCTAACAGAAATAATACTGTATGAAAATAATTATATAAAATATGAAATAGTATATCAACTATAAAACAAATGTGATGGTTCAAAGTAAACACATCAAGTGCTGTACTTCTTTAGAATAGCAGCTGCAATGTTAGGATGACCAACTATTGGACTTCTCAAGGCATCAGCTAGTGTACTCCAGTTTCTGTCTCTTCCATCTGTTAACCACTCATTCAACATGTCCAGGCAACTAGGTTCAGCTTTATAGTAACGATGACTTTCAATAGAGTTTAGAGTACCCATTGTCAGACCAAGTTTGAAACCAATTTGCTTCCATTGCACTCTGGCTTCATAGAGTTCTTCATAAACCTTGCCCAAGTCTTCTGCATTTAATTCTGAATTAATAATAAATTAAAAATTAACTTTGATTGGATTTCATACCATTTGCTTATGGCAGTTCTCAGTATTAATTCACTTAAAAAAACAACAATATATTATTATATATATGATATTAATCGTTCCAATTCTTGAACTAGAGAACATGTGATACAACTTTCCATACAGAGACTAACATATCAGTAATTATGAACTAAGAAGAACTGAATAAAAAAATTCTTTTATCAAAAAAAAAGTGACACTTATGTAGCTGAGAACTACCTTTAAATATTTCTGTGAAACATTAACAGTTGGTTGCTTTCAAGATTAGTTGATGACAGACTAATGAATAAATGCGTAATAACTTGAGATACTATTCTGCAATAAATAGACTATTACACTATTCTCTGTTTTTAACAGGTTTACTAAAGAACACTGAGAATATTCATGACAATATTTAGTCCATTTTAAAATACTTATAAGTTTTAGTAATTAAACCAGAAATGATACAAGCAACATTGTTTGCTTCACAGATTGAACCTATTTGTTTTTTAGAGAATTACTGCTAAAGCTAACTATCGCGAGTAAAAATAGAAATACATATAAAACACTGAGACTCACCATTAGATATTAGTGAACACTTTATTATTTTTAAAGAAATGATGAATATTAATGACTTGAAAATTGTAAACTGGATTGAAATTAAGATAACTGATTATCATTCAGTATGACTAAATCATAAGTAAGCTTTAAATCCTGTCAATTGTGATCAATTATCTATAAAGTTACTTATTGTGATCAGTTTTTCTAAACTGATTATATTTAATTATAAATAAATTTACTTTTCTTAACAACATAATTATATTAAATTAACTAAAAATAGTGTTAATACTCATACCCAGCATGTTGGCTATATAAATCTCAAAACTATTGTAATCTTAATAAGAATAAAAAATGTTGAATTACCCTGATAGTTTGAGCGTTGCTCAGCTGCAGCATTGTTCTCTACACGACCAAGTTGCTCTACTTTGATTGCTGCAAAATAATATGCTAAATGAATACAAAATGTTAAAATATCATCTAAACTAATGTTTCTGACATACATCTTTTCCGTAATAACTAATTATGCTGTATAAATGTCACAATATGGCTTCGCAAAGAGTGAAGTTATTGTAATTGCCAAACTAAAATTACATGAGGTGTATATTCTGAAGTATATAATATAGAACTAAAATGCAAATGCTAATGATTATGTTGAGTTGATGCACTTAAATGGATTTCTACTAAAGTACAATTATTTGCTTAAGAATTAAATCTGTGAATACACTTGATTAAATAAAAACATACAACTCTACAGGTATTTTGAGGTAACACTAATCATAATATATAATAAGTTATGTCAATTCATTATAAAACTTTTAAATTTGATACCGTAATTCATAAAAATAGAATATTTATACATTTATACTTGAACCTATAATTGAAATATTTATCACTGATAATTACTATTATTATTAATAAAACATTAAGAAATTTTAGAATCACCTTGATCACTTGAACAATAAATACCTTTATGAGGTGGAGTTCCAGTAGTCAATACACTGACATGAATCTCCTGTAGTGTTTATAAAATTAATATTTTGTTAAACTAAACCGAATAAACTATTTTTGTCTTACCTTATTGAACCAAATTTTCTGTCTTGAATCTATAAGTGGAATTACTTTAATAATATTTGGGTCCTTCAGACACTTCATATTAGTAGATGCTTCATCATCAAGTATGCATAAATGAAGTGGAGCTCTGTCTGATCGCTTCAATACAGATTTAAAAAATGATTGTATTCCCGATGGATGATCTGTACATTCAAATCCATATTGAAGTCTTGCATTGTGGTACTTGAGATTACGATTGACTTCTGTTAACATAGAAGTGATAGTATCTCTAATGTGTGCACAAACTACAGAAGTGGGTGTTATTGGATGAGATTCTCTGTAGAGTACCACTTTAATATATGTGGCATAGCTAATGATAGTGACTGTGTCCAAGTCCTTTCCTACTAGAAATTCAATCTTGTTGCGACAGGGACTGTCTTCTTTGAAAGTCCAATTTAGCTCTGTGTTTGAGACTAGACCTATGATTAGAGAAGAGAAGACTCCTAATGGTAAGTAGCCACACTCATATCGATACACGAGAGGAGCCACATCTGCAAAAACAGGAACCTTTTGGAGCTCATCTTTTGTAGCACTTCTAAGAATACTAGGCATGAAGTAAGTAATTTCTTTTCTTTTTCTTGTAATTGGAAGATAAGCTAAGATATTATGATGCTCAAAAAGTGTGATTAGCATTTCCATAGAAATTGAATCCTTAACATCTTCTTTAGTAGCTTCCAGTAGATCTGCCATTGTGAACTGAGCAATGTTCTTAAACATTGTTGCTGCTTGATGTCCAGCTTTATTGTACACAAATGTCCTCTTCACTAATTGTGTTGCAGCATCAAAGATCACCTGACCAATAAATAATTTGTTGAATAAACAGTTTCATTCAAATTAACCATAATAAAGTATACACACACCTCGCCCGTTTTACAATTAGAAGACAAATAATATTATTCCCGTTATTAAAAATTAAGAATAATTATGTTTATATTTTTTTACTTTTTCAAAAAAATAATTTGAACACTTTATGAGCATTATGGCTTTTATAGTAATATGTGCCTAGTTATTTCTAAAATATGAGCGTTCTTCATCCTAATTACTTACCTGCCAACCCATTATTTATTAACTCATTTGTAATTTACCACGAACTTAAATAAATATTATGTGAATAATTGAACAGCTTATCATTCCTCATTCAAAAAGTAAATAGAAATGCTGTTCAATTGAATTAGCATAGAAAAGTACAGCAGCTCAAGGAGAGTGAGATGGCGTAGCAATTAACCGATTACTTCCGGAATTAATTACTGCCACGGGGCGTCGTAAAACGGAATTCTTTTTTTGGACGCGGTCGTGGTCGACCCTTCTAGAAGGAGTTACTTGAAAGCTACAGCAGCTAACTACAAATTATTATCTATTATCAATCTTACTTGGTTGTACTTTAACCACAAAGACTCCAGGCTAGGCTACCTCAGTCCAAACAGTTGTAATAAAACCAAACTGAAGCTGCTTTTCTCTGGCCGCGTTTATGCGCCTATCGGAACTACCGGTTTTTAGTTCGTGGTCGCATATACGCGCCTATCGGAACTAATCGGTTAAAGGAAATACAATTAAAGTCGGTTTATTTATTTGTACAAAGACATCAGCATGAAAGAAATGTTTAAAAGCACTAAAGAACCTACTGATATGGAAAAAACAATAGTTCAATAGAAAAGCTAAACAAACTCAAATTTAATACATCAATCTTAAATTCCAATTCTAATAGATCCACCATAGAGTTGAACTTTATGTACAACTTATTCAAATTCTATTTGTTAGATGCTGCAATCAAAATTACATACTATCTAAACTTTATAGCAATAAGCAATTGCATTTGGACAGATCTTATTTTAGAAAAAATCCTGCACACTAATTAATTTTTTAGTACAAATATTAAAGTATACCGAGTTTTTAAAAACAAGAAGAATAAATAAGTTCATTGTATTAGTTAAAAGTTAATAAACACTTCAATCTACACAGCCAATTGCTAATTAAATAAAAGCAAAGTAACATAAACTAACCATGACATCACAAATGACTATGTTCTCAAATCCTCTCACATCTGGATAGTACAGGAGTGTGCCAACACGATAATGAAAAAACCAAAGGACATTGGGTAGGTCTGATAAATCAATATTTAAATTTTCTGCAATCTGACTGCATTCTTCAAGTGTCATAGTGCGCTTTCCTTTTGATCGCAGAACAATGTTGAACATTAACCAGGAGCAAGGAATGTGAACTTTACCTAGATTCTTCTTAATGCAGTTCTCAAAAGTTTCTCTTGCTGTTTTAATTTCCTCTACAGTTCCTTTCTTGTTGTCCAGTGCTAATGTCATGAATTCTTCTGAGGCATACTCGACAATGTCTTGGTGGTAAAATTCAGTCTGCTCAATTTTCTTTCTAATAATCTGATCTCGTTTTTTTAAATGTGACAGAGACACTTTGTCTCTAAATGTTCCCACAAACATAGCTTTAGTAACTATGTTAGCTGTCTCCAAGTAAGCAATAGAGGCTTGATTTGAGGTCAATTTGTCACCAGTATTCTTCATGCACGCTATACTAGCCAGAGTTTGAAAGGTAACTTCTTCTAGAGTAACTATAGAGTCTTCTTTCTCAGAACAAACTCCATCTTCATTGGTGAAATACATTTTATACTCACAGTCCCAGGAATCAGTGAGTCGACTGAAAATAAGATGTAAAGAAGCCCCCATTAGAAAGCGAGACATGAGGTCTAGAAATTCAGTTTGGCCTCCATGATCAGTTGTTATCAAGTATATAGTGTCTTTCAGTAAATACTTTACTTTCTCTTCATTGTGTTCTGCTGCAGCTTCAATATAAGCAGGATAAATTTCAGCTACATTGATGGCATGTGATTCTTTTAACTTGTTTTCATCATCAGAAGTTGCTGATGTTTCAGCCGGTGTTCTTATATCTTCTACAGTTGTATTTAAAGACATTTCGCTAGTACCATTTGAAGAGTGGGCATCTATAACTTCTTCAGTTGCTGATACATCTAGTTTGATTTGGAATTTTGGTCTGGACTCTGCATAAAATGATCAATCAAATTCAATTATTATTCCATTCAATATATTAAATACAATGAGTATTATTTTTAACTGTAACAGTAAATTTTGATGAGTTTACCGGCTTTCATTTAACTTAGTTCATTTATGTTAAATTACTATTACCTGTTATTATATAAAGTTATAACATTTCAGAATTTTAACCCATCATTATAACTTCAGCATAATAATCGAAAATATGTTATACTTTTTTACTGCAGGTTTATATAGCATTATTTATTGTCTAATACTATTTCTTGTACTCATCAAGTTGTTATCCAAGTACTATGCATTACAAAGTCCATATAAAGAAACTATTATTGGTAAAAGTAAATTGCTGATGTCATATTCATATTAATAATGGTAAAATTAAACTTTAATAATATTCATAGTGAAGAACTTGAATTATATAATTCAAAACACTAATAATAATGTAAGAAATAAATCCAATAGATAGATTCCCCATCAACTTAAATGCACCACATCATAATAGGAGGACAACTAAATGATATAATTTGACTGTGATCAAGAGAAATGTGTTCTGCTAGCAATCAAAACTTTAATTAAATTTGCAGCTACGAATGATAGACTTAAGGTGTAAATATTAAAGCCTTCAGCTTTATCAAAGTTTTGTACAAGTTCTACTTACTTTCTACAGCTTCTTGTATAACCTCATTAAGAATTGAAGTTTCACCAACAATGTCCTTCCTGGTCCATTGCCCAAATGACTTACTGATACTCTGAATGAATAGCTGCCTTCTCTTAACTACTCCAGTGCTTGGTTCATTAATTTTCATGTTAGATTGATCAATGTTTATAAAATCTCCAAGTAATCGATGTAGAGTTGAACTTTTACCAGATCTTGGAAGACCAACAAAATTCATTCGTCCTACACATAAGTCTACACATATCTGTTTTTGTATGGCTTCTTGACAGGCTTTCTCAATTTCTTTATCTAGGTGTTCATTTAATACAATAAGAACATATTATATGACTTTGAAAAAGTTTTATTACTACTCTACATATAGGCAGTCAAACTAATTAAACCATTAGCAAATACAAGTCATATATTCGTGATAGGTGAAACATAAGGGTTGCAGACGTGTAATAATTAGATCATAATTGGACTTATATCTGTCGGAAACATAACACAATAATAACAAAAACAAGTTCTCTCTGAATTCAGCATATTCTAGTGACAAGCAGACAGACATATATGCCAATTAACTGACTGACCGGCAAGCAGACAATTAAGCAAACAGACAAACAAATAGACAAGAAAAAAGACATGCATACAAATAAACTAACTAACAGACAAAAAAAGAACAAACAGACAAAAAAAGAACAAACAGATAAACAAATAGATAAACTCAAAGGCAGACATTGAATAAAAGATTACCCATATGCTAAATATCCTGTCATACATTAATAAACAAGATTTCAGTACGATGTATTCCCTTATTTGTTCGCACATTTTTAGTAAATATTGCTGTGACTTCATCTGCAGCTTTTGCAATTTCTGTAGTAATTCTGCCATTATTATATAATACTTGACATTTCAATTTTTTACCGTTACAAATACAAAACATATCTAGTATAATAAAGGGGAAATATCAATCTAAAAATTTAATGAAAACTTAACATTTTGTATTTAAATGTTGTTTGTATATATTAATAGATAATTAAATAGATAAACTCAAAGATGTGTACTAAAAATGTGATTACCCATAAGCTAAACATCAAGATTTCAATAAGTTGTACAAAAATACTGTAGCAGCTTCATCTGCACCTTTTGCAAATTCTGTAGTTGTTATGCCATTATTATATAATACTTGACATTTCAATATTTTACCGTCCACTATACAAGATGCTTGTAGTAATTATTACCACAAACAAACAGAAAAGGTGAAGATATAAATCTAAAAAATCTCAGTCAAACCTTAGCATTTGTATTTACGATTACCACATTGACAGTTTTGTAAAGAAAAATCAAATGCATTGTATCAAAAAATATCTTAAACAATGCCACTAGCTTTGTAGTTGTTATTTATATTGTGATGTAATTAGAATATAGTATCTTTCTGAACAGAATCATCTGATTAAATCTTAACTACATATTGTGCATGTTTATTGTTCAAAATACTACCATAAGTTTCAACAATGTGATATTAAAGTATTCGCGATGCATGTTCAAAATAAGCAACAAGATTAAAGTGAATCATTTTGAAATGCATAACTATGATAAAATACTCAAAAGATAGTATGTTTCTGACAACAATCATCAAATTAAATCATAACTACATATTGTGTGCATATTATTGAAAGTATTATCATTGTTTAAACAATGTGATATGAAAGTGTTTACAAATTAATGTTTACAAATTAATGTTCAAAATAAGCAAAAAGAGCAAAATGAATCATGCATTAAATGCATAACTATGTTAAATACTCAATGCCAGTAACCTTATTTTATAAATTAGATTTAACCAATCCATACATTACAACCTGTCAACAATCTACAATCTTACTTTTTAGTAATTTCTTTTCTGTTAGTCTATCTTTATCTTTCAATTCTGGAGAATGAACAATTTCTGATACATTCCATTTGGTAGAAGTTGCTGAAAGTTGTAGTTGTTCTATAAATTCATACAAATTATACACAAATAATTACTATAAATACAGTTTGTACTTAATTAATATAACATGACTATTTCACAATATTGCAAGGTGTGGTAGACATGTCAATTGTAGCTACCAATGGGTCCTAGATTGCATATTTAAACAGTCACTAGAGATCCCTAAACCTCTAAGCTGGTAAAGTAAATGTAAAATGCTAGAGAAATAAGTGAGACTGCCACAAGAAATCTACAAGTAAAGCCAAAGGAAAAATGCTTGCAATAGACTTGTAGGGAAAATAATATGTTCAAGCACAGTGTAGCTAGAAATGACATAGTTTTGAGTAAGTATTATTACTGCCAAAAGTAGATTTTAGATCTAGACAGTAGCTAAAGGTAGATTTGATTAGAACATAGAAAGTATCAATACAGACAAGTGGCCTGGGTTCAAATCCCAAACATTTTTTTCTGTATTGTTTAACATTTGAAAGAAAGAAAATACATCCAACGAGTAAGTATAATAATATAATATTTTCTTTTTATTTTCATAACTTATCATAATATGTATCCCTTCTTCCACAACTGGGCAAAGTGTGAATGCTGAGTTCAGTTGACAAGTCTTTGAAAAAGCCTTTTATACATAACACGTCCAACTATAAGGTATGCTAATTATTTTACAATAGTTCATACTTGAAAATCCTTTTTCCAATAGTCGAGTAGATTAGATCTTTGGTACGATAGAGCATTTTCAAGAGAGCGTACTTTAGAAAGACTGCTTGATAAACAGAATCCTTTAATTTACTGATTCTTACTCGTCTTGGAAATATGATTGCTTTCCCAATAATTAATAGTCACTAGCACTTATATTTAGCCCTTAAAGTTTTTTTTCCAAAAATCTAAAATGGGCAGGCTTACTATATCTCTTATAGCAAGCCAAGAACATAACAAAAACAAAAAAAAATTATCAGTAGGTTCACCTAAGATTATAGTTTTTCATGATCTCTGTAACTTGTGAGGTGATATTACCCCTTCCTCTAATTACATTGTTTAATTAAAAAGTTCCAATTATTTTATTTTATAATATTTATCACATCAAAGCTTTAATAGAATTTAAACCAATACACCAATTGAAAGAGCATTTCTGTTAGAAGTATTGCGAAGTTGTGAACATAGTCAGGTGAAATATGTCCCACCTCACCACAGTTATGACAAGTTGGAACCCCAGGGTTAGTAGGTTTGGTGTACAGCAGACTAATTCTGTCAAGCATGGGCAGCGAAGAAACAGTGGCCATAGCAGGTCAAGCATAACAGAGAGCTGTAATAGTAGCATCATCAAAACTTATCTTAATGTCAGGAAAGAAATTAAGAGCACGAGACAATTTAAAAGATGCTTCTTTGAATCATGACAGAGATATATTATTACAAGAGCCAATTAGTGGTTTCAGAAACTCAAAATGTCATGATCAGAATACCCACAGGCATTTTAAATGGCCTCATTTAACTAGCGTAATCATGCAAATTGGCATCAACATGGGAGTCGTAATATGACAAACGTTTACCAGTTAAAATCTGATCTAGGGCTTGTACCCTAAGTTTCTAGGAACATTTTTTAGTTACAAACACATGCTCAACCCTTTGGAAGATGGAGAAAAGTGTCTCCTGCGATGCCACCTTAGGGATAGCAGAAATGTCCAAAGAACTTGTTCCTGCTCTTTTTCTCACTTTGTCCTCTACATTTATCAGCATGGTGGACTTCCTGAATTTAATATCAGCACACTTACCTTCTTCTTTGGCCTGCTGTTTCTTCTTAAGGAGTTCTACTTGCTCTGAATGCTGCATATTTAGCAACGCTAAATCTTCTCTTCTGAGGCGATCTTGACATTCAAGGTCCTCATGGTGCTTCACATGTCTAGTGTCCTCCATAGTGCCATACAGCAATAGTGCCAATTCACTCACGGATGTGGAACTTGAAGCACAAGATGATTTACTTTCAGAAGGTGTCATGTCCCCATCAGTACTAGACCCCAAGGTAGTGGATTCGTTCACATCAATATCACAACCTGAGGATGCAGAGACACTCACAACAGTATGGGAGCCAGAAGCAGAAGATTCGTCCGCTTCGGTATGTCTGAGAGAAAACAGCTCAGCAGTTTTAACCGCTACACCAGAATCAGAGAGTGGTTCTGATTTTTCAAGCTCTTGGTCCAGTTGAATGGAGTCACTATCTTTTGCCATATCCATTTTTGTTTGCTGTTGGGTTAGAATGCTGTGCAGATGTAGAGATTGTGGTTTCTCTGGTACTGAAGATTGGTCTTTGGGGAATGACTTGGTAGTTGTTGGCCAGTCTGTAGACATGACAAACAATAAATGAAGTATACTACAAGAATTATTGGTTACTGCAGTGTTAGCCCAACAAATAAAAATGCATATTGAAATACAACTGGAAACATAAAAAAATACAACTGAAAATACACAACCTATAACTGAAAATGAAACTAAATATCAAAATACAGAATTAAATAATGTTAAATACAACTAAATAACTGGGAAATACACCAGAATTATTGGAAAATACAATAGAATGACTGGAAATATGACAATAACTGGAAATACTATAGAATAACTATAGTCTGTCCAAGTTGAGTTGGCATGACTGCAAGCGTGGTAGATGAGGAATACATTTAGTACTAAACCAGAAGCAATTTATTAGTCATGTTAATCTAAGGCAATTATGCACGCAAACCTCAATGTTGGATGTGAAAAAGGGAGGATACAAAGGTGCACATCAATTATGTAATTTAGGTGAGTAAGAAATTTAGTGAAGTTTGTGGAGTTTTTTTCAGGTGTTGTTCAGCTCATCTCGTCGGTTTCAACTATATTTATGTTTTTTACACGCAGATAATGTGCATCAGATGGGAAACACAAACTGGTGAGGTGTTCTTTTAAAAAGACAAGTAAAAGCTATCGACTCTACCTACTGTGTCCCAAGAAATATTTTGAAATTCACAAGATCCAGCAGTACAGCACTGTTAATTTGTAGCTAAAGTTATTAGACTTTCTTGTTCATAAAATTTAAATGTTTTCATTTATTTATAAAAATTTATGCTGAAAACTGATTAATTGAATAGAATATAAATAGACACGAATAAAATAGAGTTGTGATCCAAGCTGAAGGTGGAGTGCAGCCTGTGTTGGTCTGAATTCTCACAATTGACTTGTCTAAAAGAAGAAATAGAAATTGGATAAAAAAGCTGACAAGCACACAATTTATAAAACAAGAAAGCTTAACTGTGGCTGCATTACAAGTTGCTAGCTAAATGATGGCTATATAACTCTGAAACATACTGGCTATTGGCATTTGTTATTGAACAGGTTGACAAACAAATTTACCAACATTCTATCAGATGGTCCTGTACCCTTTTGCAACAACAGGACAATCAGCCTATATTGTTTGCACACTCGTAACTTAAGCTTATTATGATACAGAGCCAGAAACTCAGCCACTGCAGAGAAGAAGCCGCATATTGCTTACAAAATGCTTAATGAAGACCGTCAGCATATTGAACCGCACCACGTGACTAAAAGCGGGTGCTTTTTGAGCGGGAAACCTGTGGTTTTTCTATTCCCATAGACTTTTATATTGAGTTTTGGAATAGCACTTTCTCTCTGGTTTTAGGAAATATTGTTAACCACTTCAGTGTAAGCTTTCTAATGGTGAAAACCCTGGATGCGTACTTGCTCCGTTCAAAAGTTATTCAAGTTTTCTTCTGGCCAACTCACTTGGACAGACTATAGAAATAGAACAGAATAACTGAAATATGATGATAGTAACTTCAAGTACCCCACCACATAGTGGCGCTTGACGTATTGCAAAGTAAGAATGCAGTAGAACAAGTTATCTTGCTCAGTTATCATTCTCTACCATTGGTTAAGGTTACATACGTTTATAATGATTTGCTTGAATTTATAGAAAAAGTACAACTTCCTTGTTCTTCTTCTACTTTCCCTTCTACAGAATGGAATGTATCAGAAATCATTCATTTTTACCAAGACAAGGTTAACACTAAAGCCAGAGAATGTCAAAGTCCTCAAAAAGTCATAAAAACCGTATTGCCGAATTTATATTCGTAAAACAGATCAGAAAGTATGGATCAGTCTGAGGTGTGTATAAGGGCTGGTTCTAAACATTTATGCCCATAAAAAAGCCCTTGAAATGCCTCAAGAAGAATTCCAGAGATGTAAGCAGGCCAATTTAAAATGCCCTAGCTAGACAAGTTAAAATTTATACATATTCATAAATAGAACAAAACTATTACTGTTATTCAACAATAGTGACTTCTTTTGCAAATTATTGCATTTTTAACTAAAGCTGAGGGTTTGCACCCTTAGTGCTCTAGTATTGTATGTGTTTGAATTCAGAGGTACTATATGTTTGATTGAAATTTACTGGAAAAAAAAAACAAGCACAAGAACATTTCAACTTTCTGACATGCACGCTGCACAAACACTTAGAGCACATTTTTTGGAGAGCAGGCATGCCTACAGTTGATGAAAGAAGCGCAATTTCAGCAGCAGAGACTTCCAAACTATGGTCAAAAGAAGTTGAGCATAGAAACTACAGAACACAAGCAACAAATCTGAACCTGGCACGGTAAAATTTGTATGCTCATGTGAGCATGTGTGATTCTAAATGGCAGTTAATGATTAAATGGGTGTGGCCGTATAGCAGCACTCTTTGTAGTCTGCCTATTCTCACATCTTCTCAAAAGCTAAGCCAAAATTAAAAAAAGTGGCAAATTAAAGTGACTTAAATCGTCATCTAGTCCTCTTCTATAAAGGCATAGAAGTCTGCAATCTTCGAAATCTGCTGGTGAAAGAGTGAATGAATGAATAAATGAATGACAAACACGACTACTATAAACCTCTGCGCATGAGGGCTGAGGGTTATCAACTCATTCAGTGTAAATTGAACATCATCATTTGTTTTAGCGAGCCATGTTCTTTCACTGATTTTAAATATACTACTTTAAACAGAAACCATTTAAGCTTGATTATCGATGCAAATATACAGGAAGATAGACAAACAGACACACAGACAAAAAGACTGACAGATAATGAAATAGACAAAATGACAGACAAAAATTAGAGACAAATTGACTAACAGACACACAGACAAAGAAATTGACAGATAAACAAATAGACAAATGGACAGACAAGAATTAGAGGAGACAAATTGACTAACAGAGAGGCACAAGGAACAAACAGAAAAACAAATAGATAAACTGAGGGACAGTCATTAAAAAAAACGATGACCAATATGTTAAAAATCTCATATATTAATAAGATTTAAATACTTGCATTTCCTTATTTGTTTGTATGGCATATCTTAATAATGTTGTGTCTATTATTGCACATTACGCAATTTCTATACTAATTATGTCAAGATATACTACTTTGTCTTTCATTATTTACTATCCATTCCATTTAAGATGTATACTGCAATAAACATTGCCACAAGAAACCAAAAATGTTTAAGATGTAAAAACTAGAATGTTAGTTCTCAATGAACTTCAGCATTTGCATTCATGATTACCTCATTGAGAGTTTTGTAAAGAAAAATACAAAACTATGTTATCGAAAAAATTTATTAGACATAAAATGCTAATCTGATAATTATGCACTAGTTTTGATGATATTATCTATATTGTGTATTTAATTCAAAATAGTGTATTTCTGAACGTGATGTTCTAATCAAATTTGACTACATGGTTTGAAAAATGTGACATTAAACTATTCATAAATTAATATTCAATGACAAGGAGTCGGGTACCTCATGAGTCTACTTCAAATGTGGCATCTAAAGTACCATCCTTACCTATTGAAAATATTACACTTGGTTTGAAAAATGTGACATTAAACTATTCATGAGTTAATATTCAATGACGACTCATGAGTCTACTTCAAATGTGGCATCTAAAGTACCAACCTTACCAACTAAGAGCATGTTTGTTATTTAGGAATATCATCACAATAATTACTAACTTTCACTCGTTCAGTAAGTTCTTCACTGTTGCTGTGAATCAATTTGACCAGTTCCTTTTTAGAGGAAATAGTCATATTCTCAGCATCTTTATTGCCTGAATTATTGTCACGCTTAGAAGAACAATTTTTATTAGCTCTGTTAGAAGTCTTGTGAGGTTGTGAACAGTCGGTGAAGTATGTCCCACCTCACCACAGTTATGACAAGTTAGAAACCCACATGTACTCGAAGGCTTATCATTGTGCTTACGAAAGGAAGGCTGGAAGGTGTTATTACGATTTGTGACTAGAATTATTTGAGTGATAGTTTTGACGCCTTTCGGGATTAAAGTGCTTTGTTGAAGCAACTTGTAGGTCATGAGCATGCCGGAGTCTGCTTCGAGCAGATGCTGCAGTGCTCGATGGGAGCTACAGGGTTAGTAGGTTTGGTGTACAGCACACTAATTCTGTCAAGCATGGGCAGCGAAGAAACAGTGGCCATAGCAGGTCAAGCATAACAGAGAGCTGTAATAGTAGCATCATCAAAACTTATCTTAATGTCAGGAAAGAAATTAAGAAGCACGAGATAATTTAAAAGATGCTTCTTTGAATCATGACAGAGATATATTATTACAAGAGCCAATTAGTGGTTTCAGAAACTCAAAATGTCATGATCAGAATACCCACAGGCATTTAAAATGGCCTCATTTAACTAGCGTAATCATGCAAATGGGCATCAACATGGGAGTAGTAATAATATATGACAAACTTTTACCAGTTAAAATCTGATCTAGAGCTTGTACCCCAAGTTTCTAGGAACATTTTTAGTTACAAACATATGCTCAACCCTTTGGAAGATGGAGAAAAGTGTCTCCTGCGATGTCACCTTAGGGATAGCAGAAATGTCCCAAAGAACTTGTTCCTGCTCTTTTTCTCACTTTGTCCTCTACATTTTTCAGCATGGTGGACTTCCTGAATTTAATATCAGCGCGCTTACCTTCTTCTTTAGCCTGCTGTTTCTTCTTAAGGAGTTCTATTTGCTCCGAATGCTGCATATTTAGCAACGCTAAATCTTCTCTTCTGAGGCGGCGATCTTGACATTCAAGGTCCTCATGGCGCTTCGCATGTCTAGTGTCCTCCATAGTGCCATACAGCAATAGTGCCAATTCACCCACGGATGTGGAACTTGAAGCACAAGATGATTTACTTTCAGAAGGTGTCATGTCCCCGTCAGTACTAGACCCCAAAGTAGTGGATTCGTTCACATCAATATCACAACCTGAGGCCACAGAGACACCCACAACAGTATGAGAGCCAGAAGCAGAAGATTCGTCCACTTCGGTATGTCTGAGAGAAAACAGCTCGGCAGTTTTAACCTCTATACACCAGAATCAGAGAGTGGTTCTGATTTTTCAAGCTCTTGGTCCAGTTGAATGGAGTCACTATCTTTTGCCATATCCATTTTCGCAATTAAAATTGTAATGTCCTGAATTTACTGGTTTAAGTTATTGGTAGTTGATAACCACTACAATGATTATACACACATAAAATATGAGGGGTTTTTTTAATTGGCTACTTCTGTTCATTATAGATACGCTAGAGCTTGCTCGCTAGTTAATGTGCTGAATTATGTCATTAGTTAAAATAGTACATTAAATAGCGAGCAAGCTCTAGCGTATCTATAATGAACACAAGTAGTCAATTAAAAAAACCCTTATATTTTAACTGTGTGTATAATCATTGTAGTGGTTATCAACTACCAATAACTTAAACCAGTAAATTCAGGACATTACAATTTTAACTGCTACATATAGGTTTTGAATAATGATATCATATCATTAATTTATCACTGATAATTTTTATTTAGTAATAGGAGGGATAAAATATGGATTAAATGTAGTAACTTATGCTCTGAAAATTTGTTTAATAAATGTACTGTTACATTTACTATAAATCATGAACCCAATTTACCTGTTTTTTCTTGATGATATAAAACTTTACCCTCGAGTTTGACCCACAGGACATGATACTCTTGCAGAATTTTTTGTACACTTGCAATCTTTTTCTCCATGTCTGAACTTAATGTTTCCAGTAGATGCCATGACACCAGTATGCAGCCACCACTTATGTTTGAACGATGTAGTAAAACAGACAAATGCGATAATGGTAACTTATTTTGAGTTGTTGTCACCAGTTTACTTCGAAATTCATCTAATTCCATTAAATTCATGTCTTCTATTTCATGCTTAGTTTCAAATTTTAGATAACCAGAAGGATTATATATTTCATACCCCTTCCAGGATTTACTAAATTCCAAAACGTTTGTGTTTTTCTTAAACAATTGTATCTTTGAAATATAGGCATCCATTAAGCATTTCAGTTCATTTGTTCCGTAGTTGTCAATAAAATATTTCATAATATCATAGTCAAGGAAATTCCAAAAATGTAAATGTAAACATTTTAGTATTTCTCTTACATTTCGCTCCGACTCAACCTTGCGGGCAATTTCATCCCATAAAGGAGTGATGTAAGATTTCAGACGCACAGGTGGAAACTCGAACACATTTTTCAATTCTTCAGTATCTATTTTAATGTCTGAGATACATTTCACTACTTTTTGTACCAATATGGTGAATTCATCATCCAGCATCTCTATTTCTTCCTCAAGTCCTAAAACGATGCATGTAACTGTATAACACTTAGTTCAAAAAGTTTATTTTTATACTCACCTGCTGTCTTCTTTTTATATTCCAAATTTTCACTTGACTCTGGCTTTTTTAACTGTGGTCTTTCTGAAGTTATATTGGTAATTAATAAATATAATATACATTAATACCTTTTACACATGCATTAGATACAGTTGGAGTCTATATACTTATTGAAAAATATAATTGATGAAGCTGAAATTTGTATTACAAGTCACCAGCTTAATTTTATACAAAGACTATCTCATACAATAGTTCTTCATTTTGATGATTAGAAATAGAAACTCTTTATAAGAAGATATCAGTGTGCTTTAAGTGATAAGCAAATAGCCTAGCAATAAGATATATCAATATGGGAGAATACAGAACGCTCGCGTGATGCGGAAATATTCAAGTAAAAATATCAAAGCTGCAATAAATATATATATATATATATATATTTATGAACGTAAAGAAAGTGCTTACTATGAGATAGAGAGAATGCATTATCTTACAAAATAATCTCAGAGCTTTTTGTTTAATTTCTTATCTCTAGTTATGTTGAATCACAATTTGTTACATATTTCTTTAATTTGTTCAAATAGTAAAGAATGATGCATGTCTTATATAAATACACATCGATTAGCCTTGCACATCAATCATGCCATTGAAGGTATATATAGACAGCTGTAAGCATGTTGTAAAGCGGTGCATTATGATTGATTATTAAGATTGACAACTTATCTGTAAGCTTATGTGTGTGCTAACAAAGTAAACTTAAGGACAGACCTAAACACCTGATCTTTTTGGTTGTCTTGTCATCTACCTAACCATGTATTGTGAGCAATGAGCTGTTTAGTCCCATCTTTTTTGCACAGCTGCATGTAAAATGAATGAGTTTTAGATTCCAAGCATACGAATACTATTTGCAGTAGGGTGTGTATAAACATGAATACATCAATAAATATTACATGTAGCTGAGTGTGCATATTTAATTGATCAGTTTTTACCTACCATTAATCCCTTTTTCTTCAAATTTCTTTGCCAGTGCATGATAACTGACACAATCTAATGCCGTTGCCAGATATTTCCATGATAAATTGCGATCATTTAAAAACCAATAATTTATTATTCTTATCAATAATTTATCACTGCTTTTGGCATCTACTGTGAAACTCTGAATTTTTGATTCACTTATATTCAGAAATACACCCAATTCTTCAGATTTTGAAGAAGAGAAATCTCCTTGCTTTAGTTGATAAAGGACATTCCTTTCTGTCAGCATCCAGTCTAATGTTGAATAGTAATATAAAGTATTAGGTCATTAATAGTAAGATGGTAAGCATTACCTTCATTTGCAGATTCTAGAGTGGCACAGGACGCCATGCTACAGCAGTCCAACTTTATAGGCTGTGACTCTTGTTCTAAAAAACAATGATTACTATCTGTGAATGCTGTATGCATGAATTCAATAAATCTTGTTAAGTGTTGGAATGTCGTACTGATATGATTTCGGTTCGTGCTATTGACTACATAAATTCTAGCTATTTTTTGTAGCTCAAGAGTTCATGTCATAAGTATTAAAAAAAGTTCCAATGGTGGAAGATCAAAGAAATCATTATAGTAACAATAAACTGAATATACAATATTGTACCTTTTTAAATAAAAAAAGTCCGAAATATTATCAGTTCATAAGATATACCATTCATTTCATTAATATGACAATTCAATTGGATGTATTTATTGACTTGACTTAACAATAGCTACTTAACCTATACATCTTTTCATGGGCAGGCAAGCACAGTGAAGAGAGACACTATCAGGAATTACAAATTAATGAGCCAATTGTTCGGGTATAAAATGTCCAGTGGCATTAGTAGTGCTTTTGAGTACATATAGAAATCTAACGATATTAAAGGTAAACTTCAATGCTCTGTTTAGTTTTCCAACCACCTGGAAATGCATTGGAGACTGTGTGAGTGCTAGAAATAATGATACTACTTCTCTTAAATAACAAAAATATGGCTTGTGCATTTTGTCCTCATTGTAGTGCTAAAACACTTTGGTTTCTACAAACAACAAGCTAGCAATAATATTATACATACTTCTCTTCACGTTAATGAGCAAATACCCTTTTTAAATCAGCATAAAAAATACACTTCAACTTTATGTGCTCCTTAAAAAGGATACTACACTTAGTTTCTTCAATGTGCTGCTAAACACTTACCAGCTTCAAAGTGAGAAACCATAAAATTTATGCCTATAGCTGCAGAGTAAGCTCTCTTTAAGCTAAAGCCTATAATTATTGAAAATGTGAATGAAGTTATACTGCCTTTAATAATAGTTACTGCTCCTTTCTTAGGCTCAAACACTGCCTTTGTATTGAATTATATCACTAAAAATGTTTTATTTAGCTAATACTCACCTTTAACAATAATTTTCCTCGAACAACTACGCTGCCAGACGCAGAGACACAGGCGGTGGTACGGCGGTGAAAACTAGAAATACAGGAACAACACCTATCCTTCCAAACGGAAAAAGTAGGAGGGCCCTAGTAGCTGGTGGAACATGAAAAATAGCCACACACCCTCTTCTGAGAAATCGGTGCGCATGCTCCAAAATCGCATGCTACTAGCTACGTACATTTACATTTAGAACAAAGCTACTGTAGTTTTTGTATTGTGACAGAGAGGGTCCTTTGCTCGGGGACTCCACAACCTAGGGCCATCCGGACCCTAAAAAACGGTAGTTCCCTCCAAGGCAGCGCCTAACTATTATGTAAAAACTTGCTCAACTACGCGTAACGTAGCTAACTGTTACAACGATTTGTGGAAACGTTGCGGGCAGAATTACTGCTACATTGCAGATCACAACAATATTTTACACTGACCATGTATGTATTCAAAACTATCCCCACGGACAATATTCACCAGTCAATAATGCCCCACTACTGGACAGTCATAAGCTATTTAACTGTTTTAACTTGACCTACCCATTCCATGAGGAACGAAGGAAAAATTGTGCTGTCCGGCGAAAAAGGGGTCGCACGTATCATATAAACAAGCAAAAAAATATGAACTACAAAACGGTTCCCATTGGAGTCAGCGGAGGGGTAGTCTGGTGTAGGCAGACCCTTTATCTACTGCATCGCGGGGAAAGGGTCTGGTCAAATGCAATACAGTGACTTGTTCAAGTTCCCCACGTTAAGTGGGAGAAACCGCAGTAGAATTGTATAGGGATTGTGGATAATATGCTGAGTCAGCAGAACAAGTGACCCTATTGCATTCGACCAGACCCTTTCCCCGCGATGCGGTAGGTAAAGGGTCTGGCTACGCCAGACTAGCTAAGAGGTAGGTGAAAAGAAAAGCTATAGCTAGCTAATATAGATTTGATTAAATAGCTGAACATTTTCCAAACTATATAAAATATAACATTTAATATAATACTAAAAGTTAACTAAATCTTCAGGGAGCATTATAGAATAGGACATAAAAATAACAACTAAGACTTCAAGATCTTTGTTGTTGTTGTTTTGCATGAACTGAAAACTTAAACATGTCTGGAATCTACAGACCAAAACAACACTGGAAACTATGTGATAATAATTTTGTAATTATTCTACAGAGATACTGTAATCTTGCATTCTTCACATTTAATTTACTTTCTTACACTGCACAGGAGAGCATCAGAATCTAATGTTCTGTAAAAGAAGTGTATGTGAAGTGTAGAGATTTTTTCTACCAATATCTGCGGCTTTCCCAGCAGATTCAGAAGCTAAAGGTACTTTAGTTGACATATTCTCCTCTTTAATGGTTAAATAATTGACAGTAAGTTAAAACAACAAATTATAGTTTCAATTAGAACAAATGCTGGCTGTAGTTCTGTAATATTTTATTCCACACCCAAATTTTAATCTTAGCAGTTACTATAATTATTTTATAAGCGCTACACTTAAAATATGTGCCATTATGGCTACTTATAACATCAATTTTAGTGTAGTTTTGATAAATACTACTTATCTTACCTGCTCTACAGTAAAAGCTTTTTAGCTTTTCTGGAGCCCCGTCTTTTCCATTTTATTTCTCTTCTCACTCTTCAGCTGTTTCTGCAGCTCTTTTTTGTGGCAATTTAAGCCTCTATAACTGTTTCTTTTCTTCTTATAATTGGGTAAGAAACTCTCACTAACGAGTCTCAATTGAGATTTGGTGTATATATATATAATATATATATGTATATATTTATTTATACCATGGTTGCTGCGGTAACACCCATGGATTAAAAGTGATATTTTCCCGGTGATTTTTCCTGGGGCTATGATATTTTCCTGGTGTCAAGCGAATTCTTCCGTGTTTCCAGCCCAAAATTAAAATTCAATTAAAATTCAATTGAAGCACGCCAGAAAGTTTACTTTAGCAAGTTTACTTTAGCAAGTTTGCTTTAGCATTGTAGCTGCCAGCTGTTATCTCCAGATCTAACTCTACCTGGGCTGCTCAGCAGTAAGCAGTAAAGCAGCTAGCTGTGGTAAATTCCTGTGGTATGAGAGCAGCAGGAGAGTTATATGTGGTAGGGCTGGTCCCATATAGGTGGATATGAGAGAGTAGTAGTAGCAGCAACTATGGTATAAAACAGTTGTGCCATGGCAACATCCGGGGGTTATGGAATATCACTGCCCTTATCCCTTGGGCTTCACCCTCAGGATCGGGACTGTTATATTCCATAACCCCTCTTTGGCCATGGTATAACTATTACTTATTCCACTCTAGATATCTTCACAATGTTATTTTTAGGTATGTAACCCTTGAGGTAACTCAAGTTATCACATACTCAAGTTATCACATAATGTTATCTCACGGCAAGCTCATTAACCCTCAGCGAGCGCGACAAGGTTATAATAGTCATCCTGTCTGTTTGTCTGTGTCTATCATGCTCTGATTTAGGAGATTACTGAAAATTAACAGTTGATTTAGGTATGAACTTACTCAGGACGAAGATTTAAGACCTTTACTTTTTTTAATTTCGGGCTAATCGTTGAGAAAACGCGAAGCTTTCAACTCCGCGTAGGTACCAGCTTTTATGGGCAACGCCCCCTAGCGTCACGTCATAATTACGTGAGCAAATAATTTCTGCAGCCAGAGGTGTAGTTCGCTTTATGCTCAGGGAGGTTAACGAAGTTGAAAGAAGTGAAGTTTCGCGTAGAAAATGTATACAGGTGAGTGTTTCTGGCTAGTGTAGCTTCTTCTCTTATGAAGACAGCGTTTCCATGTACCATTTTCATTGGTCGAGCTATTTCGATACCTCATTAAAAATAGCTAACAGATTGCTTGTTCTTTTGGAAGGAGATTATATTGTAGTAGCTAGGTAGTGTTTAATAGCGCTGAGGGTTCGCACCTCGGGTGCTTCATTACCCTAGTAGTTAGTAACTGGGCCTTTGAAGCTCTACAACTTCGGTGAAGGAGTAAACAAATGGGTTGTCACCATCATTATCATCTTCTTATCCAGTTGATTCAAGCTGAATTCCCTATCTCAGTCATTCACGGAGCTATATAACAGAGGCTAAAAGTATGCGAGTAACTGAATTTCATTTGGGAAGTAAGAGCAAAATGGGGGTCTCTAAAATATCACACTTAAGTACAGCGCTTACACGCACGCACTGTATAAGCACAATTTGCTCTAGGTCAACCCTTTTCCTGCTTAGCGATTGGTAAAGGTTAGTCTCGCTAGCCAAACCCTTTACCTAACTGCTACGGGGAAAGAGGTCTTTCATCAAGAAAGAAGTCATTTCTGCACCTGATTTTAACATAAATCTGCAAGATCTCCCAGCTACTAATCCATATATGTAACAACAACTTAATGTCTTGTTTCCCATGAACACCGATACAAACAACAGGTACACAAAATGACACACCACAAACAACTCAGTTCATATGTAGCAAGGCTTTTGACTAATAAAACCTTTCACTCTCAGATTGACTGCTTCCACATATGTTGAAGGACGAGCTTCTCATGGTATTAAAGTCCTTGGTACTCCTCTTCCTGTTTCAGAAGATTGGCACAAAATGTGGCTAAGAGTGCAACTGAATGCTATAAGAACTATCTAGCAAGGGTGTTAACTGGCTCAAACTTGTCCCTTACACTTTATGTGACAAATCATATTTGTCTAAGACATGATGTAAATAATATTCTACATTAGTTCTATAAGTACCGCAGTTTATTGTTGGTCCTGCCGCTTAGAGTTGACTCAGGCAATTGTGGTAGCAACCCTGCCACATGTCATCAAATGGTTGGTAACAAGTGAGCAGACTCTTTTTACAGAAAAATAGGACAGAAATTACATCTAACTGTAGTGCACAGTCTTCACTTTCATTATTTCTTCTATCCCTGTCTTTTTGGTTTCTTCTGTCTAATCTTGCCCTTTTGTTTCCTGCACTGATTAATTCAATAGGACGTTTTCTATTGTTGTCTAAAATTTCTTTTTCCATTTTTAACAGGAAATCAAACACAAACACCTATTAAATATATAAGTATAGGTAAAGATGATTTGTGAAGGAAATTGCTAAATAATAGCAAATGATTAGGCATGAAGAGTTAACAATAACAGAATTACCTGAATAAACTTCCAAAGCAGTGGCAAAGAAGCGCAGCTTGACAAAGACTTCACAATTGTTTCAAGAAGAGAGTAGCTATAAACTTTTTGGTTGAAACAAAGTTGCGTAAGGCAGTGCAGCAGGATTCTCCGTGCTCGTTAATTGAAAAATACTGGAACTGTGAACGCTTTACCTAACTTACGTAATTAGAAGCGCGGGCAAAAAATTTTGACGTACACATACATACCTATATAATATCTGAAATCTCAATTGAGCACGACTGAGAGTCAGCTTCGCTCGCTTCGCACGCTCGCTGAAATATAAATAGACACAAATACAATATAGTTGTGATCCAAGATGAAGGTGGAGTACAGCCTAAGTTGGTCTGAATCCTCACAATAAAATCGTCTAATCGAAGAAAAAAAAATTGGCATAAACACAGCTGACAAGTACACAATTTAAATTACAAAAAACTTAGCTGTTGCTGTATTATATGTTGCTAGCTAAATGATGGCTATATAACTCTGAAATAATACTGGCTATTGGCATTTGTTATTGAATAGGCAGACAAACAAACTTACCAACATTCTATCAGATGGTCCTGTACCCTTCTGTGACAACAGGACACTCCGCCTATGCTGTTTCCACACTCACAAATTAAACTTATCACGATACAAAGCTGGAAACTCGGCCACTGGAGAAGAAGCTGCTCATGGTTTACAAAATGCATGAAGAACGTCCGCGTGATCAATTGAACCGTGCCACATGACTAAAAGAGGGCACATTTTGAGCAGGAAACCTGTGGTTTTTGCTATTCCCATTGACTTTTACATTGGGAATAGCACCTCTCTCCAGTTTTGGAGTATACTGAAGAAAGATTTTTTTAGCTACGTTGGCATGAGCTTTCTAATGGTGCAAACCCTGGATGCGTAGCTGCTTCCGTTCAAAAGTTATTCAAGTTTACTTCTGGCCAACTCAACTTAAACAGACTATAGAAATACAACAGAATAACTGAAATATGATGATAGTAACTTATAGCTTCATGAATAGTATTGTACAAGATTATTGAATTTGATGGATGTGCATGAAGTGAATGGCATGAATGGTTTAAAGTTACCCAAGATTGTTAAGGTTGGAAAGTATACACACATACAAACACAAACATGAGTTTACACAATTTAATAATGTTTCAATGTGAGGGTATCCCACCACATTCAAAATAAGCAAATAGACCAAACTGATTCATTATGTTATCAGGGAGTGCGCTAGCCTCCCTACGTAGGAATGACGCGGCCGTCCCATTGACCTAATACAACACATTGGCCGCCATATCTCACACTCCGGGTGGCCGAAGGCCACCAAATTTGAAGTTGTCCTTTTTCTATAAATTCAAACAAATCATTATAAACAAATACAGTTTGTAGTTTTAATTTCAAGAACATGAATATTTCACAACATTGCTATGTGTGATAGAAATGTCAACTGTCAACGGAGCATAGAAACAAGAAATCATTTTCTCAACCTAGCCAAGCACATGCAACAAGTAACCACAAAGAGCAAGAGAAGCTGTCAAAACCAATAATTCCAACCAAATAAGTGATGTAATGAACAATTCTACTTGTATGATTTCAATAGCACTAAAAAATTAATATTGGGCCTATTACCCACAATTATATACAGTACTTGCTTTAATAATAACATTAGTGAAAAATAAAGACCATGTGTATTCAATGAAGATTTTGAAAAAGTAATGGAATAAGTGAACATAGCACTTATCTGATTGGCCTTATTTACTCTCGTATCTGTTGTAAATACTAAGCCAAAAAAGTGTGATTTACTCCTATATCAAATGAATAATATATTATTTACAATATCATCATCCAAAAATTATCCCACCCTGATTCTGCCATTTTATTTTTGTACTTTTTCCTTTGCTAAAAACACATAATAATAATATTTGTTTGATGTCTCTGCTGGATCACATCAGAAATTATATTGAAGGAACCAGTAAGTTTATGGCACAGCTATATATATTTACGATGAACATACTTATACTTAAACATCATATTTAATAGTATTACGTAATTAATAAAACTACCAATATAGTAAAATATAGCTTATTGTAGAAAAACATAAATAATCTTTATTGAAGAACTTACTCAGTCTGAATATTGTAGTGTCTGAGAGGTAATCATAGTGTTGATTAAGTCCTCCAAACAACACAATTTCAGTAAGCTCAGAAGAAATAACAAAAGCAGCTGCACAGTGATGTCGTCTAGGCTTTGACAAGATGGCGATCTAAAGTACAATATTGAACTACAAAGATGACTAACAAATATTTACCATTTGTGATGTCTAGAATTAAACAAATGCACTTCAATATTTTAAGCATTCATATCAACATTTATTATTTATTACAACTTAAATCTATTTTAATAATTATAAATATCTGAGAGGTAAATAGTTATTTTGCTGATATTAGAATACAACAAAAATAATGTTCTTATTTGTAAGTAAATTTACAGTCTTTAATATTTGTTTATATAGTGATACAAAATATAACCCCAAATATGTAATTTTGAATTTGTTGACAAAAATTTAATGAGAATCTCGTGTCGCTGCCATCTGGTTTGTTAGGCCCTCTGCTTCTTGGCTAAGTCCACCCAACAATACTAAAATAATTCCCTTAGTCAGTTCAAGTTTTAAATCATTATAATAAATCCAAATACAAAGATAATGGAGAGAGAGTGTCAGAGTGTATGAGTCGGAGTATACGACTGTCCCTGGTCAACCCTTATATAGACTGCCAATGGGACCACAAAGAAAAGAAAATAGAATGTAAAACTGACCAAACATGATTGGTCAGTTTTACAAAAGCTCTTATTTGATTGTTTAGTGTAATAGTTCATTATCCTTTTTTGTGCACCAGGAGGATAATGAACTATTAAACTAAACAATCAAACAAGAGAACACACATTCACTCAAATTGTAACAAGTAACCTAGGCAACATAAAAATGATACATAAAATTCAACTGCAACTACAAGCTCTTATTTGATTGTTTAGTGTAAATAGTTCATTATCCTCTTTGTGGAACAACACACAAACATACATACAGAATAAATTCTAGTAATAAGTTAATGCTGTTGTAGGGTATTTGTCCCCACATGTAGTAGATGTGAGAGCATTTACACTGTTGTCTTATACATATCACTTATTATATTGTACTTACTTTTATTATAAATCTAAACATATAAAGCTCTGATCTGATTATTTTCTGAGTAAAACTGAAGAAATCATTTGGTGTTAAACTGTGGGTATACTTTTATGATACTTTTATGCATCCTCTAGAGTTATTATTACAAAAACATCTCATTTTTTAGATATAAAAAAATTTAGTCATGAAAATGTGAGCACCTAATGGTCTTCAATTTATAATGAAAATATCCTAACTGATTTCCTTGCAATATTATGTAATTTGATGGGACTAACTATAGAACTAAAGAATCTTCCTAAAAAGTGTGATGGCTAAATATTGCATCTCTAACTATATCCATAAATTTACTGAATGTTAGAGGGTCAGATCCTGAAGCAAATTTTTGGGGAAAAAATGTAGTCTATACATACTTTGAAGTGTCTTGAAGAAGGTTTAATATCTATTCAGACTTAGCTATTTTGATAAAGTTTGCTTTTGGTTTACAGCACATACTAACTTATAAATAATAAGAGTTTTTAAAGTTTATAAATTCACACTATTAAATAAAAAAAATAAAAAATAAAAAAAAATCCCTAAACTGTCTTGGTAATTAGAGTTAACAAAAATTAACAAGGCTGTAGAGGTTAACGAACTAGTTATCAACACATTATATGCTAATTTACGATTTTGTTTTGGTTGTCAATGGACACTTTTCAGGCAGTGTTAGTCTAGTGGACAACGGAGAGAACACAAAAATACGCGAGGGTCAAAGTACAAAATTACATATGTACGTCCAAATATATATATATAAATAAACAAACATCCCCGATTTTCAATTGAGTTACCCCTGAGTGAAACATACTCCAAAGTAAATAAGAAAATAAAATAAGAATCTAAATGCAGGAGAGTTTATAGTTAAAAGAATATCTAATGCAGGGAATTTAGCATCACAGTTAAGTCAAATTGGAAGAATTTAACAAATAATTGGAAATTCAAGTCATTAAAGCCTCAATTATGACTCTAGCTTGCTGTTATTTTTTCTTATTTTGTTCAGAGGATGTTTTAATTGTATGAATGATAAATTCCATAATCATTGTATTCGCTTAAAAATGTATTATTAAATTGATTCAAGCTAGTAAGCATATATAATGTAAATTATTGAAATATACAGAATGCTGCAGTTGCTAATAGTTAATACTAACCAGTAGTTCAAAATTTTATTGTTATAGTTAATTTAATAATGTCTAAATAAAGTAATACTTATAAATAAATACTTATTATATCAAGCTCCTAATTATTATATATTTAGAAGATTGTAACATTTGTGTTTATCTCATTATTATTCTCATAAATTGAACATTGATATGTTTAAGTTATTACTCCAAAATTGTTAGGATTATCTAAACTAAACTAGAATTGTATTATCTTACCTGTTGCCAACTTTGTGCTAGTACATCAAGACACCAAACATCACTTAAAACCTTGTGGCCATCATCTCCACCAATTACTAACAACTTTGGGTTGTTGGTCATATTATAATCAAGAGAAACAGCTGCATGATAACTTCTAGGAGAAGGTTGTGAGGCTCCATCAGGATACACAAGTTTAGTAAATAACTAGAAGGCAAGAAACAACAATTTGCAATTTTAAAGAGATTTTAAGTTCATGTTAACTCTAACAAAACAGTATCAGCTGCATGTATAGCATGAACAAGAGTATGTGCTACAATAACAAAATACAAAATATATTTTTAAGTGTAAAATATAGTAAAGTAAACACAAATAACTGTGAAA
>WLWD01000626.1_pt1 | contig 51360 bp, 29 predicted proteins | sample 6712731 | NCBI WGS metagenome assembly WLWD01 (sample SAMN12718690, study PRJNA576275) | sponge metagenome | isolation source: marine sponge | host: Mycale hentscheli | place: New Zealand: South Island, Marlborough, Capsize Point | collected 2014-11-01
TAATGCCCCTGCTTTTATCTTTAGTTGAAGTAATATAATCTCATTCACTGGCCAATAACTCCGTGTCTCTTTTGGCACATTCAGAATTAATCTTATTCTAAATAACACCCTGCTTTTAAATACTATTTCCTATGGTGAATATTAAGAACAGTCAATACATAAGTAGGCCATCAGGGGCATTGCTTCAGAGGGGGAGATGTGGAAGTTCCCAGCTTAAGGGTGGCTGCACATAGATGTAGATCCGGACATTAATTTATTCCCCGCCAATACCCCACCATTCGTTAATACGCGAGCAGAAACAATCGCGCAGTAGTAGCAGAAGTATACTTTGCGAATTTGTGGTGTTTTAGTTTAGCTTACTAGTTGTCTCGTATCCGTTTACAGCAACTCTCCATACGTCGTCTGAACTCACGCCGCAAGGTGTACCAGGCTGCCTCTCCTCCTGTAGCCGTTCTCTAGGCTCTGCACACCTGAACTCAAGCGGATGGATCCAGCAGGCTCGATTTCTGAGGAGCGAAGACTTTCCAAGCTGCGCAGACCTAATACCTTCACCTCGGACTATCTCCAAGAAACTGCTCTCTCTTCTGACTCTCTTATTATTGTTGTATTGATGTTTATTTACTCTTGATATAGGCGGGCTTTTTTTAGAACCAATACAAACCAATTTTTTAAAAAATTGCTCGCGTACAAGGAGTACGAGACATTGGGGGCAGGGCTATTTCTTAAGCATTGCGAGTGGAATTAACCGATTAACCCCGATTGACGCGTACACGCGTCTAAATTGGAAAAATCGATAACCGCGGAGGACGCGTCAATGCGTCAAAAATGCGTCTTCGCGTCCACTTCGCCCTACAGCTTTGTGGAGTCAAGGAAGCCACCAATCACAATTGCAGACGATTCTATATTGTTGTAAGTATCTTTTAGGCTTATAAAATACATAGACTTCCATAAGAAAATGTTGAGTAAATTTTGTCACAACAATAAGACTTCTTTCTTATAAAGTATAAATTGAAAATATATTTCATAATAACAATAAGGGTACACAGAATAATTTTTTACAAACCAATATTACTTTAGCTATAACTGCTCATTATATGACAAGTAGAAAGCTATCTTGGCAAGTGGAACACTGGCACTTCAGCATCCTAGTGATGAAGAAAATATTCTTGACCTGGCACAGCATGTCAGCGACAAGGATGGCAGTGACCAGGATGGCAGTAACTCTGGTGGTAGTGATGAGGAGTTTGATGACAGGAAGAATGACTTCAGTGCTGATGGGTGTAGTGACTAGTAGTTACTAGATGGTCAAGGACTCTGCCGAGAGAACGGAATTGATGATTCTGAAAGGCGATTCTACAGGAATTTCAACCACATCTTTATAGCAAAAAGTAAAAATAAATATTTTTATATAACAGGTGAGACTGCAGGGAGCCCTCTGACATTATACTTCTATTATGTTATGACCACTTGCACTTGATGGTAAGATCACAAGCTATTCTGTCAACAATGCAGCCTACCAGCACATCAATAGTAAAGACACCTTGGAGTACCAAACTGAATACACTCAAATATTCTATCATTCATTTGTGATGTACCTGTTTTCATACACAAAAGCCAATAAAAAAGCTTCTCTGTTCACAAAATTTATAACAGATGCTCAGTTCAAAATATACACACCCTAAATAAATATCAACAAATTCTTCCTGATTGTAAGACAAATGTGTACAAAAATACTTTCTCTTACCTCTATGATCCAGTAGCAAACTGCTTCAGCCATGAAACCATACTTCCAACCTTACTAGAGTGCTTACTAAGAGCCGCGGTGTGATGCCATAAAAGTTTTTGCCAAACGGTGCGAGTACTTTGTTATTTTTAAGTCAGGAACAGCTCCTTAGCGTTGAATTTATGCTTTCCCAATAGCCTAGAGCGTACTCTATCGTTCGATAATACTGTCCCCGAGGCAATCTTCAACCGTTCGTCTTCTTTCTCTCGTTTAGTGTCACCCTCCCACCAGGCAATCAATCCTCTGTGTCTCGCGTGCGCCCGTGACCGCATTACGTAAGGCGCAATTAAAATTTTTATTCGCGTGTAATCGGTTAAAGTTCCAAATTTTGTATCAGTTTTTCTTGGAATCTAATAATGAGAACGGCAAAAAAAATTTTTTACACATGGGTAAACCTTAAAAAACAAATGAACTGCACCACAACAAGAATTTTTCAATATCTTATAAATAGAAAAAATTGCGAATAAATCATAAAGTAATATTGAAATGGAAAAGAAGTCGTCTTGCAGTAGAGTATCGGCTCGGCTAGTAGTGCACCAAATTGCGGAGCTCCAACTTACCGCACCGCTCCAAAAAAAGTGCTACAAAGTTTTATAACCAGGCCCCAATATTTCTTCCAGATTCGCTCTAAAATTAGTGAGCGGTACCTTCGGCAGGTACTTTGTCCTTGTGTTATAGTGGAGAAGCCCCTGTAAGTATACAATAGTAGTAATCGTGCATAGCAACCATAAAAAAAAATTGCGTAGGCGGTGTACGGCCACCCTTAAATTAATTCTTGTTGGTCAAAAAATGTGAAGAGAAGACAGATCAGTTTTCATAACCTTTCCATTGCACAGTTAGCGATAGCAAATTTTACACCCATTTGAACAAAAAAAAGTTTAACATGAACCTCGTATACCTATCCCCAGAAATAGTTGTAATATCTACCAGAAGTACTTTATAACAAACTTTGATTTGTTGCTATATGTGTTGTTATTTCTAGAATGAGAGGTATTTCTTCAGAGGCTATGGTGATGTGTGCCAGCTCTCCGGAGAAAGTAGAGATTTTGGACCCCCCGGCTGGCTGTGTGATAGGGGACCGAGTGGTGTGTGCTGGATATGAAGGTGTGTGTGTGTATGTGTGTGTGTGTGTGTGATATGATTGCTTGTTTGCCTAAGGGTCATGTATGTGAAGTTATTTATTTGTCTGAAGTTATGAGTATCTCCTAATTTCAACATACACACACACAAATTCAAAAATGTAAATTCTCTTGCAACCGCTAGCAGTTATGCACACCTGGCAGAGCCAGGATGCCTGTGCACTAAGCAAGCATTGTGAGCCGTGCAAGCAAAGCTCCTGGAGCCGGGCTAGGAACTTGCAGGAGAACAGGCCTTTCCTCCCAGCAAGTGGTGTGGGCACCCAAAGTCCCACCTGGACCATTGCTGTTTCATGAGAGAAGGCCTTGAATTTGCACCCCAGCTGGTGGGAGGCAGATGGAAAATAAGATGGAAAATGGCCCAGAGTTGGGCTTGAACTTGGGACCTCAGGCCCTGAGCCAAGGACACAACCACTACACCACACAGCTAACACACACACACACATACACACACCTTGACCTTGATTTCCACTGCCATTAATGAAAGGGTTCTGAGGATAAGGCACATCTTACGACTGTGTGGGAGCTGGTCTGCATTTATGTACTGCTAGGTCTCCTCTGCTCCTGAACCATCAGTCCCATTCCTTGCATCGTACTGCACCTTCCTATGGAAGAATTCATTCTATCCTCCCTACACTTGTGCCTCTTTAAATCTGCCCACCACATGTCCTCTAGATGACTGAGTTGGAGACTCACACACACACACACACACACTTTTGCCTTTAAATGATTTAGAATTAAGCCTCATTACTATTCCGATTTTTAAATACTTTTGAATGTATGTATTTCCTTTCATTGGGAACTATTAGATACATGAACTGAGTGCATCTGTATCCCAAGAATGCAGTTAAAAGAGGCTCTCTACTACTGATTTTAGAGGGGAGAAAGGGAAAGGTGTTGGGGTCTATGTATATGTTTCAAGACTGAAGCTCCATTAAAGTCTTGAAAGGGCTTGATTTTTGTAGAATCTTGTTCTGTATAATTTAGTTTAGTTTGTGCACAATACATTCTAGAGATCGAGGCACACAGTGATTTTACTGGCAAGTGTAGTTGCCTACCCTTTACCTTTTATGTGGATGTGACTACTTCATTATGTAAACTGAAAGCAACTCCTTTTCCTTTCTCTCTCTCTTCTGTAGGAGAACCTGATGCTCAATTGAATCCCAAGAAGAAAGTGTTTGAAGCTGTGCAGCCAAACTTCCTCACCAACGATGACTGTGTGGCATGTTACAAGGGCGTGCCTTTCACGGTGCCGGGTAAGGGTGTGTGTCGCTCTCAGACCATGAAAGGCACTGGTATCAAATAATAAGTGCTGAAATTTGTACAGGGATGAAAAATAAACTAGAAATCATGATGTTTCATTTGGACGTTAGACTTTGCGGACTAACATGTATCTTGTATGCTAATTTGTACAAATACTGGTATAATTATGGGATATTTCACTGGTACACTTAATACTTTTAACAAACCAAAAGCAGGTGCTGGAGTGGTTTCCATGGAATGTGTTTTTGTTTTTTTGTTTTGTTTTTGTGCTCTTAATTTTCTTCAACTATATATTCAATTATTAGACATTTGGGGTATAAGTAAGAAACAGTTCTTGCTTTGTTCCAGTTCACTGATCTAAGATCCATAATTACTCTTTTGTATGCAAAAGGTTTCTTTGTTTTGTTTGTTTGTTTGTTTGTTTTAATTTATTTTTTGTTTTTTTATTTATTTATTTATTTATTTATTTTTTGTTTTGTTTTTTTGTTCTTTTGTTTTGTTTTTGTATTTTTTTTTTAGCTTGACTTCCTGGTGAAAAAAAAATTCATCAAATAGCCAAGCTAACATTAATCATCAGTACAGAAAAATAGCTGTACCGGTATACTGGACTTCCAAGAGAACCATTGAACTACAGCTTATACTCATACACACATACGCATACCAAAATTATGTTGTGGCATTTCATGCCATGTGTGAAGCACTTTCATCATTGGTCCCACAGTACTGTATCTGAATTGTCCTTTGAGCAGTAGTAACAAAGAAAAGTGAGAGATTATGTCCTCAACAACCAATATCGCTATAAATAAGTTGACTGTATCTATGTTTCGAACTAGAACCTCTATATTGATACAACAACCTCTTGAAATCCACGTCAGACATTATGCCTGGGCTACCTTTCAATCTTGCATTATCTCGAGTTCAAAGCATTCCAATGTGAAGTTATTCAGTGTTTGTTGTGAGGTCTGACGACCAAAAGTCTGTTCTGGCTTAGTTCCCATATCTTGTAAATTAGCTACAACACACACATACGCACGCACACACACACACGCAGATATGTAACTGGATTGAGAGCAATGGCTGGCAGGGCAATCCTAGATGCTATTGGACTTCTGAAGATAAGAATAAACTTTTTATGAAAATGTAGCTATTCAGCTCTGAGAATAAATAGCTGAATAAAATTCATTGTGAAAATATTTGAACTCGGGAGAATTAAAATTAATTAATTAAATGAACAATAGTCTTGCTATGAATGATAAATAGTGCATAGCATAGAGCATAGTAAGTACAGAAGTATGATATTGACACTCCAGCACATGGGAATGCCTGATGGTGGTATGTGTGAGTGAGTCTATATGAAATAGAGTGGGGAGCTGAAAACTACTAGCCAAGCTATTTCTTTTTCTGAGTTAGGATGCAGGACCAGTAAGAAGAGAGAGCTACAGAATACTTATTTCAGTGCATCAGCTGCAATTCAGTGTCGCATGTAGCAAAGCTAAGTAGCACTGAACACTGAACTTATAATGAGTTTGTCAGAGTTAATTAATATTCACATTAATGAATAAAAATAAGTGTATTAGCTGTTAAATTTGCCCTCCTGCTGTTGCTTTTGCTGAGACATTAGGTTTCAAAAATACTTTACAAACAATTATTACTACTACTACAAACTTTTGACATTTATGTGACATTTCATATTTAGCTTACCTTAATATTGTGTACAATTTCACACCATTTGGTATGGATATTTATATTGTATAATACGCATACATGAAAAGGGGAAGGAAAATACGTAAGGCTTTTTATGAAGGTGAAAAATGTTATTACTATGATAGTCTGTCTTGTAGTAAAAACAAATAGTATACGTAGAATAACGTATAAATTTCAGAGATGGTGCAATATTGAACCAAATGATACATAACTTCAACTATTTCCCAAAAATATTCGTAGACTTGCATGCACAGAATACATTGTATGATTAATGCTGTTGCAGTCATAGCACTAGAGCTATCATTCCCCCTCTGTGCATATTTTCCTAATCATTTACGAAATCTAAGGATAAATATGCAAAAACAATGAAAGTTATTCTTCTCTCTTGCTTTCTGTACCTCAACTACGTCAGTCCTATAAAAATCACAATTTCTGCTGACTATTGAGACAGTCTGCAAGCAAATACAGCTAAAATGAATCTAATTTCTACCAGAGCTTGGGTTGTTGTATTATTGACGAAAATATGGTCAGTCAGTGGCAGCCTAACTGTTCAAAAAGACAGCGTAAGTTACCACCACGACGTTTCCAACTTGGATTTGTATTCGACATATTCTTTACAGTCGCATCAGAACGATAGCCTCTGCCCAAAATGGGCTTTCCCAGCAAGCAATGGATCTTGTCGTTGCCCTAACAATCTTGATATTCTGAAGTGTGACAGCAATTACAATTTGCTAGTGATGAGTTGTGCATGTGTCACGTACAAAAAGGCAATTGATACTGTGGAGTTCGGCTTCTGTAGCTACAAATGCTTCAAATTGGAGTCCTCGTACGGTCATGATGGGTATTACGCAATGCCTCGCAACATCTCAAAATGGAACAGCTTCATGTGCAGAAGTTTCCACAGATCAGGAACTCTTTGTGGTTCTTGCGACGAAAAAAATGGCTACTATTATCGCGCCTATTCCTTTGACTTTTCTTGTACCCAGTGTACCAATGCAGCTGCAGATTGGGCGAAATTCATTGCCGCTGCTTTTCTCCCCCTTACTGTATTCTGTTTCCTAATTTTGGCCTTTAATATAAATATCAATTCCCCTCATCTTCAAGGATTTGTGTTGTTCAGCCAATTCATCAGTATACCACCATTTGTTAGAGTTGTTCTGCTAATATTGAGCGACAATTATTCACTGAAACTGGCAAAGTTTTTTGTAAGTGTATACGGAATTTGGAACTTAGACTTCTTCCGAATATACAATCCCGGTTACTGCCTCCAAACTGGAGCTCTAGTAACACTGTCTCTAGACTACGCTATTGCCGTTTATCCACTTGTTCTAATCATCATAACATATGGCCTAGTGAATCTGTATGACAGGAACTTCAAACCATTAGTTCTGTTGTGGAAACCATTCAAATGTTTCTTTCTTATATTTAGAAAAAATTGGCAAGTACGTACATCAGTAATTGATTCCTTTTCGGCGTTCTTTATACTATCCAATGTTAAATTTTTGAACACTACCATGGACTTGCTGATTCCAGTAAAAGTGTATCAGTTTATGGACGCCAGAGACGTTCGTTACACTTGGAAGCTTTACAATCTAGCCAGCATCCCTTACCTACACGGCCAGCACGTTTTCTACAGTTTTTTGGCAATGCTAGTTTTCATCCTCTTCGTCCTTTTCCCTACACTTCTCCTTCTGCTTTATCCATTTAAACTGTGTCAAAGAATTTGTCACCGCCTACCTAGCAGATTTAAAATTGCGCTACACATATTTGTGGATTCCTTTCAAGGCTGCTATAAAGATGGAACAGATCCAGGTACCAGAGACTTCAGGTGGTTCTCCAGCGCACCCTTTGTGCTTCGCCTTTCCTGCTTTGCAATTTATTCCGTTTTACAAAACGCCATGTTTTTCTCCATTTGTGCCTACTTCTTTGTCATTCTTGCTCTACTTACCATTGTCCTGAACCCTTTCAAGTTGAAGTACGAAGGTTTGTCAGTGACCCTGCCAATTTACTTGCTAATTGGATCTATGTACCTAGCGTGTGCAACAAGGATATGTTTAAGCAACAGACACACCATCAATTCTTCAACTCTCGTCACTGTTATGATAGTAGTAGGCATGCTTCCTATTATCTACCAATCAATAGTAACTCTGCACTGGATTACAACTCAGAAGAAGTCTCACATTCAGTTCACATGGTGGAAGTAATAAAAATGCTTGCTTTTTTTTTTTTATGACTTTTTTTTTTACTGATTTATTATGTAGCTGAAATATAATTGTATAGTTTTTCTATGTTTTAGCAGCCAATATAATATATGTAAGTTAATTTAATTACATATATATTGGCCACTAGAACAGAGAAAAACTGCTAGCTATTACTGACTCTTTTACAGTAGACTTTTTAATTATTGCAATCTTACACTTGCCAATTATTTTTAGAAATTAAGTGGAATTTTGAAATTTTTTTTTAAACTACGACAAATGATATGATGGTATATGATTTTGTAGAGATTACTTTTCACTTGTTGTTTTTAGAAGAACTTCTTTTCCTTGCCTTCATATTGCTGAGTGTTTGTAAGGCTGACTATATTTATTGGCTTAATAAATAGATATGCAATGCTGCAATGCAAAGCTTGTAATAAACTTAAAAAGAAAAGAAAAATATTTGGATGCAATCAGAAAGCAACTTGTCAGTAAGCAGGAATTGAAACAGTGTAGTGCCAAATAGCATTCATAGAGTTAGCTAGAGAACAAAACCTGTTACAAATGGCAAGTGAGCTATGTAAGCCTAGTGATAATTATAAATCAAAAGAAGGATAATAGAAATTTTCTCTAACGATTTGTACGCATTCTTAATTTTTTTAAAATTTTAACCATACACATGAGTAACAAGTGAAGAAAACAAAAGAGCTCATTGTGAGCTATACCCTTATATACATTAGCAAAAATTCTACAACATTCTTATCTCTGGTTTTCTTGAAGTTCCAGTGTAATGTTTACCACCACTGAAGCTGAAGCATATTCCAATATGAACTGGCAACTAGAAACCAAAAGTGTACTTGCTTTCTGAAAAGAAGTAATTTTTAATCTTTAGTTTCCTTGACGCTCAAATGTGAAGTTCACAAGCACAATGAAGTTAAAGTGTGTATTCTCCCTCTTTTAACTACGCAGTTGACCAACACATGGCGTACATAGAATTGGTGGCAATACTGCAGGTGTGAAGATTATATAAGGCTCATTAGCAGATGGGATAAATAATCAAGAGGAAAAAAAGAAGAAATAACAGAATATTCGGTCACATAGGCACATAATGACGTCATGGATGAGACACTTATTAACTATGTGCAGCATATGAAACTATTCATGTTTCTATAAGCAGAATGCTTCTTTTGAAACATCTCATAAACATGACGTCATTTAAGTCCCCATGGAACTTAGGTATAATTATTGTTCAATTTCCTTCTCTGCTATCTAATCCTCCTCATATAATTCACAAGACAGCCCATATTCACACCTGTAGACATCATAGCCCTGGATTTACCAGGCCAGGTGATGAAAAATACATAATGTTTTCTGGCACTTTCTGCTCTTGTTGATTCATCAAGTCAGAGTGTGATTATGGTGAAGGCTAAAGCCAAAGTGAAATGAAGTGAAAATAAAGCCTGAGAGTGAAATATCTAGCCATATCACTCTGACGAGTGTAATAAGTGGTTTATTCACCAGGGGCTCCCCACAACCCCAGCCGATATTATAGCAGCTGCTCTAGTTTGGCTAGGTAGGCTCGTCACGTACCTAAAAGTATAGTTGTGAAGATATCTAGCGTGGAATAAATATATATATATACACACACGCACACACATATATATATATATGCAAAGAAGACTGGGTGAGAACTTATTAAATATACTGTTGTAAAAGTGATGTCTAAAGTATTTATAAAACTGGCATCATTGGGATTGAAGCAAAAATGCCAAGTTTACCTAATATTTTAATAGAAAGCTGGTAGAATGGAACGAAATCTTTAATAGTGCAGTACAATGCGAGTTTCGGTTGAAGATCAACTCAGTAAGGAAAAATAGAGGCAGGTAAAGCAAACACAACATCTCAATTAAACCCCTTCTGCAGTTTTACATATGGAGTCCAGGAAAAGAACACGTTAGCTTACTGTTTGAAACAGAATTTTGTTGATCAAAACAACCATGGTGTAAGCTATGTTTACACAAAAACAACAACAACAACAACTTACAGCTACAACTCACTACAGAGAGCATGAACATGTTAACGTTATAGAATAACTATTGAACTACTAAATAAATTATCAAAACATACCAGCCATGTGTCACTATAGCAAATAAATATAATATTTTTGACTGCATGCACTATATACTTAATTTACGAAGCTTTTACTATTTGTTCTGGCATACCCGAATATATCAGTTAATAGATTTTGTTTGTTTCTGTTAATACTGTCTTGACTAAAGTAGTTTTACTCATAAGAGGAATTAACTGCAATTAAATTATTATTTTAAACAGAGAAAAACAATTCACTCACAAAAATAACACATTAAAAGTGTGGTAACACATTTAAAATAATGTAGTTTAGAAACAAACTATATCTCAACATTTGCTAAATTGAAAATAACATCTCGATAAATCCCTATACCGTCCAGATACACTTTCTCATTGAGAAACTCATTGTGCTCATGAAGAAGGATGGGCGTGTTGCTCATGGCAGAGAACCCTAGCGCTGGAATGCCCATCTATAGCAACAAATATTTAAATAATAGCAGTTTTCTCTGTTCCTTCTCCTAATTATTTATATGTAAAAATTGATTAGATGTTTTGACTTCTTGCAAAGTCCTCCACAGGCTGTCACCAAGGAAGACTTTAGCAAGAAGTCGAAACGTTGGGTTACATTTTAAATATAAATAAATTGGCTATGTAGCCAAATAGAGAAAACTGTGATTATAGCTCTTAAGTTTTGTTTTTAAAAAGCTGCAATTCTTAACTGTAATAGTCGCTTAAAAGGAACTTACACTTCTTACAAATCTGCTGTCTGTGGCTGCTGGAAATATCTCAGTTTTTACGCCAATGTTGCTAGAAAGACAGCAAAAATAAATAGTACATAACATAGAAGTTATCTACAAGTTAAGTTCTGTAACTACCCAAGTGATGCAGTAGATTCTGAAGGAAAATGAGGATATGACAGACATTGCTTAAAAATATTACTATCTTATTCAAAAGAGAAATACTGTTTTTTTTAAAGAATGAACAAAACGAGGGATACTCAACATGGAATGTCTATAGCCAGTTATAGTGGGAAATGAGTTGTAGAGTTAGCAATACACAATATACACATAATATACATTGTTAATGTGAGAGAGAAAGAAGAGAGGAACAAGTTGTGAATTTTACTCTATCCATTCAGCCATAAAGTGTTTTGCACTTACTGAAGTGGCTCGTGCCATACCTGAATGTCTATCAACAAACTTATAGTAACTTCACTTTTAGTCCTCATGAACATATCTCACTTTCTTTTTAAAATGGCAATTTCTCACAAAACTAAACTGTAGTGCATGAATTGCCTATTTTCATTACTGATTATTAATGGCAGTAGAAAATGCAGACCACCAAGGATCCGTGGCATCGATGCTAGTGAGAGGATTAGGAGGTTGCTTTTCAACCACCACTTCCATTTTTCCTCCAACAGAATCCAACCATCTTCTCACAGTGGCTTCTAGCACCTGAAAGGAATGGCATTCAACAATTCCTTTGATAAGTATATTTAATCCTTCACCTCATGCGAATCATGGGGAGATATTCTGAAGTCCACGCTCACTGTTACTTCTCCTGGGATGACGTTGAACTGGACCCCGCCCTTCAGTATCGTCATGTTCACCGAGGTTACATCTCCCAACGTTAGAGAAGGGTCTGATGCCAATCTTTACACAACTGAAGGCAGTGAGCTTTAATTGGAATGAGAATAGACAGTTTGCTTACCTATTTACTTGTTCTTCACGATACTCTGAAACGAGTGACATGAACTTACGCTGCAGCATACAAACAATGTTTAGTTGAATGAAGATTAGAAAACAAAACCAAAGTGTAACGTATGATTTTCTGTAAGAAAAAATGATTATAGAAATTGGTTCACATTCATGCAATGTATTTGGCAACAATGGCCAGAAAGCTTTCTCTTTACCAGTTATATATCATTACTAGCATTTAGTATTTATAGAAAAGTCATATATAACCATGATACAGTTGCTTTCAGCAATTAATCCAAGACATGAAATTGTTTTATGAAGATTCAATATACAGGTGCATGTGTTATTAAAAGCAAAACAAAACATGTTTTCAAAATTTTTGTTTCTAAAAGAAAACTTCTACGACCCACGGTAATATTCTACAACTCTTGTAATATATATAAAGCATTGTATTTCAGAACTTAATGAAATATATCTTTGTATTACACAGCTGAATCTCTCTAACAAACTGTATTAACAATGAAATGACTGTAAAAAAATCCTTTATAGAATTGAAAAACAGGTAAGAACTCACATTCTTGCATTTAGCACACTTTTTTAAAACTGAAGTTAATTTTTCTGATACAATGACACAACCAAATATAAAATCTAATTTATTGTAACTAAATTAAAACAAATACAGCAAATATTCCAAATAATACTACTTTCTCTACTGCACAATAAACTCACCATCTTCTCCATAGCGGTGTCCTCTAACAGACGGGAACTGTGGCCTACCGGACCAGTACATGTCACATTTATCCCTAAAGGCATGAAAAAACTATCTGAACAAACTACTCACACTTTCCCCTCAAGCAACATGCATGTAAGGGTTACAGCAACATGCATGTAAGGGTTACAGCAACATGCATGTAAGGGTTACAGCACTCATTCTGTCTTTATGTCAATTTCTACAAGACTTGCCTTACTTTAAAAGCCTGGAATACTTGATAATTCCAGAAACTTTAAGTAACTTCAATTTTCCTTGTTTCAACTTAATGTTCCTAGTTTAAAATTAATTATCTCAAAAAAAGAAAGTCAAATTTATGTCATGCAACCACTCCTTAACACTAAGGTTGACAAGTGAAATAGATGAGGACTATATTAGGGAGTAAAGCATCCAGTGACCAGCATGGATAATTATAAAAGTACACATACATCTATTTTGCCACTCGTTTTTGAAATCATTCCACATCCTCATGCAATACCTCCCTAACATTGTACTCTGTGAAAACAATCTGGATTGATTCCCTCATTTATGACTTAATTACCTCTACTTACACCAAGGAACTCTCTCCCCATAGAAGATGGTGAAGACATTGTCTGGATTAGCAAGACCTTCATCCAAGCAGTAGCCAACATTCATCTTCTTGAACTCCTCGCGTTTGACAAACATTTTCATTCCATAAGTGCCTCCAACTTCTTCATCTACACCAGCACAATATCATCTCTAATAATAAAGGAAACAAGGTGGGAGCGAAAATACATACGTATATACATGTATAATACATATATAATAACTAGATTAGGATATCATGAGTCCACTACATTGAGGATTCTGAGGGCTTCAGCCGTTGTGGCATCTGAGTATAACAAGGACGCTAATTGAGCTGAATTTTTTTAAAACATTGCTGGTTTACGAAATTAGACTCTGTTTTAGAACATAGCCACAGCTAAAACCTCAAGTAACAAACTGATAAGGTCGTGACGTTAAATCCTTGATTAAAGTGGCTTTATTTAACTATATTTTTGCAATTGTATAGGAGCATACTGTAGTAAGAGCCACCTTGCTCCAAATAGTTACATAGTTTACTGCAATCACTCCATTTTAAGTGGTAAAAATAAGTGTCTTCCTGGCATTTTCATGTTATATTATTACTGTCATAGACAAATCAGAAGCAAAAAACAAAACAAACAAAAAACATACACAACAAAAAACAAACAAAAAACAACAACATTAAAAACACTAAGTTAAACTATAGGCATAAAAAGTCAATGGTTACACATTCTAATGTTTCAATATTCCAAGGTCAGTAGTATATCTTGATATAGGATAGTGCAGAATTCTGTAATTACAAGTTTACATACATTCAGTATGATCAAATATATCAATAAAACACAGGTAAATATGAAGTTGCTCTAAATAATGGCCACACAAACTGAAATGTGTAAGTCTTGAGTGAAATATTATCTTCTTTATTGATAAAATTTAAACTTTCGATTAGCTAAAATCCACCTGAAAACAAAAAATAAGCTTAACACAACAGAAAGTGCTGCAGCTGCAACTGCAAATACAAGAAACATGTTGGTACTGAAGTCTTCAGCCCTCTTACTTAAACACAATAAAGTCACGCCCAACACAGCTGCTAGCAAAATGTACACTGTCAAATTTTGCGTGAAATGCGAGAAGTTTGTCTTGAAGGGATCAACAATGGTTACTAAAATGATGAGAAAGACACAGCCGATGGCCATGAAAGGAATGAATGCTTCAGTCGGAGTGACCGCAACAGTGGTAAAATACATGAAGCGAAACATTAGGAGCACAGCAGAGAACCACCGGCAGTCTCTGGTGTCAGGCTCTGTCCCGTCCTTGTAGCAGCCTTGAAAGGAGTCCACAAATACGTGCAGTGGAAGTACGCAGCGATTGGGGAACTTTCCGAGACATCTCTGGTAGAAAGAATAGGGATATAGAAGGAGAAGTGAAATAGGAAAAAATGCACAAATAATGAGCACCATTATAGCCAAAATACTGTAGTAGAGATGAGCTCCTTGAAGGTAAGGAATGGTGGCATCATAGTACAGTCTCCAGACATAATGGACGAGTTTAGGATCAGTAAACTGATAGACTTTAACAGGAATGAGTATATCAAAACTCGCACTGATAAATTTCATGTACGATAGAAAGAAAAAAGTAGAAAAACAGTCGATAGCTGAAGTTTGAACTTTCCACTTCTTCAGAAATAACTGGCTGAACCATTGAAATGGTTTTAAAATAAGCACTAGTATCTTGACATTATCATTCTTAAAAGTTACCAAATAATACATCACCACCATTAAAATAAGAGGATAAGCAGCAATAGCAAACTCCAGAGACAGAGTGGCCAGAGATCCCAGTCGGAGGCAATATCCTGCATAATATGTGCGGAAGAAGTCAAGATTCCAAACGCCGAGCACGGTACCAAGAAATTTTGCAGTTGTACGAAGTGCATCATGATTTTGTGTGACCAGAAATATGAAGCGACCGAATGACGGCAAAGACATTAGCTGACAGAATATAACAAAGCCCTGAAGTGCTGACGAATGCACATTTATCTTAAAAAACAACACAATTAGGCAGAAAACGGTGAGAGGTAGGTAGGCAGACAGAAGATATTTAATCCAATCTGTGTTTCTACTCTGAGCGCAGTGAATGCAAGACATATTAAAGGTGTACACACGTTGATAGTAGCCATTGTCTTCATCGCACGAACCACAGAGAGTCCCCGTTCTGTGATACTCTCCACATTCGAAGTCGTTCCAGTGGGAGATATTGGATGGCATGGCATGGTAACCCGGGTAATCGTCATCATTGGATTGGCTACAGTTGTACATGCAAAAACCAAATTCAAAGGAATGTTTCAAACCTTTGGAAGGTTCTTTGTAAGTTACGCAGCTGCAAGCCACGATGTAGAGAGTAACCGATGTCCCTGGATCTTGCATGCAGCATAGGAAAGTCTGATTAAGGGGGCAATAACAATTTTCATAATACGGCCACTGGGGACAGGTTGCAGTCCAATTAGAATCCAAAGTTGAGTCAGATGGTATAATATCTTTGGGACAAAATAGCAGCTCATTATTTTCATTAGTTGACTTGCGAAATAATATTCCTAGAGCTGGAACGATGTTCAACAACAGAAGTATCTTTAATACGGCCATTTCAGTAGCTGTGCTTGAGCTGCCTTAAGAAACCAACAAAAAATGATTGAATGGGTCTTTCTTTCCTTAGTGTTTCACTACTTTCAGCTCAGCTTTTTGCTGGATATCCAGCTGTTAGGAGTACTTGAATAGTGCCCGCCTCTTTCACCAGCCTATCCTTGGTCTGCCAAGACTACAAAATAACTTTATTTCCATTATATATTCTTCACCATAGCTCTATACCGCATGTTTGTTTGGTTTTTCTTTTGTTTATTTCTATTTAAGCTAAACAGAAAGTGTCAGAGTTCCAAGCTAACATATTTTACTTCACCTGTCACTTGCTAGACAACTCCACCAAACAGTTAAAGTTGTTTGTGTGCTCTGCTATGAACCCACCTGTCCGACTTCCCCAAGAAAAACAAAACTAACAAAACAAAACAAAAGCAAATTAGGCACTAAATAAAATAAAATTGACATCTTATTGCAACTAGCTCTTCTTGAGTTTACGAAAACATGAATTTTATTATAAATCACAAACATGTTCCCCTGATGGTATTGACAGCAGTTTTTGTTGCTGTTATTTTATTCTTGTTGTTGTCACTCTAATTTAGTCACTGCTCGAAGAGCTTGTGTGATAAAAATAGACCTAATGGGCTCACTCCAGCTATAAGTCACACTAGGGTTTCATACAGGATTTATTTTCTGGGGGGGAGGGAGGGGGGGGGGGGGGGAAAGAGTTTAGGAAGGAGCCCCCCCCCCCACATTTGTTTGACCACACCCACTTTTGCTGAAACCACACCCATTTAATTAAAAATCGTCTCAGGTCTAGAGTTAGTGACATCAATCTTGGAAGACTAATGTGTATTGCAATTGAAGGACCTCAATTAACTGAAGTGAACTTTCACCAACTATTAGATATACAAACAACAAACTCACAGAATACTATTATAAATCATAACCACAGAATACCATTAAGTAGTAAATATTATTAATTTATTTCATAAAATTCTGGGGGGGAGGGGAGGGAATCCCAGGACGCCCCTACCTCTGTATGAAACCCTAAGGCATCAGAAACTACTCCTTCAGCACAAATGGTGGGTAAGGCATTGTGCACAGTAATTCAAAGAACATTTATTAATGTGATAGAAGTTTAATCCCCCCCCCCCCCCCCCCCCCCCCACATCACTAGTACAGGTATATACTAGTACATACACACATATGTGTATTGTTATTTCATTACCACAACTGAATCTTTGGGGAAACTAAAACATTGCAAATTGCTTAATTAATTACTTTCCCTTTTTAAAATATAACAAATTTTTTTTTAAATTCGACAACTTTCATTCATGACTTCCTCCTACCTGGTACAAAGGTGACATGCAATGTCCTTGGCAATACCACGCCTTCTTTCTTGAGTTGTCTGATGGCCTCCAAGTACCACATGCCCACACACTTCATATCCTGAGAGCCCCGGGCCACAATATCCCCATTGGACCGCTTGCAGGCTTCGAAGGGGCCAGACTCCCAATGCTCCAGAAATACAGGAACTACGTCTATGTGCGAATTGAGCATGATGGAGGAGAGGGCGGGGTTTAGACCTAACCAGGTCAAAATCACCACTGGACGGTTAGGATACACCTATAGCAATAAGCATGTGCATTATGAAGATGACATAGTTTCATCTAAGGCTTCACCTACGTCTATGCATTGATACTGAAGCCCTATTTCTGTAGCTTGGTCACGTAAATACTTCACAGCAGCAGCTATGCACAAAAAGTAATCACACACACAACAACAACAATAACAAAAGAATCACAATCATAAAGTTTCTAATAGAGAAACAACGCATATCTTAATTAGGTTACATAAAAACAAAACAAACAAGCATAGCATCAATATACGTTGACTTATATAAATTATTCCAGTATAGAATCGAAGTTTAAATTATATTGATAGCCTAAGATGAGTTTAGACTTATGAAATCAAGTAACCAATGGCTCAAGACAGGATTGTTCAGTTAATAACTACACAGACTAGTAAGTAAGTATTATAGGAAATTAAAATGTCATATCCACTGGAGATCGAGATCGAGACCGAGGAACTTAAAAACAAAATAAACAACAACAACAACAAACAATGCTTCCAATTCTGCATTTATAGAAATAGTTATTCTAATACAGCAAATTTTTCTCTTTTTAACAGCCAATATAGTTAATTATAACTCAACCCGACGTTTCGACTTCTTGCCGAAGTCCTCTTCAGGGGTCAACTGAGGCCGAACTCTCCATAGTGATATAATAACACAAAGTAAAAGCAAGATTTCTGGAGGGTACGCTTACTGCTTATTATATCCTGGAGGGTGATTAATATTGGCTGTTAAAAAAAAAAAAAATTGCTATTATTATAATTATTTCAGCCGAGAATGACTGAATCATTAATAGTTATTCTGTTGCTGTTATTTTGTTCAGTTGTGACTTTTTCTATTAAGAGTCAAACAGACAGGGATCAGCTTGCATAGTATGGAGGGAGTAAGATGGACAATTTTAATCCAAGGATTTGGTAAATAACTAACCCTCAGCGTGCATGCGCGAGAGGGTTATAGTAGTCGTCCTGTCTGTTTGTCAGTCTGTCTGTCATGCTATGATTTTGGAGATTACTGACAATTAACCGTTGATTTAGGTATGAACTTACTCAGAGCGACAATTTAAGACCTTTCATGGAGCTATGTTTTTAATTTCAGGCTAATTGTTGAGAAACGTGAAGCATCAGTTCCGTGTTGGTACTGGCTTTGTGGGTAACGCCCCCTAGCCTTATGTAGGAATCATGTGAACAAAATATTTCTTGTGGCTGTAGTAGTTCGCTTTACGCTGCCAGGAAGTGAATGGAGTTGTCCTGGAAGTGGACATTTTGCATTGAAAATATATAGCTAGTTAACGGTGAGTGTCTCTGGCCTGTTTAACTTCTTCTCGTATGAAGACAGCGTTTACATGTACAGTTCATTGCTTGAGCTATATTGATGCCTCATTATAGCCAATAAATTATTCTTTTGGTCTGAAATGATTTTGTAATAGCTAGCTAGTGCATAGTAGCACTGAGGATTCACATCTTTGGTGCTTCATTGTCCAGTAAACATTTAATCAAGTTTTTAAGTTTATGCTATTAGAAAAGATGATATACACAGGTACATAACCAAATAAAATATTTGAAAACCTATAATTGCTGATAATTATTGTTGGTATCGAAATATCTTAGGGAAGCATAACAACATGCTTCATGTTAATCCTGTCTCCTGATTTTATTACTCCTTATCTCCACTTACATATGACAGAAGCGAAAAAAAAATACAGATGTTACTCAGGTCAATCAATCTAATTTAGACAAGCAGAATTTTTCTGGAGTGACTTCAGGGTACTAACTGTGCCAATGTGATGAGGATTTCCTAAAGTCATTAATTCCTACTTGCAACTTTACTATCTGCCATTCATTCCCACTCCTTACTAAAATACTAAAATGAAAATGTCTCACCATAATCTGGCTGTTGGCCTGCAGCGTCAGGAGAGGGCAGAGATATGGTGTTAATCCTCAAGTATTTCCTGAAGCGTGACACAGCCGGATCTTCATCAACGCTTGCCATATCGTAAGCTCTCAACTCAACCCTAGCAGTTGTGTCGGGGTTCGGTGAGGAAATTAGGTAAAGGATCGTTAATATAAACCTGGTAAAGTGACTTTCGATTTGAAACACAGACAAGTTAATTGACTATTGTTAAGTTAAAGCTATTCGTACCCACCGTGTGTTTCACTCATAATGGCGACCAGCAATGTCAACAACAGCGGTTCTGAATGTGGAGGTACTGTCAGACTGCAAAGCAGTGAGGGGCAAATATTTGAGGTCCCCCTCGAGGTAGCGAGAGTGTCTCGAATGCTGTCTGTGATGTTGAAGGGTAAGTAGTTTCCGCTCAGATCCGCTTCAAAAAATGAAAACTCAATATGGCTTCCTTGTTTTGTTTTGCCTTTGTGCTTGTTGGTGTGGCAGACTTGGGTCATCATCCAGACGACGTTATCCCACTTCCAAATGTGAACACTGGCATTTTAAAGAGAGTAAGTGAGTGGGCGTGCCTGTTCTGTTGCTATGACCCCAGTTGTAGATGAATGTTTGTTTATTCTGTGCACTTCTAGCACCATACCATGTGTATACACTCAACTCTTGTCTGTTTGTTTTGTTTTTTACCAGTGAAAGATTACATTTTAGGCAGCACCAATTTTTGTATTATTCAATTAAACATATGAATGTGGTAACTTTGTGTGCCTTGTTTACTTGAGGGTAATGCAATAAGTCTTTGAAAAAAATGTGGAAGAAGAGATGAAGTATGATATTTTGAAAAGAAATATAATATTCTAAATACTCGTGAAGTGAAAGGGTATAATATTTTGACAGTGTTTATCAGTTTTGTATATTCCATTGTTAGATTGCTAGAGTCATCTCTATGTTGTGTAACTAGTGGTGTGCTTGAGCACAAATGGTGAGCGAGCCTTAAACTACACTATTGTTAAACGATTAATTTTAACAACTAACACTCAAGCTACTAAAATAAAGTCGAGTTTTTAAATTATGTATATGTGGTAAAGGGGATTCAGTGCCATAGTAACCGCACCCCACAACCGTTTGAATTGAAAAAGAAGCAACAAAATCAAGTCACGTTATTTAAAAATTTCTTTGTGATATTCTTAATAGTAGTTGTAACGCACAATACTTTCACACAACTGAACATACCTACGCAAGACTTACCTTCGTGGTTAGTCTAGTGGACAATGAATTTTCAAGTAACTACTGTTAAGTAGGGCTTATAACTGTGACAAATAGCGTATTGACTTACCCCCGCTACTAACTCAATAGAAATGGAGCTCCCATAATTTTTTTGAGTTTTAACTGCACCCGCAAAACAATTCAAAGCGGTAAACAATTCATTTTCTAGGGTGATACGGGTAATGATCGCTAAACCGGAGGATTCTGTTTAGTGAAGTTTGGGACGGGGTCGAACACGGAGTGAACACAAAAATACGTGAGGGTCAAAGTACAAAATGACATACGTACGTCCAAACATATATATAAACTAGTGGTGTGCTTGAGCACAAATGGCGAGCGAGCCTGATAGTTAGATAACATAAAAATGTTACTATTTTTAGCTTACTTCATATAGAATTATGTACTTATCTCAGCTTCCCTCGAGTAGTAGTAGCTTCCTTAGCATTACTACGGCATTCTGACTACCAATGACTCTTGACAACCAACAATCGGCACTCCGCATCCCCCTAAAACGGCGAAGTTTTGAAATTAAGTCTGGAAAAGGGTCTTCAATGCCATAGTAACCGGTCTAATCAACTTTTTGTTTCTTGAAAAGCAAGCTTTTTCGCCGGAATTTTCTCACACTTTGGAGCTTAAGTATAAAGTAAGGCTTGCTTAAGGGTGGCCGCACACCGCCCACGCATTCGGTTGCTATGTGTTCTAACTACAGATCCTCTCCTTGCAAGACTATTCTACCTATCTACAAACTGCAAGTACCTCCCGAAGATACTACTCTCCAACTATGAAGCGGAAGCGGCGAAGTTTTCATGGCCCCGAGTTACAATTTTGAAGCAGTTTTCTGGAGCTATGCGGGGAGCTGAAGCCCCGCAATTTGGCACGCTACTAGCTAAGACTATACTCTACTGCAACACTACGAGTTTTTCTTCTTTTCGACTTTACTTTACTATTTATTCGAATTTTTTTCATGTTATAAGATATTGAAAAATTCAAATTGTGGTGCACTTCATTTTTTTGTATTCTACCCGTGTGCAAAAAAATATTGTCTTTCTCATTATTAGATTCCAAGAAAAACTCGTTCAAAATTTAGAGTTTCTATTCCACTCGCAATTCTTAAATAGCCCCACCCCCATATCTCGTACTACGAGTACGCGAGCAATTTTTTTTTCAATTAGATTGTATTGGTTCTAAAAGAGCCCGCCTATATCAAGAGTAAACAAACATCAATACAACAAAACAAGAGAGTCAGAAGAGAGAGCAGTTTATTGGAGATAGCCGTAGGTGAAGGTATTAGATCTGCGCAGCTTGGGAAGTCTTCGCTCCGCAGAAATCGAGCCTGGTATAATATCCATCCACTTGAGTTCAGGTGCGCAGAGTTCAGAGAACGGCTACAGGAGGAGAGGCAGCCTGGTGCACCTTGCTGCGTGAGCTCCGACGACGTATGAAGAGTTGCTGTAAACATATATGAGACAACAAGAAGCTAAACTAAAACACTACAACTTCGCAAGTATACTTCTGCTACTACTGCGCGATAGTTTTCTGCCGCGTATTATCAAATGGTGGGGTATTGCGGGGAATAAAATTTAATGTCCGGATCTACAGTCGGTGCGCGTTGCTATGTGCGGCCACCCTTAATGCTGTAGTTTCGGGGTCAAGCCTAAAAAGCCGTGTTTTTTTGTAGAAAAAAAGGGGAACCCGCGCACGCATTTAAGGGGCATACGTACCATCCATCTATATATACATATATCCGATTTTGCATTGTCCACCCCTAATACTGTCTCGCTCGCTTGCCAATTAATCCCCTTAATGTTGCACGCCTTTACGAGTGTTTTCTGGAATGTCCATGTACGCATGTCCAACTAAAGATTGCAAATGGTAGGTATCATGTGGTCAACAGTTATTGCCCTCTCTCTCTCTCTATACTTAGAGAGCATTGTAGTTTAACTTGAAGTAGTGTGTGTGTGTGTGTGGGGGGGGGGGGGGGGTGGGAGCTTACAGAATCTCTTAGTTTATGTTTTGAGTCGGTGGCATAAGGTTCTATGTTGGGTAAAAGCTTGAACAAGTCAGCTTCCATCTATATGTGTAACTGGGTACAGGAAAATTGGGCACATGTAGACATCGGGGGGGGGGGGGGGATCAGTTTGCTTACAAGTGTATTAAAGAAGCCTGTGGATTGAAATGGTTAGGTCATGTACGTCACCAGCAGAGAGCAACTCTTCCAACTCATTGAGGTTGATATTCACTTTATTTATTGTCATGCATCAGGTGATAGCGTGGGCGGAACACAGTGTGGAGGAGGGTCGTGACGCTCAGCTGCCACGCCTCCAAAACCAGACGCCCACTAGCACGGCTGTAATGGCCACTCTTGCTCCTCACTCCCCTACTCTGGTGACCCCGCCCACTTCTGGCCAGGTTCCGTTTCAGCCACGCCCCCAGCCTCACGTCCCCAACCGTACATCGTCTCGTTGTGTGTTGCCTCCTCCCAGCGTCACGCTCAGTCAGTGGGAGAAAGACTTCCTGGCACACAACAAAGACAAGATCTATGAACTGTTACTGGTGAGTTATGCCAGTTGCATTATATTACGTATAACATATTATATCAGGGCCAATTATAACATATTACATCAGGGCCAATTATAACATATTACTCAGGGCCAATTATTACGGTCGGTCGCTGTACAAAAATTCGACTAATTTTTGCCATATGACCACCCACCCAAAACTCGTTTGGACTGCCACAGTGTCCGACCATAAAAGATTGACCACTGATGATGCTGTTTTAAAAATACAACTTGAAATATGAAGTGGTTCATTTTGTAGAGTGAATAGGTGTTTAAGGTGTCCAATCAATTCTTCCATTTGTCTGGTCAAAATGTGTATGGTCTGACAAATTGTCTAACCATTTGCTCTGAGTTATCATTGGCCCCCGTTACATTATTACTATTTTACAGCAAGCGATCCTGTGTTCGATTCCCTAATATATTTAATTATTCTGTATAAGCCTGTGAAAGAGAGAGAATACATCTAATTATTATTATTATTTTTGTTGTTGTTATATTACTAGTCTTAGTTATTATTCTTGTATATTTAGGGTAAGGTGTGGTTTGGTAAGGCGAGTAATAAATATTGCGTTTAGTTTCTTGAAGTTGGTAATGGTTGTCGACTGGCAAGCCATCATGCCTGTTGTGTTGCATACCAAAAATTTAAGGCCCAATCTCCTCATTTTTGGTTATTGTTATCCTCCTTTCCAAAACTTGCTAGATCTACAATTTTTTATTGTTTGCTAATGTTTATTTTGTCAGTGGATGCCTTTACTTCATGTCTACTTTTTTTTAATTATGTCATGTCTTAAGAATGCTGTTGGAAAGGCACCTTCACTGAATGGTAGTATTGCTCTGTAATCAATGGCATGGCACTATCGTGTTTTACTGTTGTTTTTGTCAGATTACTTTACAGTGTTTGTTGTTGTTGTTGTTGTTGTTGTTGTTGTTGTTTAGGCTGCCAATTATCTGGACATCAAAAGTTTGCTTGATGCGCTGTGCAGAGCCATAGCTGACATCATCAAAGGTCGTGACCCCCAGGAGATTAGGAAAGCCTTTCATGTGCACAATTCAACTGGTTTCCTCCCAGACCCTCCCCCAACTCCGCCCTCATCCCTCAGGTCTGTGGAGGCTACTCTGCCTGATGATGAAGGAGCACCATCAAGATCTGATCCATCAGAACAAGACTAGAAGATGTTATCCACATATTTATATTTTATATACAATAAGATCTGTAATAATTGGGTCGTTGCATGAAATTGTGATGCGGTACAGGGTCGCTCATAGAGTGGACTCGGCTACAATAGGTACAGGGTCGCTTGTAGAATGGACGGTGAGATGGTACAGGGTCGAGCTTAGCGTGGGTTATGTCTGCTCTAAGACTAAGAAATGTCATTCTTTTGAGGTATCAATTGAGCCCTCTAGGGAGGCACATCTGCTATGCTACACGCAGAAAGAACTATATAAAAGTAAAGAAAGAAGAAGCTAAGTCGAAGATAGACGCACATCCTAATGTTCTTCAGATTGCTATAGACTGCGGGAATGATGAGTACTTTAGCATGAGCCCCAAGAACCGGCGGTCACTCGCCAATCAGATAAATCTAGCTCACAGCAACAATTTGAAGTACAGACAGCCTTGCAAGCTGAACCTTGTGGGCGTGGCTGCTGGTGGAGATGTGGAAGCCTCCTTGCTGGAGCACTGTGAAGTATTCAGTTCATCTAAGTCACTAGTAAGAATCCAACCATTGCCACATTTTAGTAATGACCCTTTACCAAGTGCAATACTGCTCATTATACTATTATAATTGCTTAGCTGTGCAGCAGGTTAGTGGATGCTCTTTGATTAACCCTTTACCAAATGTACAAACTGCATCCTTATGCAAAGAGTGTTCCCATTCAGAAGTGGTATGCACCATGAATACTTTAATTGTTAACAATTAGGGTTTTTGAGGTTAAATATTTTAATTCGATTTTTTAAAATCCTATATTTTAATTTGTAGTAGAGCGGTATTAACTTTGAAATAATAATACCGGAGAGAGCTTTCTTTAGCCTCACTAATCATCACATGTGTCACTCCACTCATGATGTTACATCACATGTGTGTGGCCGGGCTATGTGGCGTAATATGTGATCATCATGTGGTATGAATGCAGTTTCAATGTCTCCCTGATTAGAAAGTGCACTTGTACTATGTGAGATATTAGCTGCATCACATGACTAATATATTTAATTGTCTTTAAATGAGGGAGTGTTCAGCTCACAAGACATTTCTCCCTTCCAGGACCTTACACATAGACACACACACACACACACGCCACACATAGATTCTCTTGCAACCGCTAGCGGTTATGCTCACCTGGCAGAGCCAGGATGTCTGTGCCCTAAGCAGGCACTGTGAGCCGTGCAAGCAAAGCTCTAGAGCTGGGCTAGGAACTTGCAGGAGAACAGACACACACACACACACACACAACACAGGGGTCGAATAAATGTAGAGGGCTATTACTCATTATAATTAAATTCATACCAAGTCAATATGTGGGTCTCTCCCTGCCTGGTTGTGGTGAATGTGAATGAACTACAAAGTATTACTGAGTAGTGAGTAGTTCTTTGTAAGATGTGGTCTTAGTACTCGTTGGTGAGGTAACTTAGTGATTGCTATGGAGATATGTGTTGTAGTAGTCACAGGATTATATAATTAGAATTTATGCACCTGTTAACTGCTGCACTTTGAAACTTTTCTCTCTCCCCCCCTCCCCTCCCCCAACCTCCTCTACCTCCCACCCAACCCTTCTCTCTATGCCAATTGTGACTAAGAAAGTTATGAATTGCTCACATCATTCAACAGTGCCTGTAAAAAAATGGCCTCCTGTAATTGTTCTGTCCCTTGCTAGCTAGTGTGTGTCAGTGTTCTGTAGGTGTTGGACTCACTTGATAAACAATAAACAAGCCAATGTAGTTAATTATAACTTATATAAACAAGCCACTTTCCTGATAGTGTGTTACGACTTTGATGTTTGCTTGTTGTGTTATAAAAGAAGGATTGCACAGTATGCGTGTTTAGCTTTTCTGTCTGGGCTATTCTTATTTTATACAATTGTGAACTATCAATGGGTTGACTGTAGCTGGCTCTTGGTATCACTGTAGTAACGTATATAATATCATCATGGAGGTTCATTTCTATGTATCTTATAAGATTCCAATTTTTTTCCTTATTGCGTGCACACTGAATTGGTTGTGACTATCACTTGAGACTGGAATTGAAACTGTCTGGTACCGGAATGAGATGGGCTATAAAGTCGTTAACTTTAAATAAAGCCTTATATGTTCAGAAACCGGTAGCCAATGGACATATTGACATACCGTAGACCTCAGTATTCAATTAGCTCGACTAGAATTGCCTTGCACTGCTCTGGGATTGTGGTTGGAGGGAGGGGGCGTCAGGCACCTTGGTTGGTTACCAATAGGGAGGCGTGAACAGGGATCAACAAGTCGATGCAGTTATGTTTGTGCAAGTGTCTCTGTTGTCAGGGTTTCATAGAGAAGGGTGGGGGGGAAACCTGGGATTTCCCACCCGAGCGAAAGTTCCCCCCCCCCAAAGAACTGCCAATGTAATTGGAACCAGCTACAATACCTTAAACAATAACACAAAAAAAGGTGACTATTGTAGTAACATTAAAGCATGATCCTGTGATTAGTCTGTTTAATTTGTCTTATAAATTCAGTAAAATTGTTTCTTAAAATCTCTCAGCTATAACTGTGCCATATTGAAAGCATGACATCATTTAGTTAGAAAGTCTATAAAAAAATTCCTCTGAAGACAAAACTTTTCAGTTCTTCTAGGACCTTTTGGAACCCTGAACTTTGACTCCATAACCTTTCCATTTATTGAAGAAATATTTTGTGAAAAATAGCTCACTTTGACATTAGCTCTTCTCTTATGCTTTTTATTTGTTTATTTATTTATTTATTTATTATATATATTTTTTGCAAATAAACTAAAAAGTAACTCTGTTTTTACACTTATTCCCCCCCCCCCCCCCCCCCCTCCCCCCAATATTCCTGTAAGAACCTCTGATTGTACATATTTGTCTGGATGTGTCTGCGCCAATCACTGATCACTATCATGTGACATTCCAACTAGTAATTAATGTTGTACCTTTTTTTTTCTTTTCTTTTTTTTTTTGGTTGACATCTGTTTTTCCCTCTGGGTGTCCTAATTAATGTGAAGTTATTTTTGTGTTGCTATGTGATGTGATGTAATGATGTTGCTATGTGATGTAATGATGATGATGCGGTTTGAAAGATGATGACAGAATACTTTATGTCATGACACTTGTGCTGCTTTTATTGGTGCTGTGGTCTTATTAGACTTTAATTCATTTGGCACACACACACACACACACACTCATAGATGGAAGTTACTTCCAAGCCTCTTTTGGACGTGTTTCCGGCTAACCAAGTGGTGTACCTCTCCCCCACATCCTCTGCAGGTTAGAGTCATGTGATGTACCCACCCACCCCACTAATATTCAATTTCCTCTGAACTGTGTTATCTAATAGTGAAGAGTTGCTATATCATATTCATTGCCTGGTAATGTTGGTAGTGTAGTGCTATAATTAAATTCATTGTCCTGACTCCATTAGCTTGTGATGTAACTTTCAGTGGCAGTTTCAAATGACCTCATCAGACAGGTTACCTCGCTGTTTGTGTACTGATGAGTTATTTGGATCAGGAAATTTTTAAATACATTTTGTTGATATAAATCTTAGCTATGCTATAGCAGCTGTTTATGGTAAATACTTTACTTTCTTCGCTGAAAACGCTAACATACACACAAGTTTGATGCTCATCTGAGCTCTGGTAAGGTTGATTGAGTTAACCCAAATGGTCATGTGCACACGGTAGGCTATTAGCTACTTTATTAATTATTTCAAGAACGCAGATATTCGAACAGTTGGAATATTGATGGACATAAAGGAAAGAAAAACACTAATTTAAGTTATTGAGTAAAACAAGTTCTTGAAAGTGTGTGAACTTATGAATGGACTGCACATTTTGACTGCACCCACCAGTTACGCTACCTGCCCATTTTCCCAGCGTAGCAATCAATACTAGCATCGAGTGTTATCATCTCGCTGCCCTCACACATATATCCTCGCCAAGTTCATGGGGCTGTTTCTATTCAATTTCAATTGTTATTGTAAGCCATTACAGGATCAGAGTGAAATAAACACGTAACATTGACTTTTATAACAGCAGCTGTTGAGGTTGATAAACACAAAATGACATGACGGCGGGCATGTTATTACGCTTGGTAGGGGAAAGTGAATGATTGATCACTGTAGGGCTTTAGAAGTTACCATAAGCTAATCTATGGTTGGTTTTGGAGAACATCATGTAACATTGATTTCACAACAAGCTTCAAAGTGTCATTGTTTTATGCGTACAATTTAAAGCCCCTTTCATTCTGTGGCTGCTGATGCCAGGTAGATGGAACCATAGGAGAGGTAACCATAGGAGAGGTAACCATAGGAGCTATAACTAGGCCTGAGCCAATTATGCCGGCATAATTTGGGGCATAATAGGTGTGCCAAAGCATCGAGCATAATGCCAGGATTTTTTTTAAAATTTTGAAATGCAAAGAATTAAATAGTTGTCTAAGCTTGCATCGGTATATGAGAGAAGAGGCTCTGGCACATGTGAAAGCACATGGTTACATTTAGACTCTGTGGTAGTTAGTGTCTACCAAGCAATATACTGATTCATAGTACATTTTCTTTGAACATCCAAGTTCACTATCATTATGACTCTAATTAATAATTTTCCATCGTTATTGGAGTATTTGATTGGGCATAATAGGAGCATAATAGGTAAATTTGATAAGCATTAGAGCAGAGCATAATAGGTGAAAAATGGAGCATAATTGGCCCAGGCCTAGCTGTAACCATAGGAGCTGTAACCATAGGAGAACCATAGGAGCTGTAACCATAGGAGCTGTAACCATAGGAGCAGCAGTCACCAGTCATGCCAATTAGTGCCTATAGGAAACACTTATAAGGATTAAGCACGTTTTTATTACATTAATTTGTGCTATTATGTGAACTATTACCGCATGATCGCCATCACGTGTGAGCCTGAGGGAACTTGAACAACCCGTTTGATTAGATATAATACTGACATCTCTGGACAAAATAATAAAGAACATTAAATCCGACTGTCGTTTCCGTGAAATAGAGTAAGATTTCTGTTTTCTTTCCTTCTTACCTGTTCTTTATGTGGTCTCCCTCTGTAGGGAATTATAATCCTTTCACTCTTTCTTGACTGGAGTTCCGTCAATCAAGTTAGCTAACAACAGTCTAACTTTTAAGTTGTTATAATATTGGTTGCTAAGACAGAACTAAACTGAAAATAATGATACAATGCTTAAATATGAATGTGTGAGTATGATGTAGTTATTCAAATGTCCAATCAAATAAATACACAAGGTGATGGAGCGAGGACGAAGTTGTTTGACGAACATCGTACCCTGCAGCAGAAGTGCCCGATTCACGGTGTGCAAACTAAAATACAATAATAATGATAATGATATAAAACATAACTAGCTAAAATGATTATGTTCATGTGGAGTGGTTCTCCACACCCTCACATCTGATTCCTTTGACGTTTGCCAGGCATAAGGCAGCAATAATGCACAGAATGGCAGCTGGCCATGATTACACTATAAATATAATGAATATTATTCATTAATATTTTTTGTTATCAGAATAGTAAGGGTTCAGAGTTGATCTCTATATAAAGGAAATTGTATAGTTTGGTGTAAATTCCAAATGTGTGTTGCCAGTCATGAATCTCCCGGTCACATGCATGGTTGTTGATCCTGTTTCTGTACGCCATGGGGACAGATGATGCGTATAGAATAACTCAAAGGTTAATGATCATTAACCTTTTAATTCTTTCAATTTAGCAGTGCTAGGTAAATGCTGTAAACAGTATCAAATGAAAGTAATCATGTTTGACTATTTTGAAATTAATTATCGATTAACGTGCATACATTATCTAGGTGTAGCTACAAGGGGTGTGGTCTATGTTTGCTATTTATGCCATTGTGTCCTGGAGTATTCTAGAAAGATTGTCTTTGATAAGTGTACTCGATCGACTCAAGTTTTGCAGAATGTAGGCAATGCTTGCGTTTCACTACAACTATGAGATCTTATTGAGAAGACTGTTATGTCACTGATCCCTGTTGTTCTAATGTTTTCCCAAACTTTCTCTGTTCATGTTGTTGTTGGCTGGACATGTTGAAATTCCAGGCACGTGAGTCAGATGTAGTGTTGTACTCCTTACAACTGGTTATTTCATTCTTTTTTTCTTCTTTTTTTAAATTTAATTAATTTTTTATTGAGAGTTTAGCTTAATGTCTAATAGTAAGTAGAGGTTTCTTCTGGCACACTTCTCTCGAGTTATTCCGTATGTTATTGATATTATGGACTATGCTACAAAAAACAACAACAACGTGCATTACTTCCAGTCAATTATATTAATACCCTGACAAATTTGTCAGGGTATTAATATAATTGACTGGACCTGAAGTATTAATAGTGAGCATTATTAATAGTACTCTCTGTTACTATTAATAGTACTCTCCGTTACTATTAATAGTACTCTCTGTTATTTATGGTGGAATAACTTTGGTTCTCTAGCCATTTGTGTGCTGGAGTGAGTAGGCCCTACCGGTGGAACACAGGTTGCAGCCAAACAATACCAACTCTGAAGATACTATCGTATGTCACTAATCCCTGTTGTTCCAATGTTTTCACTAAACTTTCTCTGTTCGCGTTGTTGTTGGCTGGACATGTTGAAATTCCAGGTACATGAGTCAGATGTAGTGTTGTAAGGGTTATTTCATTCTTTCCTTTTTTTTTTTTTTTTTTTTTTGAGTATTGCAGCCCCTGCTTTCTCATATAGTCACATTTCAGGGTGCACTCTACTTTGTGCCACAACTAAAGCTGTAGATGTAGATAACACAGATAGAGTGCTTTCTGAGTTCACTGACAGTGAAATATGAGTTTAACTCAATATCATAGACAACTCACATACAGAAGCTGCTCAGGTGATCCTGGACTTCACACAATAGCATATTTGGCTTTTTGGCCGAGTAATTATGGTCTTACCAGGTTGGTGTATCTGTTTCTCCTAAACGCTTACTGAATTTCCCTTGGCACTGTCAATTAATAAAGAGACAGACTTTAAGTTCTCTGATAGGAACTGGAAAGATATGGTGAGAAATGGTTGACTATAAGATGTGGCTTATGGATCACAAGTGCTCTAAAGTAGCAGTGAGTCAACAAAGTTGCTTGAAAAATAAGACTAGATAGAGAGTGTAAACTGGTGTGTGGTATGTGATTGGTACACTTTTGAAACCGTTTGATTTCATAGAACTTGGAGTGCTATTCATCAACCAACCAATCATCAGTAACTCGGTTACTGTAATTGCCTATAGAAGTATAGAAACAACTTCATTTTATGATTTGTCACCTCTAGCAATTGCTAGGAAAGGTATATAAGCACCTACACTCAAGCACTATTTGAAATCTATTTATCTAATTTGGAAGCATAATACTTTAATTAAGTATGTGTGAGAAGGAGTCATATTAGTCAACATGTGGACAATGAAAACGACTTCATTACTATATCTGTCTAAGTGCAGTCCTTTGTGGTACTTTGCCAACATTTGGGATTGTGGCACAGTCACTGTTTGTCCTAATATATTCCACCTTGGCCAACCAGCTATGAAAGTATTTATTATATTTTAGAGCAAATTGCCACATAGTGAAACCTCTTTGGTGTGCATTAATAATAATGACCTTATATTTTTCTGCCAAATGTGACCAACTAATGATCAGATACATAAACATGTTTTTTATTATTGGAACATCCAAACAATGTTGTACATTTGACTTTCCTCTTGTGTGTGTGTGTGTGTGTGTGTTAGTTTGTGTATTTGTTCGTGTTACTATATTATGTTTGTAAATTTTGTTTACTTAGTTTTGACGGAAGTATCCAGTAGCAACGTGTACGTGATTGGGGGATTGGTGGACTGCTCTGTTGAAAAGGTATGTAGGTGCATGTAGACCTTTTCATTTCTGGATTGAAATCAAGTTATAAGGGGTGGAGTTAGGTGGATGGGTGGAGCAAAGTTTGGAGGGGTGGAGTTAAGTGGATGGGTGGAGCAAAGTTTGGAGGGGTGGAGTTTGGTGGATGGGTGGAGCAAAGTTTGGAGGGGTGGAGTTTGGTGGATTGGTGGAGCAAAGTTTGGAGGGTGAAGAGTTGGCATAAATATCTTTGTACAGGGGGTGATAATAGAAGATTTCTTTGCCTGAATCATTCTGACCTGAATCATTCTGACCTGAATCATTCTGACCTGAATCATTCTGATGTTCCGGTGGGTGTTACCTCGTGGTCATAGTGTATTTGTTTTGAAGTGTGTGTATGTGGACTGGAACTATAACTGATACAGACAATTAACTTCATGGAACGACTGCATGACTGTATTTGAAAAACGTAAGTCCATTTTTAGATATCCTAGCTGTCTTATATAGTGAGCTAAGCTGCTGCATGTGGTATGGTGAGCTAAATGATGCTATGCACATCTAACCAGGTCCTTATAAGTACAATACCGTCAACTGTCAAATTACATTTTCCTCTATGAGCTCACAAATAGCATCCCTTTCCTATTTCCTAGAATTGTCAGTATCCCATAAAGGCCACCCATTTAAAATGTATGAACTAATAAACAAAATGAGAAGCAGCTGCTGCACAAAATGTGTTTGTTTGTTTGTTTATTTGTTGCCTTTTGAAGTAAATTACTATTTACCTTCATTATCTTCTCGTGGTGTGTTTTTAAAAAAATTTGTTATATACAAGAAGGTAAGCGATCCTGGGTTTGATTCCCGGTGGCGACCAAATATTTTTAATTTTGTATTGTTTTAAAAAGCCTGTGAAAGAAAGAGAATACATCTAATGAGTAAAAGAAGGCTGAGAAAGAAATTATGAAGAAGTTAAATATTCTATACTGCCAACTCAGAAACAAAAACAAACAAACAAACATTATTAATACCAGGGAATTAATAGATGTATCAATTGTTAGCACTGGAGGTGTATTTCACCACTCATCCACTCATCAAGACGAAGTGCTGACCTGAGTGTAGAGTAAAACTCACCTGAACTGTCCATCTTATTCGGAACACATTACCAAAAGTGCAGGTAGAAAACTGTTGGTCCTGTAACATTATTATTTCATTCCGCCATCTTGTGTTCCCGAGGCTATATCACTCTCTTTGCTCACTCAGTAATAATCAAAAAGTATTAAATGTGCCTTGAGAATGTGGATATGACTTCTGTGGGTGTGTTTAGAATAATCCTGCATGCAAGAGACGCTGAAGTCAGCAGACTGTATTCTAAAGCAGTGCACGGGAATGGCTGTGTTGCTAACATGGATAGACTGTTCTCTCTCACAAAACTACACCAGCACGCACGTCATGGGTTTCCGTCTTCCAATTGCTCCAATGCCCACCTGTCGTATACACGGCACAGTTGATCTTCATCCAAGTGTTGGCTAGGCTATTGTTGTCATCTTCACGAGACAGTAGCTGTCAATTCTTGAGAGTGTTCCAATTTGTGATGCCCACAAAGAGACTTGGCAGTTGGTTCAGATGTTGTTGTGTGTGTGTGAGAGAGAGAGAGATAGAGAGGTGGGACTTTCTCGTGTTTTTGAAAGTGTTGAGGAACTCTAATATGAAATTGTGACACTGTTGAACATTTTCCTGAACTGGTCATGTGTGTGTGTGTGTGTGTGTGTGTGTGTTTGTGTGGTGTGTGAACATTGCAATTCCGTGCAGCAGCAAGGTAGCAAGTGGTCAGTCATGTGACTGGCATTAGTTTCAATTCCATTCCACCGGCCTCATTCCAGGCTGATTTCTCTTGGGATTGGGGTTTAATAATATATGTATGTCCCTTTCCTCTCTCTTAGTGAACTATCACAGGATCAGTCTTCATTTCTAAATTCTGTTCCCCCTGCCTGACTCACACAAGGAGCCTGTTGTCCCAAACAATGTGGCCATCTTAGCCCCAACTGCTGTTATGTTGCTATTTCTAAAACAGTTGTGTATATAAATACCATAGCAGTGGGGATACTGGATATATTTACAATAAATGCACCATTTGTGAAGCCTTATTGTGTGTCTTTTTACTCAACTTAGTAAACTGACAATGGACAGATAGAAGCAACACTCACACACACACACACTCGCTCACATATGCACAGATACACATGTGTGCAAATAATATACAGATATTAAATCTCCGTAGTAACATAGTAAGGTTCTTATAAAGGTATTCCTAAACACTTTCAATTCTCACTAGAGAGGGAGATCAAACATAATATGGAGGAAGCAGTGCTGATATTTATTGTCTGCATAGTAATATTTGATCTGCTAACCATTTCTCTCTCTCTCTCTCTCTCTAAACGTCAATAAAGTTTTCTCTGTTCTTACTGCATGTCACAATTCTTTATCCTGTCTATGCATTTATTTGCTATGCCTGCAGGGTGTGTCTGAGGGCGTGGCTCACGACCTTGCAGTCAGGTCTGCAAGATTGCCCATCAAGGAACACATGAAACCCAGTGGAATCAAATCCGTCGGTAATCTGGACCTCGCCGTCAATCAAGGTGGGTGTGGTACCAGGAAGGCAAGTACGCTATAGTGTGTCTGTTCGGTGCTGCGCAACAATTCCAAGTTCTAAGTAGCCATATTAATTCCTCTACTGTATGAACAATAATGGCCTTGTGTAGACTCAAGTTGATCTGATTGATGATGAAGAAGAGCTACATAGTGGTGGTTCAGGAAAAGAAGCCCAGGAAGCTGTATATTTTTGCTGATATTTGTTGTTGTTTTAGCAGCATGATGAGGCAGGCTTTGATATAATAACTGCTTTAAAGAACTGAATTTATTTATCATGAACTATGCAATTATTATAAGCAAGTTATTTAAACAACTTCTTGTTTATAAGAATAATTTCACTTCTTTCACTTGTGTTAGCTTTTTTTCAATAGCTTGTGATGTCATTCATTATAATCATCTGTGTTTTATCATTCTTGTATCTAGTATTTGAGATCTTGATGGAAGTCTGGCTGGGAGCAACTTGGACAGAAGCTCTATGGACTCACCTGCCAAGAAGGAAACAGTGGGTTCCCATATCGCCTGAACTGATCCCTGAACTTAACACTTCATTATTAGCAGCACCTCCTTCCCCTTCACTGTCCTTTGGTCATTCATTGTCATCATCATCAGAATAATTAGTTATTGTTTCACTATGATTGGTTTGTCAATCCAACTAAATGCGGAAGCAGGATTCCAATTATGGAGGTGTGACGATGCAGGTGTTCGGCTGAGCCAAACCGCGCTTTGACCGCATATAAGAGCCCGCGGTGAATATCTCAAATTTTCAATTCGAATTAATTTGCTTTTGAATCATTCTGTGAGAAAATGTGGTTGGTGTTGCTGTCTGCCGCTGCAGCGCTGGCGCTGCTCAAGATTTTTTTCACTAGGCTTCCTGTAACTCCCGCTACGTCTTCAAAAGATAAAATGGAAGACGTATTGCTGCATCTTCACGGAGCTCAAAATTCCAAGGAGGTGCCCAATCAGAAGAAACTTTATGATTTAAAAGGGTTTGACTTTCCAGCTGTGACGGGTTTACCATTTAAAATATTTACTTACTTGTCGTACACTCGTTTCGGTAAGTACGTCTTGGGCCCAAGAATTGTGAAGAGCAGCAATTTGAATAGAATGGCAGTAGTTCAAATACCAGAGAAACCAACTTTCTTGCCAATACCAGACATGTTCACCATTCTAGAGGACCACAGTAGTGTGAATCAGAAGATTATAAAAGAATGCATGGAAATAGAAATAAAGAAAGGAATTGATAAGACCTCTGATTTCCACTTACCGACGGTTGCGGACTACGTACGAGCATATCGGACTGAACAAACCACTCCCAGTGCAGTGGCAAGAAATGTTATAGATGCAATTGCTGCATCAGACGGCTGCGACCCTCCTCTTAGAGCTGTTGTTCAGAGTGACAGAGATGAAGTTTTGAAAATGGCTGCTGCTTCAGATATGAGGTGGAAGAAAGGGGAAACTCTGTCGTATCTCGACGGAGTGCCTGTGGCAGTCAAAGAAGAGATTTGCTGCAAGCCGTACGACCTAAGAGGCGGGGCATCTTTCACGCCATCGATAGGGAAAGGAGTGGAAGAAGCTGCTTGTGTGCAGAAACTGAAAGGCGCCGGGGCCGTCATCATTGGGATGACTAATATGCACGAGTTTGGAGCTGGCACGCTGGGATCCAATCCTCATCCCCCTCACTTGACTGCTCGTAACCCCTACGACCCTAAACGCTATGCCGGGGGAAGCTCGACGGGATCGGCTGTCAGTGTTGCCGCTGGATTTTGTCCCGTTGCCATAGGCACTGATGGAGGTGGGTCAGTTAGAGTCCCCGCAGCAGTGTGTGGCACGGTGGGCTTGAAACCAACGTTCGGCGTGGTGGACCCAAGTGGAAGTCTCCCGACTTCTTTCACTGTTCGCTCTCTGGGCCCCCTGACTTCCTCCGTTCTGGACACAGCCATCACTATTGATATCATTTCTAGGCAATCTAACGTCGAGAAGACTGTCGTTTCTTTGCAGGGACTAGGTGAACCTCGCCTGGATGGACTCAAAGTTGGAGTGTTTTGGGATCATTTCAATGATGCCGATCCAGACATTGTCAATAAGTGCAACGACTCCCTCAAAACTCTGGAAGAGTTGGGAGCGGAACTGGTGGATATAGTCATACCAGAAATGGAAGACTCCAGGATAGCTCATGCCATATCCATAGCGTCAGAAGTGGGCAGCAGCTTAGGGCTGGATATAGACAACCACTACTCAGAAATCAACCCTGAGACCCACCTGCTGGTTGCCAATGCTGTCAACATGTTGGCAACTGAGTACATCAACTCTCAGCGGCAAAGAACACGCGCCATGCACATTTTGAAAGAGTTATTCAAGACCGTCGATGTGATTGTCACTCCAGCCATTGCCGGGTTCATACCGGTGATACGTCCGGAGGCAATGTCTGCTGGGATAGCCGATGGGTGTACGGGTGCCAAAATGATGCAGTATAACTTCTTGGGCAATCTGACCGGCATCCCAGGGATAGTGTTGCCTGTGGGCTACACAGAAGAAGGACTGCCTGTAGGGATGCAGTTAATGGCTTCCTGGTATCGAGAAGATTTGCTCTTAAAATCCTGTTGGGCCTTAGAGCATTCTCGAAAGCAATCAGTCATAAAGCCAAAGATTTTTTATGATGTAATTAATAAATAGGCACTTTTTCACTGTTATCATAATAATATTATAGTTGTGATTTGAAGACGGTATGAACTAGTCTGGCGGAGCCGACCCTCAACAAAGAAGGTAAAGGGTCGGCGCCGCCAGACTAAGTATGAACGCGCTGCGCTTATAGCTAAGAATTCGTTCATGAACTGCACAATGGGTAAAGGGTCTCGATAGGCGCGCGACGTGATTACCTCCCCCTCCTCCTGCGCACGCGCTTCGCCTTGCATTCTCATCAACTAATAAACTAGTGTTGTTATTCGCCGCACCTTGAGAAGAACACCTGTGTGGTGGTTGCAGAATGTTAGGTGGACTCGTTGCCGTTTTGGTGTGCGTAATAGCGTTTTTATACTTCTGGTTCTCTAAACTTCCAGTCTGCCCGAAGGGTACCTTGAAGCCTAAGATAGAAGAAGTTCTCCAGCAAGAAGGGGAGGTCCAATATGACTTGTCGTGTTTGGATACTCCTGTAGTCACTGGCTCCTACTTCAAGCTGCTGATATACTTATCCTACACCAGATTTGGAAGGTACTTGATATTGCCATACATACTCGGAAAGAGCAACATGTTCAGAATGTCTAGAGTACAAATTCCTGAGAGGCCCACCTATATCCCGATCCCAGAAGGTTGTGGACCACAAGATCACAGCAACTCCAACAGAAAAACACTTAAAGAGGTCATGGAAAAGGAAATTAAGAAAGCGTCAACTTCAGATTTCCGTTTTCCTACTGTAGCTGACTACGTCCGAGCTTATCGTTCTCAAAGGACGAATCCTGTCAGAGTTGCCGAGATAATTTTGGCTGCTATTGCTGATTCCGATGAAGCCACACCTCCACTTCGAGCTGTGGTCCAGTATGATAGAGATACGGTGTTGGCTATGGCAAAAGCATCAGAGAAAAGATGGAAAGAAGGTAAGACTCTTTCTTACCTAGATGGGGTGCCGGTGTCTGTAAAGGAAGAGTACCGTTGCGATCCTTATGAGTTTAGGTCCGGGGCCACGTACGTCTCGGGTCTGTGCCATGGCGTCCCAGAGGCAGAGTGTGTTCGCAAGCTGAAAGCAGCTGGAGCAGTAGTAATAGGCGTGACTAACATGCATGAGTATGGTACAGGGACGCTTGGTTCTAACCCCCACCCATCTCACCTTACCGGCCGCAACCCTTACGATCCTAGGCGCTATGCCGGTGGCAGTTCAACTGGTGCAGCCATTTCCATTGCTGCTGGATTTTGCCCTATTTCTATTGGTGGAGATGGGGGCGGGTCTATCAGGGTACCGGCTTCGCTTTGTGGCACTGTCGGGTTAAAGCCAACAGCAGGTCTGGTGGACACGACTGGTCTTATGCCAAAGGTCTTTACTGTGGGCGTGACTGGGCCTCTGTCATCCAGTGTTCTAGACACAGCACTTGCCATGGACATCATCACTGCAAAAGGTAACCAGAAGTTGGTGGACCTGAGTGGTTTGGGGCAGCTGCAATTGAATGGACTGAAGGTGGGCGTGTATAACGAGTACTTCAATCACACCGATGAAGAGATCAAGATATTGTGTCGTGCAGCACTGAGCAACCTCAAGGACATGGGAGCGGAATTGGTTGACGTCATCATTCCCGAGCTGGAGGACACCCGCGTCGCGCACGTCATTACGATCGGGTCAGAGTTCGCCAGTAGCTTGGCCCTGGACTTGGACCAGCATTACGACGACTTGAACCGTGAGACCCACTTATTGGTGGGCACCTCTACTAACTTCACGTCCATCGATTATGTCAATTCCCAGAAGCAGCGCACTAGAGCCATGGCAGTTATGCAATCTCTCTTCGATAAAGTTGATATCATAGCCACTCCGGGGGTGGGGTGCTTGCCGCCGATAATTCGAAGAGAGGCTCTGGAATGTGGGATTTCCGATGGCGCTAGCTCTTCCAAGATCATGCGCTTCAGTTTCCTTGGCAACCTGACAGGCATCCCCGGCCTGGTTGTTCCAGTGGGGTACACAGATTCTGGACTTCCTGTCAATCTGCAACTGATGAGCTCCTGGTACAGGGAAGACATCATCCTGAAGGCTGGCTACGTCATGGAACACTCTGGCCGGTTCCCAGCTAGAAGGCCGCAAGTTTTCTATGATGTTCTTCACTAGAACAAAGAACGTGACGTTGCTAGTGTGAATATAACACTCTCTTGGGTGAACTCTTTTGTATTCATCATTTAGTGAATTATTTAGTACAAGATTATTATAATGAATTTTCATGATAGTGTTTCTCCTTGCCCCCCAACATTACTTGTATTTACAAAATTGAATATTATTTAAAAGAATTGTGCCAAGTTAACGCTTGGCACAGAACAGCAACAACTACTGATTCCTATTATGTTTTGTATAGTACAGACCATAAATGAAAGCACTACATTACTGAATGCTCTATAAAGAGTTAGATCCTTACGGTACCATAATGATTTTTACCGTTCAATGACAGCTGTAACACTATAAAATGAAGGACCTTGTGATGTTATGAAGACATTCCAGAATAAGTTTGGACGAATTATGCTATGAATCTTGTGATAGTAATATGATACTTGTTTGTGATGATACCGCAAGCATTCTTGGCTGGTATCTGGTCTCTATTGAACACACGTATCCCTATAGGAAAGGGGAGGGGGGCAAATTAGTGGCGTGGGGGGAGGGAGTGGGGCTGGAGACTTCCCATAATATTGGGTGATTACTCAGATCAACATCTTTATTAAAACACAAGACACATGCCCTCCCCATGCCGAAAGTCTGCAAAAAACCAGGATAGCTGATGGACAATGCGATATGAATAGCATGCAGTTTTGCTGATCACACCCGTGGAGTCGTCAAATGTTTAGTTGCAGGTAAAAGATCGCCAATCCAATGGTTTAATTGAGTCACCCGGTTCAGGAATATTGCCTAGTTCGGGAAGTAGAAATCAAGGGAATGTACGTAGTCCTGGAAGTACGTTACATTCCAAATAAACTCCACCCATTCATGAGCCACGCCTACTGTCATCATACTACTGGCTCCGTGCTCCTTCTGTGGGTTTAATGGCTCGTCGATCTTTTGTCCTGCAGCCTCTAAAATGGACTTCTAGACCTGCTTTCGGTGCTCCTAGCAGGAAGAATTTGCACCAAGGCTTGAATATCTCAGGAACTTCATTAGACCAGACAGAGAGTAGTGAAAATATTCCTAATCCTAATCCCTCAGCATCTGTTGCATCGAGGTCTGCAGATGTGCTGGAGAATGAAATGCAACCAGTTTTAGAGGAGCCTACTATGTACTCCATAGAGTCAAAATCATCTACCATAGGTTGGGCGGCAATAAGAAAGAAAGTGCTATCTGCAGTTACTGAAGCAGAGGGAATGCCTACTGATCAAACTTGCACACTTTGCCAAGAAAATTATGCCCTGATAAGATGCTTGCAATGTGGACCTCAGTCTTACTACTGTCAGACTTGCATGGATTCTTTGCATTCCCGGTTTAGTATCTTACATGCTGCGGAGAAATGGATGGTAAGTATTATGATTTGTGTTGTGTTGTTTAATACCGTCAGTTTAATTTGAGCCAGGTCGATGGCAAAAGTAAATATATGCAAGTTTCTCTTAAACATAGAGGTTGCGTTTATAAGTTAATGGTATTCTCTGTATGCAATATCTGTGGCCTCGTTTACCACTTTCTGAACTCCTTCCAGATGTCCATGTATGAATCATGTGTGTGTGTGTGTGTGTGTGTGTGTGTGTGTGTGTGTGTGTGTGTGTGTGCAAATACCAATTGGCTCTTCAGGATAGTATCTAGTAGTACTCTGACGATATGCTGCACCCTGTGCAGTTGAATTGAGCTGCATCAATGGCAAACAGTACTCTCTTCTTTCTCTTTTTATAGCTCACAAATATTTTGTTTTCCCTCTGTTAAGGTACTCGTGACTTATTTCTTAATTATGTGACATTGTTTCTAAGTGTTTTGTGCGATACGTTACTGTAATGCATTCTAAAATGGTCTCTGGGTAGTTGGTGACTAAAACTGACTGAGTTTCAGAGCCTTGTACAATAAAAAAATTTCGGGCTGAATGACACTTCAAGGTATTGTTTCAGTAGCCATATTAAAAAAAAAGTTAAGTACCACTGCTTCCAATTCAAGTTGTTGTTGTTTTTATTACAGGAAGTACTGCATAAACAAAAATCTAGAACGTTATATTGGATAATCGATTTTTTTTAAATTGGAGAGAAGTGCGGATAATGAACGGCGACCACCATATATGGTACTGATGCTGGTGAATGGGTTAATGAGTGGTACACTATCACGGGCAACACAATTTAAAATCAGGATGTTTGGATGTACATATTGTGGGCCACCGCTGCCGCCAGTTGTGGGGGGTTGCAGTTGAGAATTAGAGTTTTTACGTCGATTCCAGCCGCACCGGGTATTACGATAAGCTGCCACCAAGTTCCATGGCTCCTTCCTAGCGGCGTTGTTGTTAGCTACCCTTTACAAGCCACCAACCGGTCAGTGAGAGTTTAGGCGTTTTAATCCAAACACACAAACAATAACAATTAAAGACGGAATTAATAGAACAAAGACAGAACGAAATTAACAGACACGTGCTCCCACTAAACCGCACACACCTCACATGACTATACTTTGCACACGACACAATGACACAGCACAATAGCTACTACCTCTCATGACTATAACACTCTAAATAATGCACACACATAATGACTACAACTTTGCAAACGGCACACAGTCAAATGTTCTTTATCTCTTCTCCTCTTTTTCTTCTCTCTGCTGCTCTCCAGCCCCACACATATGTATTTGTACTTTGATGACCCTCACTTTTATGTGATGTTTAAGCAACCCTGGTTACGTCATAAAAAGTCTGTTGGTTTGTCAATCCACACCTGTAGCCAAGAAATTATTTTATTTTATTTTTTAGTTTCGACATCTGAATAATATGGGATGCAAACAAATTATTAACCCGCAGCGCACATGCACGATAAGGTTGTAGTAGTTGTCTGTCTATTTGTGTTGTGTTTGTTAGAGAATACATGCCAATTATCCATTGATTTACGTCCAAACTGTAACCATTCAACATACCTGGGCACAACTCCATTGTTTTTTTAAATATGTAGAAAAGTACTGCAGTAAGGGAAATTGCCTGGTTGTCATAAAAAAGGAACAATTTGCACAACACACTGAGTGACAATATTACCACATGTAAACGTAATTAACACTTCCCCCTCCCCCTCCCCCCCCCCCCCAAAGGTGCTTGCCCAGTACATCTCTTGCAAAGAATAGACCCAGTCACTGTCGCTTCTGAAGTTAATGTCACTGAAAACGTAGTCAAACTTGATAGCTTTGCTATAGAAATATTTTGTTGTGATGGAAATGTAAATAGAATTTAAAAAAATTTGTTTAATTTAGGGAGACCACTATGTACCATTGCTGCAGACTCACCAATTTGATGTACGCCCTGCTCATATTTGTTCTAGCAGGAGGATAACTTCTCTTACTTGTGTGGATGAATATGGTAAGAATCCTTCTGTTTTTCTACATCTGTAACTTTTGCCAATATTGTAGTTCTTGCCATACTTTTGTTATTAGCACAAAAAAAAAAAATAGACAATGACTTAACAAGTTAGTGAATGCCTTTCTCCTGGGAGATACAGGAGATTTATTTCAATTAATATTTAGTATAATTGTAAGGAAATTATTTCATGCACACGAGGTCTTTTCATGAGCTAAAGGAGAGTGAATTCCCTAATGCATAGCTCATTGCATATTTCATCAATCACTATGTTACCTACCAACAGAAAGCGAAAATATAATAATTTCACTTGTGATGGCACAGAATTGTGTAATGGCAAAGAGTTAACTTACAATTATAAGCTGAATCAAAGCATATACCCTATTTTTCTATGCAATAAGAATATTATAATGCTTCACCAACTTTATGTAATTCAATGAGGCTGCAAAAAAATACAAATTGTTGAGACCACATAACAATAAGTTAGTAGACATGTGAGCAAGTCACATGTACCATATATATAAAATTAATAAATACCTCAGAATCTCGACTGACTTCACCGTACAGTGTCTTCCTCACTTTACTTGTTCATCCATTACAAATGCCATATGGTATTAAGCTTTACTATTGATGACGGCTTTTCCCAGTCATATGATTATCTGGTATTCAAATTATTTAATGCCGCTGTTTCAGTTTAGAAAGACATCATTATACAAGAAAGCGTCAAGCGTTTTGATTTGTGAAGGCTATTAAGACCAAAGCCAGCACTGAGGGTTAATACCAAGTAATTTTCTCACTTAAAAGTCTGACAGCAAAAGCATGGTTTTAATTAATTGGATACTAATTAAGTTAATTGAGTGAGTTAATGTTTGTAATTAATTATAGGTGCATACCATTTAAATTAATAAATATGTAGTCTCTGAGACAATCTCAATTGCCAGCAACTATTTTGTATCATAGGTGGAATGAGGATATAGACCTGCATTACTAGACAATGGTTCACATTAAGTTGGCTAATGTAGTTTTGATAGCAGTTCCTTAAAATGTCTGCGATTGTTTTTGTTTTTTGTTGTTGTTTTTAAAGTCAACAGTTGCAATGAGTGGTTACTATGGCATTGAAAAGTCTTTGCTGTATTTACATAATTAAAAAACTTGACTTTTTTAGTAGCTGGAATGTTAGGAGTAAAAATTAAGTTGTTTTTTTTTTAACTAACTAGGAAATCTCGCTTGCCATTTGTGCTCAAGTACACCACTAGTTATATATATATATTTATTCCACTCTAGATATCTTCACAATGATATTTTTTGGTACATGACCCATGCATTTCACGCTGTTATTTCATGCTGTACTGTGCAAGCTCATTATACCCTGCTCAACAGGGGTTAGAGCAGCTGCTAAAATATCAGCTGGGGGTGTGGGTAGCCCCTACAACCAACTTAACACTGTGAGTTACTCTACCTGTGAGTTCCTACCTGTGGGTTACCCTACCTCTAGTACTGACTACGGTAGTGAAGATATCTAGTGTTAGTGAAGATATCTAGTGTGGTAAACCACTTATTACACTTGTCAGAGTTTTATGGCGAAATATTTCACTCTCAGGCTTTATTTTCACTCTCCTAAATTATACCTGCTCGTGAAATATCTCTTGCCATATCACACTCTGACTCATGTAATAAGTATTATATATATATATATATATATTATATATATATATATCCCAAACTTATTTGTATGCAGCTTCGCTCGCTTTAATTATGAAGCTTTGTAGAACTGAAGTTATTGAGTTTACTGTCTGGTGGTACATGTTTAGGAACACACCATTCCATAGATTTCACTTGCTGCAGTTGTGAGCCTCTTCCAGTGACATTAGCCAGAGCAAAGTTGTGGCCAGCCACACCCCACCACCCTCAACTTGTTTTTACGTTTGGCCTTTTGGACTGGGCGGAGGCACTAATGCTAGAAGCACATGTGTCCATCAATGATTTCTGTAGATCCCTCGCCTTTAGATGCCAAATTGATTCATTGAAGGTGATGTTGGAACTTTGTTTTGTTGCTATCACAGTAAAAATGTAATATTTTTACAAGCTTCTCAAATGTTTTATTATTATTTTTAGAAAAGAAATATTTATAAGTCAATGATAGATTCTTTTGAAGAGTTCAGGTAGGTGGAAGGGAGTATGAGAATGAATCAAATTTAATATTATAACATGCAGATACTTAAAACATGAATTGCGACACTTGAATTATATATCATCTGAATTGGATTTGGGTAATGTCTGTCCAGCTTGTCCCAAGGTTTGTGTAGTTTTTTTTCATTACCAGAAATATAGAGCTTGTAATGTATGTGTGTTAGAATGATGGCAAAGTTGTCTACGCTATGGATGGTTTATTTGGATTGCCGAGGAAGAAGTCTGCAGGACACAGTCATCGTGAACCACTTCATGGACATTTATGGTTTTCAAATCAATTGGAAGTAGATGAATTTGTTGCTGAATATCAACACACTACAGGAAGGAATGATGTAAGAAATTATTTATTTAGTTACATTACAAGTATGAATCCTTGTTCAGGATTGCAGCAATTTTGTGGCTGGCAGTGCTCTGAGAAGTAAAAGCAGGTTTAGGGCACTGGATGAGACAGCTATTTTTGGATGTGCATGCCGCCATGAATTTCCTATGAAGTTTATCAATTTGAAGCATGGAGAAAGGTGAACACATACTCTCTTTTTTTTCACATGTGAAATACTTGCAATGTTGTAGGCTTGGATATGCAGTGTATATGCTGGACAAGATTATTGAAGCTAATGAATCCACTAGCAATAAACTATATGTGATGTATGATATTGCGTGTAGTCTTCAAAGTCATTTGAAAGTAAGTGAAATTTGTATGATCTTTATTTTGATAATTTGGTTTCATTATTAGTCATCTCATCGGCGGGATATATTGGAAAAAACTACTTTGTGTTTGCCCACATTCCATTCCTTTGGCCACAAAGTATCTTGTCAGGTGAGTTTTATATCAATACTTTCAATGCCATAGCTACCATTTGCCGGAACTGTTCGACTTAAACATAAAACAAATAAAAAAACAATAGGCATTTCTGCTCACACTGCCGTAAAAGCTGTGTAAAGGCATTTTATATTTTTATTTGCTACTAAAACATTTACGTTGTGCTATTCTTTAGCTAAGCAGTAGCTGTAACGCACAACACTTTCACACATTCATGTTTACTGAACATACCAAGACTTACCTTCATGTTAAACAATTGAATGATGTGGGCAAAGATTGATACATCATAGGATTCTGTTTAGGGAGTGTGGGACAGGGTCGGCCTCCTAGCAAATACAAGAACACGAGGGTCAAAGTACAAATGACATACGTACGTCCAAACATATAAACCAACAAGTATCTCCAATTTTGAATTGTGCTACCCCTGTACGTGTCTCACTCGCTTCACTTTCACTTCACTTGCTCACCAATAAGTATATTCCAAAAATCAATGAAGCTAACTTATTTACATTTTAAGTTAGGATGCTTAGTGTGTAAATTATAATAGTTGCAGTTTGGTCCAAGGCGATGCTCGGGTATTGGTCTCAGTGACGGGGAAACCATGGAGCGTTTATGGTCATATTTGAGAGGATTTAATCGGATGACTAAAGAGATGAGACCTTCTCATCGTACAGATGTCTTGGCCCATGGACTTGTGTATTATGGCATAATGACAAAATCAAAGCTTGGTGAGCAAATCAAATAAATGGGTATGTCATGAATTTTTGTCCCACATTGAGAACCAGGTTTTTTTTTTAATTATGACTGGATGAAAGAATGACCCCCATTTCCATAGCATAAAATATTAATATATCTGTAGACCAAAGATAGGCTGTTGAAGGAATATGTGGGTGTGTGTGTTATATGTGTGTGTGTGTGCTAACAAAGACATCAAAAAATTATTTTATACAGCTAATCTTTTGCTTATACGGTGGGAAAGAGCGAAAAAAGTTGCACAAATTTCAGAGGAGACATTAAATGAGCTGCTTCCAGAGGGTGAATGTGATAATTGGGCCATTGTTCAGATGTGGCTATCAGAAGAAGTCAAGTCGTATGAGTGTGCTACTTCCATAGCAGCAAGTACGAGTATAATAGGAAGTATGGCTATTGTGACAAGTTATTTTGTCTTGTATGTAGGACCAAACCAGTGGAAGACTATGTATTATCACACACTTCATACTTACTACGACTTACGGTGAATTATACCCATATTATATTTTGTATGGTATTACAGTAGGATGTTTTTTTATTGGTGAGTGAGCGAAGTGAGTATGACATTCTCAGGTGCGACACAATTGAGATTCTGTGAACTTTAAATAAATAAAAATTAATTTGTATTGTACGTGTGAGGTTGATAAAACATTTTTCACTTGCTTTTGATATAGATTTTTAAGTTATAAGCTAGACTTGCTTGCTTATCATTTGTGCTGTAGTTTTTAATTAAAAATTGTTAATTTCATGAATTAAATTTCAGGACCAGGGTCTTGTCAGATGATGTCAAGTCTACTACACAAATGGAACTGGCAAGGTTAGTTAATCAATAGAGTTGACGTATACTATTGAACACATTAATTTTATGTGTATACGTATTAATGTATATGTGTGTATGGGTGTTGGCGATGTGTGTGTATGTATGTGTGTATGGGTGTTGGTGATGTGTGTGTATGTGTGTATGGGTGTTGGTGATGTGTGTGTATGTATGTGTGTATGGGTGTTGGCGATGTGTGTGTATGTGTGTATGGGTGTTGGTGATGTGTGTGTATGTGTGTGTATGGGTGTTGGCGGTGTGTGTGTATGTGTGTATGGGTGTTGGCGATGTGTGTGTATGGGTGTTGGCGGTGTGTGTGTATGTGTGTGGGTGTTGGCGATGTGTGTGTATGGGTGTTGGTGATGTGTGTGTATGTGTTTGCATTAAGTACTGAGAAGAAACTGAAGGAAATAGAACAGAATCATTGTATCTCTCTAAGATGGAAACCGTCCGACAGAGAATATCAGGAGATGGAACAAGCATTGCTAGGAGAAAAGAAAGAACAGTTGCTGTTAGCAATTTGGAAAGCTGCTAAAAGAAGGGCATTCTTGCTTAAATTAAAAGCCAAGTATGCCGGTAGGTGTCTGTTAGTGGCAAGTATAAGTGAAACGAGCAAAATGCTCTCAAATGTAATGTAATTTGAGATTATTTATTTGTTAGATTCTTTATATTATATGTGAGATGTTTATTTGCACATGCACATTTTTAAGCTGGTAAAGTATTTCAAAATTTTTATGCAGATTTTTAGCCCACTCATCTAGCATTCATCAATTTTACTGAACAAAATTACGTTATGCAAGCCACTCGTCATGTTTGCTGTTGTACATCACTTGTAGTATATTATGTTTTTGTTGTGTTGTTGCTAGCATTTTCTTTCATGTATTGTAGATGGCCAAAAGATTGCAAAGCGACTTGCAAAACAGATAACAAAAGAAACTAAAACTATAAAGGATATGCTCTTAGAACACAACATCACCTTCAGCACTGCAACTGGTGATCTTCCTCTTTCATTGGCATTAAATCTGGAGTACCTATCTAACTTGCTGTCTGTGGTCCATTCTTCTCCTGAAGCGAATCGAAAGCATACCATAATTGAAGAATATTTGTTGATGATGAGAAGTCGTGAAGAGATGGAACTTATATCAAAAGAAGTACAAAATAGTATTCACTATTATTCTTGTAAGCTCAATATTATTGAAGCTGAAATTCGCAAACAATCAGAATTTGGACAATCTGCCTATGCCATGGGTGCCAAATGTTTACTGACTAGTTTCTTTCAAAGAATCAGGAAACTTCAGCAAGCTATGGAGTCAACTGACAGAGCTATAAAGGCATCACATGTCAAGGAAGTGATTACCAGCAGTGACTCAGAGTCAGACATTGATTCAGATATAGATGAACAATAATTTATTTTTTTTGATAATTTGTAATGTTATCTATCACAGTTTATTCAATAATCATTCCCTCACTTTCAATTGAAGAAATTTATCATAGCTAATACCCACCTCAGTCGGTCAGCTTGGATAGCATAATACGTAGTTTTTAGCAGTCAGATAACATATCCCCATTTCTATGATTGTTTGCTGGCTATTCTCCCAACTCAGGTAGTCTGCTACTTCACACTACCGGCTTTTCTTTGTAAAGAATCTTGGTAAATTGCTTGTGCTGAAGAATGAGTTTTTTGTTTTGTTTTTTGTGGGGAATGACTAAAAAAAAAATACAAAGTACATACAAAACAAACAGGACTCATGCTCCATGTGGCAATCAGCATAAGTACAACAAGAAAGCAGTTTCATACAGTGTGTGAGTTAATCACTTCAACAACCATAACCATTACTACAACTACCATCACAGCTCCAACCATCTACTTAAGCTCTGGAGCAGACTGGTGCTATATTTGCAAGTTTATATGGCACTGCAAAACCACACCTTAGCATAAAGTTCATCACCAGACTTGGTTTGCATAATGAGCCACTAAATCCATAGTCTCGTTACAGTTCATTAACATTTGAACACATTGTCATCATATCCAGAAAAATGATTCTTTTACAACAGGGTGCAGTAATGCTGGGATAGTGTATGTCATCTTCTATTTGTCCACAATTATAATTATTATTGTATACCCGATATACTACTATAGTATTGTTTATCCCACCACCCACATGTTTATTGAATTAAAATCAATTTATTTAATAATAACATTTGACAATATTATAATTCATAATGATGACACAAGCACTCAGTTCAAAACATGAATGAATCACTGTTTCTTGTTAGCATAGTAGTCGCCAAACAAAGGCTTACACTTTTTACAAAGCCATTTTTTGCTTCGATATTCGCTGACATTAGCAATATTAACACACACATTGTGGAACCACCCAGAACAAGCCACACACTCAATCATATCATCAATGTCACTGTTGTATGGCATACGACAATCGCAAAAAATGTCTATTTTAGTGGTAAAAGTAACAGCTTTACCAAAAGGAATTCTCCTCTCCTTTAGAATAGGAAAACGTTGCAATTTTCCATTCTTCAAACAAGTAGATAAATGTGATCTCATTTTCTTCACATTCCATATAACTTTTACTGGATTATATCCATATGCTAACTCTGTCATGTTAGCAATGCAAAACAGACCACAATCGAACTTGTTGGTTTGCTTCATAATGTTCATGATGTCGACTCTGATATCTTTAGAAGTGGGCCGAAGGAATGAACACACCTGTTGCATTGTGTTAGAGTCAATATCTTCTGAGAGCAAGCTATCATAGATCATCACTCTGCTTGATGAACTTCTTCCCGAATTGACATCAATATTGGACACCAAAATCCAATGGTTTCCTTTAATATGTAATATCTGTAGATACTTAAAATTCCAAGGAAGCACTTTAAAGGTAAATTTTGTTCCAAGAAGTGGACTTTGTAGGCCATGAATATCAAATGTATGCTTCAGTAGTTGTTGAGAGGCAAAAATGATATTGTCATTGAGCCACTGGTGATTTTCCAGAACAATGTGGTCAGATTTTAACAACCCCAGGCTTGATATCCACATATTGCTGTCGGACTGAGGCATCTCCATTGGTTCTGAAACTACAGATGAATGTGTAATGGTAGTTGTTGAATCTGTACATGTTGAAAGCATTTCTTCAGAATGTGAGTCAAGCACTTGCATGGGAGAAGTGGGTGGAATTATAATAGGCTTAATGCTTGTTGATGAAGTTGTAGATACACATGGACGTAAACATGAAGCCAGTTTATGATATGTAGATGATTGTGGGGTTACAAATGACTGTGAGCAAGTATACGGTTGCAGATATGTAGACGATGGGTCTGTAGACAATTGTGGGTGTTCAGAAAACTGTGAAGATGTACACAATGTGTACAATGGAGAGGGTGCAGATGATTGTGGGTGTGTAGACAGTTGTGGACACATAGTTAATTGAAGATGGGCAGCAGCCGGTTGAGAAAACTGTGGGCTTGTTTGAGGTTGTGGGTGTGAAGACGACCGTGGGCGTGAACTTGAGGATGAGTGTGTAGGTAGTGGTTGGCATGTGTATGATGGGTGCGCAGCTGAGGGTAACTTGGTAGCTTTCAATGGCGGTGTAGATGACGATGGGTGTGCAACTGAGGGTAACTTGGTAGCTTTCAATGGCGGTGTAGATGACGATGGGTGTGCAACTGAGGGTAACTTGGTAG
>WLWD01003778.1_pt1 | contig 51339 bp, 19 predicted proteins | sample 6712731 | NCBI WGS metagenome assembly WLWD01 (sample SAMN12718690, study PRJNA576275) | sponge metagenome | isolation source: marine sponge | host: Mycale hentscheli | place: New Zealand: South Island, Marlborough, Capsize Point | collected 2014-11-01
CCACTGCTGCACCTGATCTATTGGAAAGGTTTGTACATTTATAAAGATTGCAATCTGATGGCAAATGAGTTACAAAGCATACTATCATATTGATTATTTAATTTTTCAATTTAATAGTGTTAACTATTATTACTCAATAAATTGCAGCGGATAACATGAGTAATAAGGTTATCATCCTATTAGTACCTTTTGCAGGAGATGGCATGCTTGGGTTTACTGAAGGGTAACAGGAAACAGGAAGAGTATGTCTTCTTTTGCAACTAGCACACCTATATGTATGTCTTCATTTGTGGATTTTGTTCTTATTTGTAATTTCCAATATTGTAAAGTCACCACAGTCAATGCAGCCATAAGGAAAAGGATCACTGTAGAGAGCAGTACAGACACTGTTGCTAGAGCAATCCATGTGTTAGTTTCATTTATACCTTGAAATTCATAATTCATAAATAATTAATATTCCTTAATTTATGTTATTAAATCTAATCTGTCCAATTGAAATGTATAAAATAATAATTGGTTTAAAAATAATATTATAAATGTTAGTCATTAAAATAATAGGCATAGAGTTACTTCAAATGAAAGGATTAATAAATTCTGCAAATTGCTGATTAGTGGACGATGAGTGGGATGAGTAAATAAGTGAGGGAAAGAAATGTGATGTTTATTGTTAAGAAAATGCATTTTATTACCTATCAACGGAAATATATCCTTACCATTAACACTGAAACTGATCCTGTAAAGTTGCTTGATCACTTGTAGTTGAAGCTAAAAATTGTATAGAGTATACAGTAATGACCAACAATTTCAAAATCTTGCAATGGATTGTATAAGCTTTAGTGAAGACTGTATTCCTGTATTCTATGAAACACATTATAATCATAGTTACACTCATCATATTATTCCATTACTAAATTTTCTATACACCATAATTCCTGACCTACCGCTGTTAAGTTATTTCTGAGTGGCAATACCCCCTTATATAATGACTGTATCAGCAAGTTAACGTCATCATGTATTATTATATATCTTACCTTCTGTCGGGTGGAAGGTTTCATTCACAAAATTTGTAGTCAATTCTGCAGGACAATGACAAAAAATGATGATTGCATGTATTGTCCTATGTTATATTCCTTACCATAATATTTTCTAAAGGGCCTGATATTTAGAAGGGTGTAAAGATTCAATGTTCAAGTTTTATATCACAGGCTATTCTTATTACATCAAAATTAATACATTAATTTGTACCCTATATAGAACCCTGTGACTGATTGCTCCACAAATAGAATGTAATAGCCAACAGACAGGCAATCTACACAGTACTCATCTTACCTACAACTGTTAGGTTATTCCAGAGTGACATCATTCCCAGATTATTGCGAAGTCTACACTCGTACGTTCCCTCGTCCTCAAACCGGATGTTGGTGAGGCGGAGTTCATTGTCTGGTGTGATGACTCTCCTACCATCAGAAGTGTTGGACACAACTCTGGGGTAAGAATTGTTAGGGTCATGGAATATCCACTGGAGCAGGAGGTAGTTACTGGCATTGCAGGAGAAGTTGTAGGCTCCACCCACATCAACTGTAGCATTGACACTAGATGATAAGATTACTAGGGGCTCAGTGAAATGGGCCGATACAGAAGAGGTATGAAGAATTCCACCTAGTACTGTCCACACATGTGCACACATTCACATTCACAACACAAACTAATTTTTTTATCTGACTACCACAATCTACCTCTTGCTCCAGACACATTAGGTCAGTATCATCTTCATACCATTTTATCATTATGTTTCCTTAATTCTCTTTTATGTAAATAGTAAATATGAGAATCTAGTCAATTTTAATGGAGTGTTTTGTTTTGTTTTGTTTGTATATTTTACAAGCATGCAATAACTGGTATTGATATCTTACATGCATTGCACGCATAATATTCCATCATTTGAAGAAGATGCGTTTGTGATAGACAAAGTCACATAAGATTCCTGCACAATTTCCTCAGTAAAAGTGTGGTAACACCCACTAGGGGTGGAGATATTCTCACTGGAGGGGAGGGTCCGAAACTGGAACATGTAATTACTGGGCACCCTGCAGTTTAGAATGACGTCATCTCCACTTTGATAATATGGAAATGGGAAACTATATGCACGGAATTCTGTAATACCTGTAGACAAAAACAAAAACAAAAAACAATTAAAAAACAATTAACAATGACCAATAATAACATTTAGCTACAAGCATTCTGTGACATAATATTTCTACTGAGCATTAAGAGAATAAAATATGCCAATAATAATATATAACAAGTATTAAGTCTCATGGCTGTAAAAAAAATTTGTGAATAGCGGCATTAGCCATAAGTTTACTTATTATTTTATTATTATTATTATCCCTCAGCGTGTAAGAGGGTAACAATACTCAGTTAGTCTGTTAGTCGATCAATTATACTGTCACACAATAAAAAGTGAATCTCGAAGATGGCACCTCCCAAGGATCATAACCAGCATCAAAATGTTGCACTGGACAATTTAAGTTCCTCTAATGACTTACTGTTTGAGAGAATTCTATCTGGCAGGGAGGAGTAGCACAAGTCACCACCTGAGTTGACGAATGGTATGCTGTGGGCTATCCTGGACTCTGTAGTGTACAGTAATTGTTTTCAGTGATAACCGAAATCGGACAGAATGTCGAAACTTGCAATACAGACTGAAATCCGGAAATAAATTAAGATGACTACACAGTGATATGGTTTCATGTTTACTAATCTTTCATCGCCGTTTTGCAGTGTAGCAATTATTATCTAATTATTATCTAACTACAAGTAATGATATCAGTTAACAGGTGTGCCATAAAACATGTTTTTGGAAACTGATATCATTACTTGTAGTTAGATAATAATTGCTACACTGCAAAACGGCGATGAAAGATTAGTAAACATGAAACCATATCACTGTACTTTTTTCAGACAATTATACATAGATACTAGTTTGTTTCTTGCAGAGTCTGAGTCTGTCCATGTGGAATCATAACTAATTAATTAGTGCACATAATATTTTAGCTAATTTAATTTGTGGTATTTTGCATGTGGCATTCACTGGCTGAAGGAAAGTTGATATAATTATTCTTTTGTATTTATAAGTTGTAAGTTTCATGTTATAATCATTACATAGCTAGCCAATTAGTAGCTAATTCTCCCATATGTTGATATACATTTATCTCTACCTTGTGAATAAATTACAAGAAAATAGTTGAAAAATTCGTATAAAATAAGCATATCTTGCTTTATACTTACAAGTAAAAGTACAAATATGGTTGAAACACACTTTTTGTTCTATAATTTAAATGCACAAGCAATATCTAATGCATGTAATGATATATAGCTATAGCTAATGTGTTCTTGGTACTCATTTAATTTTCAAAGTGTCCATATGCTGCACATTCTGTCATAGTCAGGTCCTCGTCACACTGGAAGGACTGATCATTTGTAGCACTAACTTTGTTTGGGATTTGAACTTCCTCATATTCAGCCACTGCTGCACCTGATCAATTGGAGGAAGGTTTGTACATTTATAAGGATTTCAATTTGATGACAAATGAGTTACAATGCATACTTCCATTTTGATTATTTAATGTTTTAATTTAATAGTTATCTATTGTATTACTTACTAAATGGCAGCAAAAACATGAGTACAGTCTTTCCTCGATTATCCAGACACCTTTGGTCAGTTAATCTAGTGTGGTGTCTGGATACGTGAAATTGTCTGGATACGTGAATAATGATATTGATTGTCAAATTAATTATATTCATTAACATTCTTCAAAAAGTATGCATAAAATTAGGATTTTGTGTGTGTATAACTAAGTAAGTAGTTTGTTTGTATGTTAATACTCTCTTCCCTAGTGAGATCAAAACACAGCCTCAGGCTGATGCTGTGATCATGTCAGACATTTGTACCTATAGGGAGTACTGTACCAGCTGCCACGTGGCTGTAGGCACAAATTACATGATGTGGGTGGGCCTTATTTTACAAGGGAAAGGGGGTGGGGGTTGGTGGTGTCCAGATAATTGAGGGTCCGAATAATTGAAGTCCGGATAATTGAAGTCCGGATAATCGAGGAAAGACTGTAATGAGAATATTTTTCTATTGGTACCTCTTGAAGGAGATGGCATGCTTGGGTTTACTGATGGGTAACAGGAAACTGGAAAAGTGTTGATTCTTTTGCAACTGGCACACCTCTGTAATTCTTCATTTGTGGATTTTGTTCTTATTCGTAATTTCCAATATTGTAAAGTCACCACAGTCAATGCAGCCATAAGGAAAAGGATCACTGTAGAGAGCAGTACAGACAAATAATAAATGCCTAAAATTTAGGTTATTAAATCTAACCCGTCTGATGGTGTAATGGTGTAAATTCTTTGCTTTAGCAATTATAAATGTTAGTCATTAAAAACATAAGCATAGAGAGTTTAAGAATAATGGGTTAATGAATTCTGCAATTTGCTATTTAGTGGACAAGTGAAGGAGTAAGTGAATGCGTGTGGGAAAGAAATGTCCTGTTTATTGCTCTGAAAATGCATTCTTTACCTATGAATATAAATATATCCTTACCATTGGCACTGAGATTACAAAGATTCTGTAATGATGCATGATTACTGGTAGTTGAAGCTAAAAATTGCATAGAGTATACAGTTATGACCAACAATTTCAAATTCATTTTTATTTCTTACTAGGTATTATATAATCTTTAGTGAAGACTGTGTTCCTGTATTCTATGAAACACATTAAAAGCATGCCAATAATAAGATCTGATATAGATACACTCATCATATTCCATAATATTGTCTCACAACATTTTTTCAACACCATAATGTCTGGTCTACCACTGTTTAGTTATTCCAGAATGACATTTCTCCCTATAATGACTGTATCAGCAACTTAATGTCACCATGATATACATACCTTCTGTCGGGTGGAAGGTTACATTCACAAAATTAGTCGTCAATTCTGCAAGACAATGACAGAAACAATGACTGCATGAAGTAACCAGAAAATGAATTGATTTCAGTAAACAGTTAAAATAGAAAACAATTAAAAAAATATATAAACACATGAGATGAGGTTCATGCAAAGTAGGGTTCTTTATTTAAGACACTTAACGAATATCCTCAATGTGATTTATAGCCACAAAGAAAAACTTGACAGTCATGTCTCATATTATACTTATACATTACATTAATTTTGATTAATTCTTATTACCCATCTTAAAGGTGAGTATATAATTGTAACAACAAAAACAAGAACATATATATGATCTGTACAGATTCACAACCCTTTAGACAGTTACAACCGGCTATCCCATAAAGTAACTGGACAGTTAGGCATGGTACGAGTTAGGCATCCTAGGCATGAAAGATACTATAGTCTGTCAGAACTGAACTGCTAGAATTTCTAAAGATGGTTGGAATTATTATTGCAATTATGCGACTATTTCTTGCTTGAATCCCCCCATGTACATTTACTTCTGAACAGACCAAAAACTTCACATACACATGTAGTTAGAGCAAACCTTGAACAGAGAGATAATGGACAAGATATATAACTTCAAGATTACTAGACAAGTAACATTGGTAGATTCCTTCATCATGAACAGTAATATTTGTCAAAAGAAGTTCAAAGTTTGGCGTGATGCTGATCCTGCCATTGCTTGTGTTCCTCAGGCCCACTGGACGTGATGAGCCATTTTTATACTGCCACTGGCGAAATAAAGTGTTGGAAGCATTACAGGAGAACTTTTGGGAGTCTCCAACATAAGCTGTCACATTCTCATTAGAAGAATGCACCTCAATCAAATCAACATAATTAGCTTCTATAGATTTTGACTCCATTAATCCATTTATGCCTGAAATTTAGGAGAGGCAACAAGAAACTGTAAAGGAGCTAGAACAATCTAGTACATATTTAAATCTTAGTTTGTCTTAGAGAAGCTTTGTTACAAGTATATTATTAAATATTAATAGTATTGGTATGTAAAAAAGGTATCTTGAATCTTGGTTTCGATGTCTCAGAAAATAACAGTGATAATAATTTCATATACTACTATATGGCATGTGTTGACGTTCCTCGTATTCTAATGCTGAGTGCGGGGTTGTCTTCACTTGCAAGGGTTTTCTGGAGCCCAATAGGTTACCACGAACCTTCCAGCAGATGGCAGTAGATGGGAAGTGCCAGAAGGATTTTGGTCCTTAGTGACTGAAAACTGCTGGCATATGGGGTTGGCTGGCAAGAAAGAATTATTTGTCTATGCCAGTAGTGAAGTAGTAGGGAAAGGAAAGGGGAAGCTGGTGACCTGAAATCCCACTTTCGGTAGTTGATACCTAAAAAAATATATTACTGTCTTAATTAGAACATTCTAGTTGCAAACGTTCAGTTGTTTATGTGATAGTTTTTTAATTACAAAAGTGAATCAGATTCAATAGGGTTCTCAAAATTAAGCAGAGTAGGGGTTGAGGGGGGGGGGGGGGGGGGTGAAGGGGGGTTGTTAAAGGCATGGGAAAGTTACACTAAAAATAACAAGTTTTTGAAATGACAAGCTGCTTCCTTAACCCCCCCCCCCCCCCCCCCCCCCCCCCCCCCCCCCCCCCCCCCCCCCCCTTCACATTCCAACCCCCCCCCCCCCCCCCCCCCACGCACACACACAAACACACACACACCAAATGATTAAAACTCACCAAATCCTTGTCCACTTATTGATAATAGTATTATGCAAGTATTGTTCCACATTATCTTATCAATTTGCTCTTGGTGATTATAAATACTACACAGTTGTTTTCTTAGATATTCAACCGCTGTAGTTTACTATACATAGATTTGGGAAAGACGAACCAGATTATCTGTTTATAGTTCCACATATTCAATATTATCCATTCAAATTTCTTCAACATGTATGGATGTTAGATATTTGTGGTAAAAGTTATGACTGGTCCATTGCATAGAGACAGGGGGGCCATAGGAGCCAGTTCCCCCCCCCCCCCTTCCCCCCACACTTATGTTGTGAGATTTGTGTACATTGGTGATTTTATATTATATTGAAACTAGCAAGAGATTTCAATGTTTGGTACATTGGCATGGGTTATAGTAGTGGCACATCCTGTACGTCTGTTTGTCTGTCAGGCTATGATTGAGATTACTGACAATTAATTGTTGATTTAGAACAAGTAGCCCAAAAAAACTACAAAGAGAAGGATGGTTAAATAAATAAATAATAAATAAATAAATAATTGAATAAGACATACATATAGTGTTTATTGCTATTGACTTACAGAGTGCTAAACATGACAATAAAATATGATTATGACATACTGACCCTTTTCATTCCACTACACGTGCTACCTCTGGTGCAGTTAAAGTTATAATTTTTTTACATTTAAGGTATAAACTTTTGCAGCCAGTCTTGCACTTACATGCAATAACTTATAGCAATTTAAACCCTCCAGCTATTACTATTACTTTGGAGTTTCATGCTTTAACATTTAACTGTCAAAAAGTGAGCTAGATATTTTTTTCAGAAAATGCAATCAAATTGTTCCAGTAAGATAATGGTACATCTACATTCTCAATTACCCTTCTAATGGGTCTCTAAGTGCCTTGAGAGCTCCTTGTTCTAGTTGCACTTTTGATAGAAATTTCATAATATTGATCAAACACAACATCAACTCAAGCCTCCTACATTAAGCAGCTTGAGTAAGTGTATCAGCAAATAAATGCCCAAAGGCCTGGCCTGTTGGTTTACCAATCAGGGTTGATGAAATTAAGTAGCTACAAAGTGGGGGTGCCATGCCAATTCGCTCTTATGAAAACCTTTTTCATGGAAAAAAATCACTGAGCTAAATTATAATTTATAACTAGATGCCTTAAACAGCTTAAAATTGATTTAATTCAATTCAATTATTCCAAATAATTTCTGTTCTATTCTATGGATCCTTAGTAATGTATTCGTTCAATGTTGTCTGCTTTGTCTTTGTGAATATGCATCAGCATCTAATGCGGAATTCACCAGGATCATCAATTCAGGAAGTTGAAGACTATTTACTGTTTTGCCAGCTGTAATTACCAACTGACTTCTATAGTTGATAAACTAGTGATTGTGATAGCATGTATTTTTATTGTTTTGCAAATTGTATTGAATTCATGAGCAATGACTACCAGAAAAATACACGTACATTACATTTACATATGCTGTGTTCTCCCCAAGCAATAAATTTGGGGATTGGGGAAGACCATGCCCCCCCCCCCCCCCCACCAACTTCCATTACCCCTGTCACTAGCTAATAGTAGTAATTGTTCATCAATAATTAGAGTGGATATGTGCATGTCCAGTTCAGAGATTGCCATAAATCTCAAGTAAGTTGATGCTACTTCCAGTCTCTTTAGCAGTTAAAAGTTTATGTATCTGTCTCTCTGCTTTATTAATTTTTTTCCCTCTTTCTCAGGTTTGGATTTCCTATCAGATTCACACAGTGATGCAAATGTCATGGACTTGTTTTTATGGAGGGATCACTACCAGTGGCGTAGGAAGGGGGGGGGGGGAGGCTACGGGGGCTGGAGCCACCTCCCCCTCCCATATTATTGGGGCACACTCTAACAAGGTGATTTCTCTCATGAACACTTTTATTGAACCACAAAAAAACATACCCTTGGAGCCCCCCTATAGCGAAACATCTTCCTACACCACTACTTCCAGCAGAAGACAATAATCTTTCTTGCACAAACTGACTCATCTGCTCTTGGCCTTCAGTATGAAAGTGATATGTAAATCATAATCGTAGGTTGTATGACAGAAACAAATTTCTAGGACATGTGATCTTTCAACCACGACCACAAGGATTTATTTGCTTGCCAGACAATAGCCTCCTCAGAAGCACTTTTTCCAACTTTTTTTATCTCAAATGCATCCAGCATTCAAAAGTAAAAATATTGCCTTTCCCCCCTCCCTCCCCATCATTATTACGCTACAATTTTAGGACATTAATAAATTATATTAAGAAACATTGTACACTGCAGAAAAAATTTATTTCACAGTTTGAATATCAATTAAAACTTCATAACAATAGCTTTTCAATTTGGTGCTAAATTCATGAGAATAGCTTTTTTCTACAAGGAGTTATACCTCAATAAATTGATCATAATCGTTACAAAGCAACGAAAATACACTATTTTGTTTAATACCTCATTATCATAATTACTGATAATTTACATGTTTGGCAGACTACATATTTGCAATCAGCAGGTCAAATAGATCTAGAAAAAAAAACTGTTTTCAAACTTTTCCCCACAAATGCCTCCAGGATTCTTGTAATTCACAATTTTTTAAAATTTTGACCTAACTATAAATGCTCAGGGATATTAACGGAGTTGAAAGAAGAAGTGAGGTTTTGTGTGAAAATGTAAACCAGTGAGTGTTCCTGGCTAGCTCTCTTATGAAGAAAGCGTTTCCATACACCATTGTCATTGCTCGAGCTATATTGATGCCTCATTAAAATAGGTAATAGATTGCTTGTTCTTTTGGAAGGAGATTATATTGTAATAGCTAGGTAGTGTTTAATAGCGCTGAGGGTTCACACTTTTGGTGCTTCATTACTATGATATTGCATTTATATTATAACCCATATATATAATACTTATTACATGAGTCAGAGTGTGATAAATTAGCCTGCTCATGAAATATCTCGCCATATCACACTCTAAAAATATCATTGTGAAGATATCTAGGGTGGAATGTGGTGGCCTCCACCCCCTCCACTTTTCATCTCCTTATATGCTACATAGTTATAGAAGATAGCTTTTCTCCAAAAGGGAAAAAAAATTCTGAACCTGTTTTCCGGAATAAATATAGTTGACAAGTAATAAACCTAAAATGTAGCTGTCAACATTCTAGCATGAGTTATAATATGGATGCTGCCAATCAGCTATCACTTGACAACCAGATGATACTATGGTGATTAAAACTTAATTAATGGAGTAAATATTTGTAATGGGTGTGGTTTAGCTTTAAATGCCATGGGAACCCCCCCCCTTGAAATCATCTTCTTTTGCACCTATAGACCAGTTTCTATGTTGAATAATATGTTTTACCAGTTGGAAGGAGAAAAAATAACAATCCAAAAATCACTCGAGACCACCTTAAATACAATGCATTCTAATAAAGAGGTCTCAGAAACTTTTTCAGTTGGTAAATGCATCGATAGTTACATTCACAACAAATTAAGTTTCTTTTTATGATAATCACCTTGTTTCATTAAAGTTGCTGATACACACTGAGAAGCACAGCGAGTAGCAATTTATATACATTGGTAATTCCAGTTTTGTCTGATGCTGTGGCATTCCTGACTTTAAGAGTGACTTAAGAAATTTTTGTCTCTTTATCTTGTGACAGCCATTATCAGGATAGAGTCTCTTTTTAGGGAGCCAATTCTGAAACTTGTTGTCACTTGGCAGGTATCAGTGTTCTACAATTTCATTTCATTTTAAACATGGGATGTGTGTGGGATGATGGCTGTTTGTATTTCTGCAATTTGTGACAAGAAGGCTTTGACTCTATGTAGATATAGGTGAAGAAATAGCCTTTTCAAAATTGCTCTGTCCTAATTGAAGAGATAGCTACTTTCTCAAAATACTAGTAATTAACCTTCAGCACCCATGTGGAAGTCCAGTCCTTTTTTCAATCTGCTTGTATGTCACAATTGATCTGTAAATGGCAGCACATTATTAATTGTGTCAAGATTATTTTTCGACTTGTGACTTAACATTTTTTTGTAGTTTTGATGTGGAAATGAAACATTGTTCTCCCAGTTTTTCCACCTAACAAATAGGCAGCTGAGGGTTTCTAGTAGGAATTGGGGCGTGGATATAAGTAAAAAGTCAGTTCTTATGCTAACTCAACTAGCCATTCTAAACTATTAATGGACATTAAATGTGACAGTAAGAAATAAAAAATATTACCAGATGCTACAACTACAGCAAGATGGGCTATTACAAGGTTATTTTTCTCATTACATAATGATGCAAAAATTTAACGGGCTCACTTCTTCCTTCTAATAGTTGTAGGAAAGAGGGGGGGGGGGGTCCAACCCACCTCATTTGATTTTTCTAAGTATCAAAGCAATAACACAATACTCCAAATAGTTTTGTGGTCAAGTGATTAATGTTTTCAATTTTATGTTGTCTATCTTCACACTATTTCCATGTCTACCGATCTCAGTGAATGCTACTTCTGTAGAGACAATCATTTTCATAACAATTTTATTATTTATCATGTTGGTACAATAAGTGCCAGGCTAGCAAGCTGAGGGTTTTTCTTATGGAATTGTAAAGTTAATTAATAATAGCTATTATTTGCTTACTCAAGTCTCTGGACACATCCAATTCAGAATCATCAACACACAGCAATCTCTTCCATCAACATTCATATAGCTCTATATTTCCATAATCTGAGTCAGCATATTTCCAGTCTCAACCCCCCCCCCCTCCCATTATGATACACATTATCAGTCACAGAGATTGAATAAGTAATTAAGGTGGTCTTACTAATCTTTACCATTTTGTTGAGCTCTACTAATTTCATTGAATGCCTACTTCTGTAGAGGCAATTACGTATCATATTCTCTTGACAATTCTATCATTTCTTCATGTTGGCTCAACAGAGTACAGGCTAGCTGAATGACAGTTTCCTCATGAGATCTTTAATGTAAATTGAAATGATATGGATATTAATTTACAAATGAAGAGCAGCGGTTAGCATGCAGTTGTCCAGTGAACTGAATTGGATGTATTGGTACATTCTGACAAATTCAATAAACTTGGTTGGAATGGGAAGGGGGGGGGGGGGGGGGGGGGGGGGGGGAGAGGGAGAGGGAGAGAGAGAGGGGCTGACTAATATCTATTCTTTGCTTACCCACGATTAGATTTTGAATGAACATCCACAATATAACCCGTTTGTTTGTTTGCCTTTTGAAGGTCATTCTTATTGTCTAGGAGTACCTGAAATAGATTACAGATATGGTTCACCTGAATGCACGTAAGGAAATTTGTCGCACTCCTCGTAAGAGTGCAAGGGTATTAAATAAGTGTTATCTATCATAGTATGCACACATTCTGTGTCATCATGCGTAGCTGTTTAGATAGCGAAAAAAACACTTCATTTCTACTTGGAAAGTTGGGTAGCTATGTCAACAAGCTATTTAAATCACCTGTTGCTGGTCATATTATCTGTTGTCTTAAAAGATATCATTAATTTCAAATACGCAAACAACTCAAGCATTGATTTCTTATTCATTTCCTAATACAGTCAAAAACTTACTAGTCGAATGTTAGACAATGTTGCACCAGGAATGATCTACTTCTAGTTAACTGCCATTCAGTTCCCAGCTAAGGGACAAGTGTTTATTCTGGAAGTACTGACAAGGGAATACTCAGTGTTATTCCCAAATTATAGAAAATGTCGTGTGTCCCCATCAGTAGCTAGTGTTCATGAAAGCAAACGGTCCCAAAGAGTATCACATTATCACCTCTATAGTGAAAAATAAAAACTTTCTTTGTTTGCTTTACCAGGTATAGTGTGAATGTTGCCTAACTAAAGTGCCTTAACAGATAGTACCAAAAAGTGACCATTAAAGCATTTAGTATGGCATATTAAAATATTTATATTAGCATTTCTCTGCATTTAGTCAAATTTCTTACAAAACGAAACTAGAATAGCTCCTTTTTTTTAAGCATAGATTTTATTTTACACCAACAAACATCCTGTCATTTAAGTCGTATTATTGATAAACTAAAATAACAACAGCATAAATTTAAACTTTTAAACCATTCTTCTTGTGCTGAATTACATTTTAGGTATTTCAATATAGCTATAAGTTGGTAATAGCAACAGAAAAAAATTAACACTACAGCTACCAAATTAATGGATAGGACAATTCCTGTTTATTCTCTTATGGAAGTACTTGTAGCGGATACTTTATGATGCAATTGTTCATAGATTCTTTTTGAATTTTTTTGATGTTGTTGTCTCGTCCACACAAAACTAACAACTTCCAGATCATTTATTATACAAATTATTGATACCAGAAGTAAAATGAGCATCACATTGATTGCTGACATCACAGACAGAAGCACATATGTCTGTCGATAGAATTGAGCATCAGTAGTGGAGTTTGCTATAACTACAATAATAGACATGCAATCATAAATAAGATAAGTGTTGAAACAGTGAGAATTGGAGAAGTAGCTAGTGGAGTAGCCCTGAGAAATGTTGAGGGATTGAAAGAACTAAATAATTAACACTTTCTGTCATATGATGTTGCAGTCTTTTAATGCTAGTTTTTGTCTTACAAATACACATACCTACTCAGTTATTTAGAGTTTTAGAGTTGCTATTGAAAAAGAGGTTTACTACAGTATTTGGCACAGGAATCGATATTTACTCTACATCCTGTCTAGTAATGCCAACGTGGGGGAGTTATGGGGGATTAGTCTCTAAGCAAACTAACACAACTCCATTCATTTACTCTGCCCTCAATCTCCTGCATACAATAAATCTCTGTTCTAATTTACATTGTGTTCTCAGCTTCAACACCAAAATTGTGGATATTTGCACCCCTTTACAATTATTATAGGTTATTGAATACAATAACTTACTGCTGGTTGAAGAAATATCATTTCCGGTAAAAGTAGTGATTCTAGGAACTAAAGTTAAACCTAGAGATACAATAATGACAGCATCAGCAAGTCAGTGTCATCATATATATATATATATATATATATATATATATATGCATACCTTCTATGGGGTGGAAAGTTTCACTCACAAAACTTATAATCGTGCAAGACAATAACGGCATGCAAATAGTTTGGTTTCACTCAAAAGTTAAAACAGCCAACAATTGAAGAATAATGGTGTGACCCCTTTCCAAGAATACAACAAATCTAATTGCTGTGTGCCAATGAGTTTTACAAAAGGCATATTTAGGACACTTTATGAATCTATAACATTGTTTATAGCCACAATGAAGAGCTTGACAATAATGTCACACATTTTATACATCTAGTGATGAATACCTATTTGTGTCCAATACTACTAAAAATTTGAATATGTCATTGCAGTATCACATTGCTATAAATACAATTGCTACTTCCCCATATGTGAGGAATACATTCACTTCTAATAACCAGTTACATTATTTGACCATTTTATATTATGTATAATTGTCCAGTGCGACATCCATATCAATATATTCACTAAAAATGGCCCGGTATTAAAGAGGGTGGGGTTTAAATTTGATTCTCTATCACTGGGGGCAATCATATGTATCTAACCTACAACTGTTAGGTTATTCCAGAGTGACATTATTCCCAGATTATTTTGAAGTCTACACTCGTACTTTCCCTCATCCTCAAACCAGATGTTGGTGAGGTGGAGTTCATTGTCTGGTGTAATGACTCTCCTACCATCAGTAGTGTTGGACACAACTCTAGGGAAAGGAGTGTTCTGGTCATGGAATATCCACTGGAGCAGGAGGTAGTTACTGGCATTGCAGGAAAAGTTGTAGGCTCCACCCACATTAACTGTAGCATTGACACTAGAGGAGAAGATTACTAGGGGCTCATTGTAATAAGCAGATGTAGAAGAGGAATGAAGAATTCCACCTAGTACTGTCCACACACATGCACACATTCACACACATGCACACATTCACACACGCAAACACAAACTCACAAAAGCTTATTTCTACTTGATTACTTAAAATTTTCCTATATAATCACAGACAATTTATCTTCACTTCTCTTTCTTTTAACATTTGTAACCCAACTGAGAATTTAATTAAAGTATTTATTTTGCAAGCTACTAGCTAGTATGTCACAGACACGATAGCTTACATGCAGTGCACATGTATGCCCCATTATCTGAGGAGGTTGAGTTTGTGATAGATAAAGTCACAGTAGATGCCACAGTCATGATGTGGTGATGCCCACTAGTGTTGGATATATTCTCCCTAGAGGGGAGGGTCCAAAACTGGAACATGTAATTACTAGGTATCCTGCAACTTAGAGCGATGTTATCTCCACTTTTATAGTAATATGGAAATGGGAAACTAAATGCACGGAATTCTGCAGTACCTAAAACATAAACAACAACAACAGTAAGTAACATTAACAAGCACTCACTGTCTTTTTTTTGTGATGTAATTTACTGAGCATGAGGTAAGTAAAAGATGCCAGCATGCTAAGGTTTTGATAAAGTATATATCCCACTTACAGTTATTAAGTTTCATTTGTTTAAAAAAATTGCTATAGCTAGCTGTAGTAACTACAATTAAGTTGTTATTGTTGTTATTATTATTTTTATTATTAATATTATTATTATGTCACAATTTCATTCTCAGCCTTCTTTTACTCATTAGATGTATTCTGTCTCTTTCAGCTTGTGCGTTATACAAGCAGTCCTGGGTTCGATTCCCTGTGGCGACCAAATATTTTTAATTCTGTATTGTTTAAAAAAGGCTGTGAAAGAGAGAGAATACACCTAATTATTATTATTATATTTATTATTATTATTATTATTATTGTTGTTGTTGTTGTTGTTGTTGTTGTTGTTGTTGTTGTTGTTGTTGTTGCTATTGTTGTTGTGTAGATGTTGCTGTTTTTTTCTTTTTTACTGCACCGTATATAACAAAAGTTCTCTTCCAGATACTTTGGTCAATTATTGACAATTAACCGTTGATATTAGGATGAACTTACTCAAAACGAAGATTTAGGACTATTCATTGTGCTACTTTTTTTATTTTGTGCTATAATTGTCGAGAAAACACGAAGCTTTCAGCTCCTCGTAGGTACCAGCTTTTGTGGGTAATGCCCCCTAGTGTCACGTCATAATCATGTGAGCAAATAATTTCTTGCAGCCCTCGGTGTAGTTTGCTTTATGCTCAGGGAAGTTAGTTGAAAGAAGTGAAGTTTCATGTTGAAAATGTAGACAGGTGAGTAGCTTCTTCTCTTACGAAGACAGGTTTTCATGTACCATTTTCATTGCTCGAGCTATATTGATGCCTGATTAAAATAGCTAATAGTAGATGGCTTGATCTTTTGATCTGAGATTATAGTGTAATAGCTAGGTAGTGTTTAGTAGGGCTGAGGGTTCGCACCTTTGGTGCTTCATTATTTTAGTAGTATTAAAGCAATTATGAATATTGATCTCTTACTTCTTAACCTGAGATTTTTAAATGAAATAGGAACACAATGCTTATTTTCAGCCCGAGTATAGTGTTGGTGAATCTTGACATCTCCTAAAAACACAAATCATAATCACAGATAATGTTTCACATTTGAGCAATACAATTATTCTTACACACACACACACACACACATAAACATAAACACACACACACACACACTTAGGTAGAAAGATATATATTATTTCCTAAAGTGTTTAGGTCTAAAGTAATCAATCAAGTTTGCCATAATAACATTAACTCGCAGAAATATTTCATTAAACTTCATAGTCTATAATAAAGGTAAGGGTTCTCACCCTTGGAGCTTCATTTACTTAACTACATCTTAAGATATGTATTCAATAGCTAAATTTCATCCTCTTCAACATTTTTATGATTTGGTAGCAATTATGTAATATGTAATAGAGCTTCACTTAGGCTCACAAATGAAAGAAACACTGAAACATTCTCAGCATCAACACTTTATGAGGAACTTAATTAGGTATAGAGTGACACAGCTTTAGACATGCCCTTTATTGTTACGTTATAGCAAAACAACAGAAGTAGAAATAATTTGTTTAATTTCTGGCTCACCAAATTACAAGATGTGATGAAGAATCATGAAGCATATAGAAAGCAAAAAATTACCTCAGAAAGCAAACACCTTCTCTATCAGTCACAGTTCACAGTAATACATATCGTAGCAGAGACATGACTCTTTTTAGTTTTGTGTATGTATACACTTTATCAAATGGCATACAAACTTCAGTTGATAAAAACAAAGCATGCTAATAGAGTGACATTTGAACTGAAACTTCAAATGTCTACTATTCACTGTTTCACTTTCCATTGATCTATTCATTCACTGTGTTTAGTCTACATAACAAAAATATTCCCAAAGTATGATCAGTTTGCTAGTCACACTTGCTGCTACAATTCTTTTAATTACCATAACTTAATAATTAGCATTGTAAAGAGTAACTTTGACAGTGTATGCTCAAATTCAATTTTTATGTTAATATCACTCCTACCATTAATTTTCCATATACAGTTTCAAAATTGTGATTGATTTACATACTGTGTGGATGTAGTTAATTGTGAAATATCAAAATTCAGTCCTCTACAGTTAAATAAAGATATAGCTAAATCATCAATATATATATTATTCAGTAGCTACTAAATAATGTACAAATAGCTTCAGCTCACGAATTATTGAAATATTGAAAAACTCTCATTTGCAATATCTCATTCACAATATATGAGAGTTTATTAGGTATAAGGTAACACTGCATTAAACATGCCCTTTTAGAAACAAAAACCAATAATTTGTGTATTTTCTTGCTTACTATTACATGATATGGTGGATGACTCGTGAAATAAATAGCAATTTTAAAAACACGTCGGAACACAAAAACCGTCCATGTCAGTCACACTCAGTAAGGACATTTCCCTTTATAAGTTTAGTTTATACTCTATCATTACCCAAAATCCCTAAATAACTACCTTCACCTATAAAAGCATGCTAGTATGTATAGTGTATGTTTTTAAGTGTATCTGATAGTAATGTTTATTATTCACTCTTTCACTTTCCATTTATCAATTCATTGATATATGTTGTCTCCACAACAAACATATTCCCAAAAGCAGTGTAACATAATGATTAACATATATGGCCAGTGTTGCAACTGTTATAAAACCAGCCAAATGCGATATTGACATATGATTTTCTTGATTTACAAGTTGTGTGATTAAGCTGATTGTGAAAAATTAATTATGCCAGTCCTATGACACTTGAATGTAAAGGAACTGATTATTATATAGAACCATTTCCTTGTGCTAAATGTAATTTTTGTGAGCATCTGTAGTTAATTGCTAGTAAGCAGCATGACTCAGAACTATATACTACAAAATCAACCCTGAATACTTTATCTAAAACACTTCTAAAAATTGTGTAAATATATATTATTACTTGCTAAATAAATAGCTAGATAATTTGACAAATTAAAGAAAGCTGGCTAGTAGATTTCAAAGAATGAAATATGTCAAAATTATATTTTGTGGTGGAGGAGCAGGATGACAGCATCAACTAAAGCCCAAGCATTTGTAAATATTTTGCCTTCTTATTGAAATCAGAGAATATTGTTGAACTGGTGTTGCATTTTCCTAAACCCACTGGCAATCTAGATGGTCACGTAACTGTCTCATGTTTACTAATGCTTTCCTGTGTAACATAATATTGTACAACTACAGGTAATGATATCAGTTTTCAAAAAGCATGTTTACAAAACAAAACTTGGTGAAGTTCAATCATGAGTGATTTATGGTTATAAATCAAGCTAATATAAATTCAAGAGTTGTAAGTTCAGCAAAGCCCGGTGAGTTGCAAATAAATCCTATATTTATGATACTTCCCCCCACAAAATAAATGTAGCTTATTAGGTACTTGTGTACTGGTATGTTATTTTACTTCATCAATTTGATTAATGGACTGCATCTGTATGCATACATATACTAATTTGGTTGGTTTGTTTTTTTTGCAGAGGTTGAGTTCCACCCTATGGAATTCACAACTAAAATTTATTTATTTTGTGAAAGTTTGCTGTTTTTAATCGTGCCCCAGTTACTCCCTATTCAGTTTCTACAATGGACAAGAGTTAAGTGTTTGCCAATTGCATTCACTTACTGAAGGAAAGTTCAAATACAGTTAATGAGTAATGTACACTAGTTATAGTGTTCTAGCTAAGGACCACCTGAATTAAATCCATGGCATGCACTTTCTGTGATCCTTGTTAGTACAGTGGGTAGCATTGTTAATTTTATCAATAATGTGGTTACTATATAATCCATTATATTTTAAGAATAATAATGACTACCTAAGGTTAGAATGACTGGAGTCAGTTTGTGTTGTGAAAAATGTATTAACTAAAGATGAATCATCATTTAAAACTTCATCTATAAAGCTTATTAGTATAGAAACGAACCTGTCACTACAAGATATTTTCTCAATGCTAATACAGGCTGTATTGAAAATTGAGCTATCCATTTAAAGATCACAGGACCTGAAATAGTGAGTGCACGAAGTATACAAAGACATATTATGTTAGCAACTTCTATCCATAGTCAACAATCTTATTATAAAAAGAGTAGCTAATACGTTGTAATTTACAACAATTACCTCACTTGTACTAAAGTGCTGCTTTAAACATAATGTGCTGATTTATTGAAAAGTTTCAGTGTATCATGTCAAAATCATGAACTGATTTCTTACGTTGCCAACAAGATTGCTAAAAGCTGGCATATATACCCACTCTTATACTTTGTGCATAAATCACATAAATTGTGTTTTATACTTGCAAATACATTTACAAAAAAATAGTCCGAACTAACTAGCTATACAATTGTTTAATTTTCTTTGTATTGGTAATGCTTAATAATGTCAAATACATATATAATGATGTGTTCTTGATACTCATTTAATATTCAAAGTGTCCATATGCTGCACATTCTGTCATAGTCAGGTCCTCGTCACACTGGTAGGACTGATCATTTGTAGCGCTGACTTTGTTTGGGATTTGAACTTCCTCATATTCAGCCACTACTGCACCTGATCAATTGGAAGAAGGTTCATTTATTTATAAGGATTTCAGTTTGATAGCACATAAGTTACAATGCTAACACTATTATCATAGTTTCTGTCACTTGATATTGCAATGTTCTAATTCGATAGTGTTATTTATCTGCTGTATTACTCACTAAAATATAACACAAACGTGAGCAATACGATAATATGTTTATACCTTCTATTGGAGATGGTATACTTGTATTAATGGAAGGTAAGCAGAAAACAGGACAAGTATGTCTTCTTTCGCAACCAGCACACCTCTGCAATTCTTCATTTGTGGATTTTGTTCTTATTCGTAATTTCCAATATTGTAAAGTCACCACAGTCAATGCAGCCATAAGGAAAAGGATCACTGTAGAGAGCACTACAGACACTGTTGCTAGAGCAATCCATCTGTTAGTTTCATTTATACCTTGAAATTCATAAGTTCACAGGTATACGAATAATTTATCCTCATTTTATACCCCAATCAGTCCATTGATAATTGTGTAAAGTATTGTTTAAATACTTTATTATTGCTTACCAGTGACATTGTGATTAACAGGATTTTGTGATTTGGTGTGATTACTTGTAGTTGAAACTGTAAGTTGTGTAGAGTATACAATTATTTTTGTCATAAATTTCAAAAATTTGTATCCCTTACTATCTACTATAGCTGTAGTGACGACTCTAAACAAGTGCTCTAAAAATGCAATAACAAATGTAATAAATTAATATGGCTTTATTTATACACCAAACATATAGTTATACTCATCTCTTTCCATATAGAATTATGTACAAATCTTTCCTGACCTACAACTGTTAACGTATTGCAGAGTGACATCTTTCCGAGATTATTGCGAAGTCTACACTCATACATTCCCTCGTCCTCAAACCGGATGTTGGTGAGGTGGAGTTCATTGTCTGGTGTGATGACTCTCCTACCATCAGAAGTGTTGGACACAACTCTAGGGTAAGAATTTTTATGGTCATGGAATATCCACAGGAGGAGGAGGTAGTTACTGGCATTGCAGGAGAAGTTGTAGGCTCCACCCACATTAACTGTAGCATTGACACTTAAGGAGAAGATTACTAGGGGCTCAGTGTAATGGGCCGATACAGAAGAGGAATGAAGAATTCCACCTAGTACTGTTCACACACATGCACACATTCACACACACAAGACAAACTCACAAAAGCCCATGTCTACTTGACTATTTCTACCATTATAATCACAGACAATTTATCTTTACTTCTCTCTCTTTTAAAATTTGTAAACCTAACTGCAAATTTGATGAAAGTATTTTTTATTTTGCAAGCAACTTGCTAGTATGTCACGGACATGATATCTTACCTGCATTGCACACGTATGCCCCATTATCTGAGGAGGTTGAGTTTGTAATAAATAAAGTCACAGTAGATGCCACAGTCATGATGTGGTGACGCCCACCAGTGGTGGAAATATTCTCCCTAGAGGGGAGTGTCCAAAACTGGAACATGTAATTACTAGGTATCCTGCAACTTAGAGCGATGTTATCTCCACTTTTATAATAATAAGGAAATGGGAAACTAAATGCACTGAATTCTGTAGTACCTAAAACATAAACAACAACAACAACCGTAAGTAACATTAACAAGCACTCACTGTCTTCTTTTTTGTGATGTAATTTACTGAGCATGAGATAAGTAAAAGATGCCAGCATGCTGTGACAAATTTTAAGTTTTATTAGTTTAAAAAAATGTTATAGCTAGCTGTAGTAGCATTTATTAAGTCATTATTATTATTACTATTATTATTATTATTATAATAATTATAATAATAAGTATAATTATAATAATAATAATTATTATAATAATAATTATTATTATTGTAATAATAATAATTATTATTATTATAATAATAATAATTATTATTATTATAATAATAATTATTATAATAGTAATTATTATTATTATAATAATAATAATAATTGTTATTATTATTATTATAATAATCACTATTATTATTATTGAGACTACTACTGTTACTACTACTACTACAACTTTATTATTATTATTATTATTATTATTGTAGTTGTTGTTGCCATTGTCTTATTATTTTACTTTTTTACTGCACTATATATAATTAAAGCTATTATGAATATTGATCTCTTAATCTCTTAACCTGAGATTTTTAAATGAAATAGGAGTAGGATACTTATTTTCAGTCCTAGTATAGTGTTGATGAATCTTGACATCTTCTAAAAACACACACATATCATAGATAATGTTTCATATTTGGACTAGAATAGTTTTTACGTATATGGCTAGAAAGATTTATTATTTCCTATAATATTTAAGTCTAAATCAATTAATAAGTTTGTAGTAAAACATTGGCTAACTTAACATTAACTCATATAAATATTTCATTGAGCCTCATAGGAAACAAATTTTAGCAAATAGTAAAGCTGAGGGTTCTCACCCTTGGCGCTATATTTACTTAAGCACACCTTAAAATATGTATTCAATAGTTCTATTTCAGTTTCTTCAAAATATTTATGATTTGGTAGCTATTATGGAATATGTATAGAATGGCTTTAATTTCAGTTAGGCTCACAAATGAAAGAAAGACTGAAACATTCTTATCCGCAGTTTATGTTTAGGCTCCTCCACACCTATTTACCAATTAACTACTTATTACCTTAACACTCCACCACCATCTCTTTCATAGCAGTTCAAACAACACCACCCACCTACCTACCTACCTAACTACTTAGTTCAGAAAAGATTCCCCTCACAAACTTATACACATCTGTGACATTATGACACCTATGTCAACACACTTGTTGTAAGGCCATCCAGTGGTGGCAATTTGCACTTCTCATATATTCTGTATCCAGAGTTATCTACAGTTAGTTGTTGTATCATACTCACCTATCATACTACTCTACTTGGCTTCTTCCTACTTAATGATAAATGTTAAATAATTACTATTGACTCTGAACTGACCTAATTAATACAGTTTCTACATAGCAGCATATTCAGGCTGTATACATCCCTAAACAGAAGCAAAACTAAATATTATCCCACTATATAATTATAATGTCCTAACTTAGGTATAGAGTGACACAGCTAAAATATATCCTTTATATAATTAACATAGAGCATAAAACATGAGTAGAAATAAGTTTTCTGGCTTACCAAATAAAATTATTATGATGAAGACTCACAAAGTATATAGCAAGCTAAAAATTAACTCCGAAAGCAAAACCTTCCGTACCAGTCACAGTTCACAGTAATACATACCATAACAGAGACATGACTTTATAATTTTGTGTATGGATATATTTTATCATTACAAATGACATACAGCTTCAGTTGACTGAAACAAACATGCTAATAAGAGTGTTGTTTAAAGTGGAACTTAAAATAATTATGATTCACTGCTTCACTTTCTATTCATAACTGCATTTTGTCTCCATAACAAGCATATTCCCAACCAACACTATCACATAATAAATATGATCAGTTTCCTAGTTACAATTCTCTAATTGCAATAAAGTGGACAAGAAGTCATTTGATTTAATATTCAGTAGCTATTAAATATGTACAAAATAGTTAAGGTTTAACTTAAGCTCACAAATTATTGAAGTACTGAAGGCAAAAAAGTTTATGTATACCTTCAGCGAACACATGTTGTAGTTGGGACATTTCCCTTTATAAGTTTTGGGTATACATACACATTTATCATACCCAAAATTCATAAAAACAACAACACTACCTTAACGTATAAAGCAAGCATGTGTAGTATATGTTTTTTTTTAAGTGTAACTGATAATAATGTTTACTTTTCACTTTCCATTTATCATTTTAGTGCTATATAATATGTTGTCTACACAACTTGCATATTCCCAAAGGTAGTGTAACATATAATATGATCAACATTTGGCCAATCTAATCATGCCAAAAAAACCGAGCTACTAAATGCAATATCATAAATCAGAGTACCTTTAACAGTTGACATTCAGAAGTCAATTTGACTTTAAATAGTGTTAATGAATTTCTTGATTTACAAGTTGTGTGTAGCTAATATTGTGAAATATTAATAATGCCATTCTTCTCGTAGTTAAGTGCAAAAAAAACTTTGATTATAATAGAAGCATTTCCTAGTGCAATATATATTTTTGTGTGCAGCTGTGGCTAATTGCCAGTAAACTGCATGACTAACTAATCACTTGGACTATATCAGAACTATCCATAACAAACCCTGAATACTTTATCTAAGAGAACTTTTTAAAAATATTGAGTAAATATAATATGACTTGTTTAATCAAGCTAATAAAAATTCAGGAGCAACTCTTTATGTTATCCAGAGTAATAAGTTCAGCAAAGCCCAGCGAGTTTCAAAATACATCCTAACTTTCGCCATTTATCCCACAAATTAAACGTAGCCCATTAGTTATTGGTGTACTGGTACATTATTTTACTTCCCCATTTGATTAATGTACTGCATCTGTGACTATGCATACAGTGACAGCTGCTTCTTTCCATGGTACTATATACAGAAATCCAAATATGCTGTTTCCATGTAAGGTCTGGAGGTTATAGAAATTGGAGACCTGTTCAAGGGCACACCGCATATCGTCCAGGCAGGAGTTAGGTGTTTTTTTCCCTAGAAATGACCAGGCACTTTGAAGGCCATGGTCTTCAATCCAGGTGTTGATGGATGAGAGATCAGAGTGAGCAATGAGCAGGTCTTTATCACAGGCTATCTTTCTTGAGGGTGTTACATCATCTGCATAACCAGTTAAGTTGCTTGAAATTGACAGGAGTATGTTAAAAATATCATTGAAAGCTTCTACAAAAAGTAGTGGGCCTAAATTTGAGCACTGGAGGATGCCAGTGGTAACTGTAGCCCTGGAGAAGAGACACCATCCATTGTTACAAACTTCTCGGTTTGATAGATAGTCTTGAAACCACTTTAAGAAGAGCCAGAGATGCTTAGTTTGAACAGGACATCTATGATACCTGACTGTTGGACTGAGTTGAAAGCTTTTGCTAGATCCAGAAAGACCCAGGGCATATTTCTTTCCTCGTCCAGGTGTACATGCCACTTGTGGGTCATAAAGCGGGGTAGAACTGTTTGGCTAGAAGCCAAACTGTGAGCTAGAGATAGCATTACTACAGGAGAGAAGGAAACTTTGTAAAGTTGAGTGAACTAGGCATTCCTGTACTTTTTTTATACAAGAGATAGGATCAATATAGGTCTACAATTGGAAGCCAGACTGGGGTCCCCTTTTATGAAGATTGGATGAATTTGAGATATTTTCATAGTTGCCAAGAAGTGTGCCATTCTTGAAGGATGCATTGTCACAAACGGAGCCTGCACATCTTTTAAACATCGTAGCAGAGATACATGGCTCAGAGGATGTGCATTCTTTCATTGACGATACTGCCTGAGGATGTCTGAGGCGTCACAGGTGGAAGATGATAGGGAGGGATTTTTCGGTATTTTATAGCCATTTTTCGTGGTTAGGAGGTAGAACTGGAACACATGTCTCTTTAGTAAAACAAGATGCAAAGAAGTTGTTTAGCGCTTGCTTTGTCTATAGCAATAGAGGCTGTCGAGGAAACATTTTGGTGAATGGCTGAAACACGGGTGTTACAACCTGATGGTTTATGCTAGGCCTTCCAGAAAATGTTTAATCAGTTGAAGGATGAAACAGAGATGCAAAGAAGGTGTATTTGGCCATTCTGACAGTAATGACAGCTATGAATCTTGTGCTCTGAAATGTTCCCAGGCAGTTGATGACTGTATGCACTTAGCTGCTTGTCTTGCAAGATCTCGGTGTGTGATGGCGTGTGTGCAGACTTAACAAATTTGCTAGGAATATGTCTTGATACCATGTCCAAAAACGCTCTTTTAAAAAGAGTCCAGGAGTTGACATTACGTCCAGCTGGTATTTCTTCAGGTTGTAGTGATTGCTCAATACAGTTAAGGAGTAATGCACACTAGTTATAGTGTTCTAGTGGACCACTTGAATAGAGTCCATAACAGTGTCCGCAATCTTTGTTAGTACAGTGGGAAGCATTGCTAATTTTACCAATGATGCACTTACTAATACGTTAATATTTCAAGAATAATAATGACCACATAGTTAAGGCTAGAATGTCTGAAATTAGCTTGTGTTGTAAAATTTTATTTCTTAAACTAAAGATGAACTACAGTCTGATTATAGTTTTGAAGCCTATGATATAGAAATGAACCTGTTCATGCAAGAGATTTCTCATTACATTCAATAAAGGGCAAGCTGCTATCCATTAAAGATTACATCTAGTGCTAGCTACTCCCTATCAAGAGTCAACAATCTTAGAGAAATAGATTGTACTTAACAACAAGTATTTCATTTGTACTAATAGTGCTGATTTAACTAATCAAGATTCAGATGAATACACCTCCGACACTTACTCACTGAACTTATATCAGCATGCCTTCAATTTAAATGCTTGAAAAATCATTTTCTCTTAATGTTGTTACGGTTGAGTTGATTTTGTTGCAAGTGCATTTAGTACCAGAGATAGAGTTAGACTATCTAGTCTAAATACGTGCAGCCTGGTCTTTCAAACACTCTACCCAAGCATGTGGATTTACACCCTGAAAACATGATGAGATTTAGGAAAGGAAACTATATTTTTCTAAACGTTTAGATGTTAAGTCATTTAGAATTCTTATGCCCCAATTTATCTGTTGCTGTGGGTATTTCATATTTTGGTTTTACTTGAATTTTTGTGCTGCATTTGATGTTCTAAAGTAAAACATCACTTTTATACCCAAAATGAATGCTTACTCATTAACTCTAAGCATGTGTGCGTGAGAGGTTTATAGTAGTCATCCTGCTGGTCTGTTTGTCTGGCACGGTCCGATTTTGGAGATTACTGACAATAAACTGTTGATTTTGGTATGAACTTACTCAGAACAACGATATAAAAACTGGGGTTGATTATTGAGAAAAAGCAGTCAGCATGATTTTGCTTCCCAAATTGGATCTTGATGTGGGCACCATCAATGGCTAGCCTATCAAGCTTTTGTGGGTAACACCCCCAATTGTCACATTGTAATGATGTTAGCAAGTAAAGTTGTATGACATAATGTGTGTGTGGAGTAGTTGTAAATGCTAGGATTCTCTGTCTTGTCCATTCCATGAGTGCTCAGAATCAAAATCATCATAATGATACTGGAATGTGGAAAATCAGCAAGGAAGAAGTGACACTTTTTAATACTGCCTGTACTTGCTTTGCCATTAGTTTTTCAGCAATGTCAAACAATGATTGATAGGCTAGCCATTGATGATGCCCACATCAAGATCCAATTTTGGGAAGCAAAAGCATAGTTTGCCATAATGAGTTGTACCTCCTGCACAAATTCAACCTCTAATTAAATAGCAGTTTTTAACAGCACCATGTAAGGACCTGACTCGGGTGTCAATATCTAGATATTAATAAACTGATCAATACTGACGAACAAACAAGATACAAGCGATTCACCAATAGATGATGATGATCATTTGTACTAACAGACATCTTACTATGCCATAAGGTAAGATCCTATGATGTATATATTGTTTCTTAATTGATAAAAACCAACAAGAACAAGAACAACTGCATAATTTACACATTATAAGTCAAATACCTTATGCTGATCCTTTACAATATCTTTGAAGATGTTAATAACAACAAAATTAAAAAAATAACTAAATAAATGAACACAACAGCAGACAGTAAATGGATGAGACAAATCTATTCTATTAAAGTACTTGTACTGATGCTGTATTGTTTACGATGTAACTGTCCATAAATTGTTTCTTGAATTTTGATATTGTTTTCTAATCCTCACAGAGCTCGCCACTTTCAGATCATTTATTATACAAATTGTTGACACCAGAAGTAACATGAGCATCACATTGATTGTTGACACCACGGACAGAAGCACATATGTCTGTAAATAGGACTGAGTGTCAGCAGTAGAATTCACTAAAAATATAATAATGGAAGGACAAATAAATGAATTGAACTCAAAGTACATTTTTCTGTATATCGAATTGATAATAATTAGAGAATACTCTAAATCTTTTACTCTAATTCACACTGTGTTCTCAGTTTTGACACTAAAATTGTGTGAATATCACATCTACACCCTTTATAATATTGAATAGTCTTCGATGTAATGAACTTACTGTTGGTTGAAGAAGCATTATTATTTCCAGTTGAAGTGGAGACCCCAGTAACTAAGGTAACTATAGAGTTAGCTACATTAACGACAGCATCAACAATCAATGTCATGTTATTATATTCATACCTTCTGTCTGGTGGAAGGATTCATTTACAAAACCTGTGATCAATTCCATACTTTGCCATCCAGGCTGCGTAAAATTAACTGATACCAAATAATGAAGAAAAAAAAAAGCAATCTTAAACCATTGACACAAAAGTAAGTAATCCAGTCCTATCCACAAAAAATAACATGTATGAGCTGTGTGCATGACATTCATCAATCCTTTCCATACATTTTGACTCTTCATTTCCGCAAGGTGCCAATTGTTGATGAATAATGCTAATTTAAAACTATTGTCATAAAAATTGAGTAAGTCTTGAGGTCATATATTGCTATGAATACATTTACTGCTGCACATATTATGAGGAATACATTCATTTCAAATTACAAGAATCAATTGCATTATTTGATCATAATAATATCGTGTGTATTTTTAATGCTATATCTACTGTGATATGCATGATAGGCCTGACCACAAAGAATAGGAGGTCTATGAGTGTTTATACTTCTCACAAAAGTTGAGATAACCAAGGGCAACCAATCAACACAACATTTATCTTACCTACAACTATTAAGTCATTCCAGAGTGACATTATTCCCAAATTAGTGTTAAGTCTACACTCATACATTCCCTCATCCTCAAACTGGATGTTGGTGAGGTGGAGTTCATTGTCTGGTGTGATGACTCTCCTACCATCAGAAGTGTTGGACACAACTCTAGGGTCAGAATTATTAGGGTCATGAAATATCCACTGGAGCATGAAGTAGTTACTGGCATTGCAAGAGAAGTTGTAGGCTCCACCCACATCAACTGTAGCATTGACACTAGGGGAGAAGATTACTAGGGGCACAGTGTAATAGGCCGATACAGAAGAACGGTGAAGAATTTCATCTAGTACTATCCACACACATTCACATACACAAACATAAATTCACACAAGCTAATTTCTACCTGACTACTGCAGGGGCTTAGGAAGGTAATTTTGATTGGTTAGTCCATTAAGTGTGTATATTTAAGTTTCTGATATATTTATGGTCTTGATATTATCATATAAATAGGAATTGCAAAATAAAATTGAATAGCTACTTAAAACAATATAAAAGAATATTCGTGCTGATTCACTACAACAGTTACTGCTAGGTTATGGCATATTATTTCACCTCCATTGTGATCTCTTAGAGCTAATCTCTGCCTGCTTATAAACTGTATGCATTTTCTGGATGTAATCTGTATTTTTCTTGAGCATACTGAAAAACAGTACACCAAAATTTCTTAGGAATAATATAATATTATGTATAAAAAAAAAAAAAAACTAGCTAGTTTCTCTCACATGTGTGTGAAATCTATCTTCATTATCCTGTTGCATCTTGATAATATTATTAAAAAAACAACAACAATTTTATAACTAATAAGACTTCTGATTTTCCCTGATTAAAAGGCCAGTACTATGGAACACCAAAACACATACACTACATATACTGATTGCACTAAAAGGATCTCATGACTACTTGGTTTTCTTTCTGTAACTCCTGCTTAGAAAAAGCAATATTTTGGCCACATTGACTATATTTACCAACTTTATAATCAGTAAATTTGGTCAGGCCATGGCGTGATTGGCATGACCGGTTCTTATTCCCCTGTACTGTATTCTACATCTGGATTACAGTAGTCTATAAATGTCTATATTCTCTTAAATTATTAGTTCATCCTCAACTGAGGTGTTCTTAATTTTACAGATAAGCAACAACTACAATGTCACAGACTCGATATCTTACAGGCATTGCACACATGTGTCCCATTATCTGAGGAATTTGTGTTTGTGATAGATAAGGTCACAGTAGATGCTGCAGTCATAATGTGGTGCCGCCCACTAGAGGTGGAGATGTTCTCACTGGAGGGGAGGGTCCAAAACTGGAACATGTAATTACTGGGCACCCTGCAGTCTAGAATGATGTCATCACCACTTTGATAATAATATGGAAATGGGAAACTATATGCACGTAATTCTGTAGTACCTAAAACAAAAAATAAATTTAAAAAAATGTAATAAAAATAGCAACATCTTGCTACAAGAATTTTGTGGCATAAAAACATTTTACTGAGCACTAAAACAGCATACTATACTTTTGATGAATTGTATAACATTTATTAAGTATTTTGGCTGTAAAAATCTTGTAAATAGCTAGCTGCAGTAGCAATAAGTTTATTGATTCGTTATTTTTTATTATAGTTATTATTGTTATTTATTGTTATCATTGTTATTATTATTATTACTATAATACATTATTACTACTGTTGTTGTAATAATGTTTCCACTGCACAGTATATTACACAGAATGTCTTCATCAGATACTTTGGCACAATTGAATGGGAATAACATTGAACTCATTGAAATGAACTCGAAACAAGAGTTTTATTATTTTAGTATACAACTGAAGTAATTATAAATTTTACATTTTTAACCTGAGGTTTTGAAATGAAATAGGAGTAGGATGCTTATTTTCAGTCCTAGTATAGTGTTGATGAATCTTGACATCTCCTAAAAACACAGATCATAGAAAATATTATATATCTGAGCCTTACAATAGTGTCAGTATTACACTTACATAGTTAGAAAAATATTTTTGTATTAGTTAGGTCTATAGTAATCAAACATGTTTGTCATAAAAACATTGGCTAACTTACAATTCTTTTAATTACCATAACTTAATAATTGACATTGTAAAGAGTAACTTTGACAGTGTATGCTCAAATTTAATTTTATGTTAATTTGACTGCTACCATTAATTTTCCATATACATTTTCAAAATTGAGATTGATTTACATACTGTGTGGATGTGGTTAATTGTGAAATATCAAAATTCAGTCCTCTACACAGTTAAATAAAGATATAGCTAAATCATCAATTTATATATTATTCAGTAGCTACTAAATAATGTACAAATAGCTTTAGCTCACGAATTATTGAAATATTGAAAAACTATTTGCAATATCTCATTCACAATATATGAGAGTTTATTAGGTATAAGGTAACACTGCATTAAACATGCCCTTTTAGAAACAAAAACCAATAATTTGTGTATTTCTTGCTTACTATTACATGATATGGTGGATGACTCGTGAAATAAATAGCAATTTTAAAAACACATCGGAACACAAAAACCATCCATGTCAGTCACACCCAGTAGCTAAGGACATTTCCCTTTATAAATTTAGTCTATACATAAACATCTATCATTACCCAAAATCCCTAAATAACTACTCTCACCTATAAAAGCATGCTAGTATATATAGTGTATGTTTTTAAGTGTATCTGATAGTAATGTTTTATTATTCACTCTTTCACTTTCCATTTATCAATTCATTGATATATGTTGTCTCCACAACTAACATATTCCCAAAAGCAGTGTAGCAGATTGATTAACATATGCCAGTGTTGCAACTGTTATAAAACTAGCCAAATGCGATATATTGACACATGATATTCTTGATTTACAAGTTGTGGGATTAAGCTAATTGTGAAAAATTAATTATGCCAGTCCTATGACACTTGAATGTAAAGGAACTGATTATATATAGAACCATTTCCTTGTGCTAAATGTAATTTTTGTGAGCATCTGTAGTTAATTGCTAGTAAGCAGCATGACTCAGAACTATATACTACAAAACTATCTATAATCAACCCTGAATACTTTATTTAAAAAAACTTCAAAAAATTGTGTAAATATATATTATTACTTGCTAAATAAATAGCTAGATAATTTGACAAATTAAAGAAAGCTGGCTAGTAGATTTCAAAGAATGAAATATGTCAAAATTATATTTTGTGGTGGAGGAGCAGGATGACAGCATTAACTAAAGCCCAAGCATTTGTAATTATTTTGCCTTCTTATTGAAATCAGAGAATATTGTTGAACTGGTGTTGCATTTTCCTAAACCCACTGGTAATCTAGATGGTCACGTAACTGTCTCATGTTTACTAATGCTTTCCTGTGTAACATAATATTGTACAACTACAGGTAATCATATCAGTTTTCAAAAAGCATGTTTACAAAACAAAACTTGGTGAAGTTCAATCATGAGTGATTTATGGTTATAAATCAAGCTAATATAAATTCAAGAGTTGTAAGTTCAGCAAAGCCCAGTGAGTTGCAAATAATTCCTATATTTATGATACTTGTTCCCCCCACAAAATAAATGTAGCTTATTAGGTACTTGTGTACTGGTATGTTATTTTACTTCATCAATTTGATTAATGGACTGCATCTGTATGCATACATATACTAATTTGGTTGGGTTTTTTTTTTTTTGCAGAGGTTGAGTTCCACCATATGGAATTCACAACTAAAATTTATTTATTTTGTGGAAGTTTGCTGATTAATCCTGCCCCAGTTACTACCTAATTAGTTTCTACAATGGACAAGAGTTGAGTGTTTGGCAATTACATTCACTTGCTGAAGGAAAGTTGAAATACAGTTAATGAGTAATGCACACTAGTTATAGTGTTCTAGCTACGGACCACCTGAATTAAATCCATGGCATGCACTTTCTGTGATCTACAGTGGGTAGTATTTTAATTTTATCAATAATGTGGTTACTATATAATCCATTATATTTTAAGAATAATAATGACTACCTAAGGTTAGAATGACTGAAGTTAGTTTGTGTTGTGAAAAATGTATTAACTAAAGATGAATCATCATTTAAAACTTTATCTATATAGCCTATTAGTATAGAAACGAACCTGTCACTACAATATATTTTCTCAATGCTAATACAGGCTGTATTGAAAATTGAGCTATCTATTTTAAAGATCACAGGACCTGAATTAGTGAGTGCACGAAGTATACAAAGACATATTATGTTAGCAACTTCTATCAATAGTCAACAATCTTATTATAAAAAGAGTAGCTAATACGTTGTAATTTACAACAATTACCTCACTTGTACTAAAGTGCTGCTTTAAACATAATGTGCTGATTTATTGAAAAGTTTCAGTGTATCATGTCAAAATCATGAACTGATTTCTTACGTTGCCAACAAGATTGCTAAAAGCTGGCATATATACCCACTCTTATACTTTGTGCATAAATCACATAAATTATGTTTTATACTTGCAAATACATTTACAAAAAAATAGTCCGAACTAACTAGCTATACAATTGTTTAATTTTCTTTGTATTGGTAATGCTTAATAATGTCAAATACATATAATGATGTGTTCTTGATACTCATTTAATTTTCAAAGTGTCCATATGCTGCACATTCTGTCATAGTCAGGTCCTCGTCACACTGGAAGGACTGATCATTTGTAGCACTAACTTTGTTTGGGATTTGAACTTCCTCATATTCAGCCACTACTGCACCTGATCAATTGGAGGAAGGTTCATTTATTTATAAGGATTGCAGTTTGATAGCACATAAGTTACAATGCTAACATGATTATCATAGTTTCTGTCGCTTAATATTGCAATGTTTTAATTTGATAGTGTTATTTATCTGCTGTATTACTCAATAAAATATAGCACAAACACGAACAATAAGATAATTTGCTTATACCTTCTGGAGATGGTATACTTGTATTAATGGAAGGTAAGCAGAAAACAGGACAAGTATGTCTTCTTTCGCAACCAGCACACCTCTGCAATTCTTCATTTGTGGATTTTGTTCTTATTCGTAATTTCCAATATTGTAGAGTCACTACAGTCAATGCAGCCATAAGGAAAAGGATCACTGTAGAGAGCAGAGCAGACACTGTTGCTAGAGCAATCCATCTGTTAGTTTCATTAATACCTTGAAATTCATAAGTTCACAGGTATACGAATAATTTATCCTCGTTTTATACATTATTAAATGTGTATGCTACAATTAGCTATGCCCAATCAGTCCATTGATAATTGTGTAAAGTATTGTTTAAACTTTTTTATTGCTTACCAGTGACATTGTGATTAATAGGATTTTGTGATTTGGTGTGATTACTTGTAGTTGAAACTGTAAGTTGTGTAGAGTATACAATTATTTTTGTCATAAATTTCAATAATTTGTATCCCTTACTATTTACTATAGCTGTAGTGACGACTCTAAACAAGTACTCTAAAAATGCAATAACAAAAGTAATAAACTTATATGGCTTTATTTATACACCAAACATATAGTTATACTCATCTCTTTCCATATAGAATTATGTGCAAATCTTTCCTGACCTACAACTGTTAACGTATTGCAGAGTGACATCATTCCGAGATTATTGCGAAGTCTACACTCGTACATTCCCTCGTCCTCAAACCGGATGTTGATGAGGTGGAGTTCATTGTCTGGTGTGATGACTCTCCTACCATCAGAAGTGTTGGACACAACTCTAGGGTTAGAATTTTTAGGTTCATGGAATATCCACTGGAGCTGGAGGTAGTTACTGGCATTGCAGGAGAAGTTGTAGGCTCCACCCACATTAACTGTAGTATTAACACTAGAGGAGAAGATCACTAGGGGCTCAGTATAATGGGCAGATATAGAAGAGGAATGAAGAATTCCACCTAGTACTGTTCACACACATGCACACATTCACACACACACAAGACAAACTCACAAAAGCCCATGTCTACTTGACTATTTCTACCATTATAATCACAGACAATTTATCTTTACTTCTCTCTCTTTTAAAATTTGTAAACCTAACTGCAAATTTGATGAAAGTATTTTTTATTTTGCAAGCAACTTGCTAGTATGTCACGGACATGATATCTTACCTGCATTGCACACGTATGCCCCATTATCTGAGGAGGTTGAGTTTGTGATAGATAAAGTCACAGTAGATGCCACAGTCATGATGTGGTGACGCCCACTAGTGCTGGATATATTCTCCCTAGAGGGGAGGGTCCAAAACTGGAACATGTAATTACTAGGTACCCTGCAACTTAGAGCGATGTTATCTCCACTTTTATAATAATATGGAAATGGGAAACTAAATGCATGGAATTCTGTAGTACCTAAAACATAAACAACAACAACAGTAAGTAACATTAACAAGCACTCACTGTCTTCTTTATGTGATGTAATTTACTGAGCATGAGGTAAGTAAAAGATGCCAGCATGCTGTGACAAATTTTAAGTTTTATTAGTTTAAAAAAATGTTATAGCTAGCTGTAGTAGCATTTATTAAGTCATTATTATTATTACTATTATTATTATTATTATAATAATTATAATAATAAGTATAATTATAATAATAATAATTATTATAATAATAATTATTATTATTGTAATAATAATAATTATTATTATTATAATAATAATAATTATTATTATTATAATAATAATTATTATAATAGTAATTATTATTATTATAATAATAATAATAATTGTTATTATTATTATTATAATAATCACTATTATTATTATTGAGACTACTACTGTTACTACTACTACTACAACTTTATTATTATTATTATTATTATTATTGTAGTTGTTGTTGCCATTGTCTTATTATTTTACTTTTTTACTGCACTATATATAATTAAAGCTATTATGAATATTGATCTCTTAATCTCTTAACCTGAGATTTTTAAATGAAATAGGAGTAGGATACTTATTTTCAGTCCTAGTATAGTGTTGATGAATCTTGACATCTTCTAAAAACACACACATATCATAGATAATGTTTCATATTTGGACTAGAATAGTTTTTACGTATATGGCTAGAAAGATTTATTATTTCCTATAATATTTAAGTCTAAATCAATTAATAAGTTTGTAGTAAAACATTGGCTAACTTAACATTAACTCATAGAAATATTTCATTGAGCCTCATAGGAAACAAATTTTAGCAAATAGTAAAGCTGAGGGTTCTCACCCTTGGCGCTATATTTACTTAAGCACACCTTAAAATATGTATTCAATAGTTCTATTTCAGTTTCTTCAAAATATTTATGATTTGGTAGCTATTATGGAATATGTATAGAATGGCTTTAATTTCAGTTAGGCTCACAAATGAAAGAAAGACTGAAACATTCTTATCCGCAGTTTATGTTTAGGCTCCTCCACACCTATTTACAAATTAACTACTTATTACCTTAACACTCCACCACCATCTCTTTCATAGCAGTTCAAGCAACACCACCCACCTACCTACCTACCTAACTACTTAGTTCAGATAAAATTCCCCTCAAAAACTTATACACATCTGTGACATTATGACTCCTATGTCAACACACTTGTTGTAAGGCCATCCAGTGGTGGCAATTGCACTTCTCATATATTCTGTATCCAGAGTTATCTACAGTTAGTTGTTGTATCGATACTCACCTATCATACTACTCTACTTGGCTTCTTCCTACTTAATGATAAATGTTAAATAATTACTATTGACTCTGAACTGACCTAATTAATACAGTTTCTACATAGCAGCATATTCAGGCTGTACATCCCTAAACAGAAGCAAAACTAAACACTATCCCACTATATAATTATGAGGTACTTACTTAGGTATAGTGTGACACAGCTAAAATATGCCCTTTATATAATTAACATAGAGCATAAAACATAAGTAGAAATAAGTTTTCTGGCTTACCAAATAAAATTATTATGATGAAGACTCACAAAGTAATAGCAAGCTAAAAATTAACTCCGAAAGCAAAACCTTGCGTACAAGTCACAGTTCACAGTAATACATACCATAGCAGAGACATGACTTTATAATTTTGTGTATGGATATATTTTATCATTTACAAATGACATACAGCTTCAGTTGACTGAAACAAACATGCTAATAAGAGTGTTGTTTAAAGTGGAACTTAAAATAATTATGATTCACTGCTTCACGTTCTATTCATAACTGCATTTTGTCTACATAACAAGCATATTCCCAACCAGCACTATCACATGATATGATCAGTTGCCTAGTTACACTATTGTTACAATTCTCTAATTGCAATAAAGTGGACAAGAAGTCATTTGATTTAATATTCAGTAGCAATTAAATATGTACAAAATAGTTAAGGTTTAACTTAAGCTCACAAAAAGGCAAAAAAGTTTATGTATACCTTCAGCGAATACATATTGTAGTTGGGACATTTCCCTTTATAAGTTTTGGGTATACATACGCATTTATCATACCCAAAATTCATAAAAACAAAAACACTACCTTCACTTATAAAGCAAGCATGTGTAGTATATGTTGATTTTTTAAGTGTAACTGATAATAATGTTTACTTTTCACTTTCCATTTATCATTTTAGTGCTATATAATATGTTGTCTACACAACTTGCATATTCTTAAAGGCAGTGTAACATATAATATGATCAACATTTGCCCAATCTAATCATGCCAATAAAACCGAGCTACTAAATGCAATATCATAAATCAGAGTACCTTTAACAGTTGACATTCAGAAGTCAATTTGACTTTAAATAGTGTTAATGAATTTCTTGATTTACAAGTTGTGTGTAGCTAATATTGTGAAATATTAATAATGGCATTCTTCTCGTAGTTAAGTGCAAAAAAAACTTTGATTATATATAGAAGCATTTCCTAGTGCAATATATATTTTTTTGTGCAGCTGTGGCTAATTGCCAGTAAACTGCATGACTAACTAATCACTTGGACTATAGCAGAACTATCCATAACCAACCCTGAATTCTTTATCTAAGAGAACTTTTTAAAAAATTGAGTAAATATAATATGACTTGTTTAATCAAGCTAATAAAAATTCAGGAGCAACTCTTTATGTTATCCAGAGTAATAAGTTCAGTAAAGCCCAGCGAGTTTCAAAACACATCCTAACTTTCAAGATAGTCTTGAAACCACTTTAAGAAGAGTCAGAGATGCTTAGTTTGAACAGGGCATCTATGATACCTGACTGTTGGACTGAGTTGAAAGCTTTTGCTAGATCCAGAAAGACCCAGGGCATATTTCTTTCCTCGTCCAGGTGTACATGCCACTTGTGGGTCATAAAGCGGGGTAGAACTGTTTGGCTAGAAGCCAAACTGTGAGCTAGAGATAGCATTACTACAGGAGAGAAGGAAACTTTGTAAAGTTGAGTGAACTAGGCATTCCTGTACTTTTTTTATACAAGAGATAGGATCAATATAGGTCTACAATTGGAAGCCAAACTGGGGTCCCCTTTTATGAAGATTGGATTAATTTGAGATATTTTCATAGTTGCCAAGAAGTGTGCCATTCTTGAAGGATGCATTGTCACAAACGGAGCCTGCACATCTTTTAAACATCGTAGCAGAGATACATGGCTCAGAGGATGTGCATTCTTTCATTGACGATACTGCCTGAGGATGTCTGAGGCATCCCAGGTGGAAGATGATAGAGATTTTTCGGTATTTTATAGCCATTTTTTCGTGGTTAGGAGGTAGAACTGGAACACATGTCTCTTTAGTAAAACAAGATGCAAAGAAGTTGTTTAGCGCTTGCTTTGTCTATAGCAATAGAGGCTGTCGAGGAAACTTTTTTGTGAATGGTTGAAACACGGGTGTTATAACCTGATGGTTTATGGTAGGCCTTCCAGAAAATGTTTAAGGTATCAGTTGAAGGAGGAAACAGTAGATGCAAAGAAAGTGTATTTGGCCATTCTGACAGTAATGACAGCTATGAAACTTGTGCTCTGAAATGTTCCCAGGAAGTTGATGACTGGGTGCACTTAGCTGCTTGTCTTGCAAGATCTCGGTGTGCGATGGCATGTGTGCAGACTTAACAAATTTGAATATGCCTTGATACCATGTCCAAAAAGGCTCTTTTAAAAAGAGTCCAGGAGGAGTTAAGATTGCATCCAGCTGGTATTTCTTCAGATTGTAGTAACTGCTCAATACAGTTAAGGAGAATGCACACTAGTTATAGTGTTCTAGTGGACCACTTGAATAGAGTCCATAACAGTGTCCGCATTACGTTAATATTTCAAGAATAATAATGACCACATAAGGCTAGAATGTCTGAAATTAGCTTTTGTTGTAAAATGTTTCTCTTGTAAACTAAAGATGAACTACAGTCTGAATATAGTTTTGAAGCCTATGAGTATAGAAATGAACCTGTTCATGCAAGAGATTTCTCATTGCATTCAATGAAGGGCAAGCTAATTGAGAATTGAGCTATCCATTAAAGATTACATTATAGTGCTAGCTACACCCTATCAAAAGTCAACAATCTTAGAGAAATAGATTGTACTTCACAACAAGTATTTCACTTGTACTAATAGTGCTGATTTAACTAATCAAGATTCAGATGAATACACCTCCCACACTTATTCACTGAACTTATATCAGCATGCCTTCAATTTAAATTCTTGTAAAATGATTTTCTCTTAATGTTGTTACAGTTGAGTTGATTTTTTTGCAAGCACATTTAGTACCAGAGATAGAGTTAGATTATATCGTCTAAACATGCAGCTTGGTCCTTCAAACACTCTACCCAAGCATGTGGATTTACCCTGCAAACATGATGAGATTTAGGAAAGTAAGCTATATCTTTCTAAACAGTTAGAAGTTAAGTTATTTAGAATTCTTATGCCCCAATTTATCTGTTGTTGTGCGTATTTCATATTTTGTTTTTACTTGAATTTTCAATAGTTAATTTATGTGCTGCATACGATGTTCTAAAGCAAGGCATCATCGTAATACCCAAAATGAATGCTTACTTATCAACTCTTACCATGCATGCGTGAGAAGTTTATAGTAGTGACCTTGCTGCTCTGTTTGTTTGTTTGGAACGATTTGATTTTGGACATTACTGACAATAAACTGTTGATTATAGGTATGAACTTACTCTGAGCAACGATTTAAAAACTGGGCTGATTATTGAAAGAAAGTAAATGCAAATGGCACCATGTATGTACTAGCTTTTGTGAGTAACACCCCTAATTGTCACATTGTAATCACATGAGCAAGTAAAGTGGTACAACGTGCGAAATAGTTGTAAATGCTAGGATTCTCTATCTTGTCCAATCGATGAGTGTTCAGGATTGAAATCATCATAATGATACTGGAATCTGGAATACCAGCAAGGAGGAGGTGACACTTTTTAATACTGCCTGTACTTGTTTTGCCATTATTTTTTCAGCAATGTCAAACAATGATTGATAGGCTAGCCATTGATGGTGTCAGGTCCAAATCAAGATCCAATTTGTGAAGCAAAAGCGTAATTTGCCATAATGAGTTGTATCTCCTGCACAAATTCAAACTCTAATTATAGAGCAGTTTTTAACAGCACCATGTAAGGACCAGACTTGGGTGCCAATATCTAGAAATTAACAAACTGTTCAATACTGACGAACAAACAAGATACAAGAGATTTAAAAATAGATGATGATGGTCATTGGTACTAAACAGACATCTTATCACGCCATGAGGTAAGATCCTATGATGTATATAATTATAGTTTCTTTATTGATAAAAACAAGAACAACATTATTTACATTTTTAAAGTCAAATACCTTATGCTGAATCCTTCTATATATTGGAAGATAGTAATGACAACAAAATTAAATAAATAAGCAAATAAATGAACACAACAGCAGATACTAAATGGATGGGACAAATCTATTCTATTAAAGTACTTGTATAGCTGATGCTGTCTTGCTTACGATGTAACTGTCCATAAATTGTTTCTTAATTTTGATATAGTTTTCTAATCCTCACAGAGCTAGCCACTTTCAGATCATTTATTGTACAAATTGTTGATACCAGAAGTAACAAGAGCATCACATTGATTGCTGACATCACAGACAGAAGCACATATGTCTGTAAATAGGAGTGAATGTCAGCAGTAGAGTTCACTATAACTACAATGATGGACAGACAAATAAATGAATTGAATTGAGAGCCCATCACTCTGTATATTGAATTGATAATAATTGGAGAATTTTACTCTAAATATTTTATTCTAACTCACACTGTGTTTTCAGTTTCAACACCAAAATTGTGTGAATATCACATCTGCACCCTTTATAATATTTATAGTAGTATTTGATGTAATGAACTTACTTTTGGTTGAAGAAACATCATTATTTCCAGTAGAAGTAGAGACTTTAGTAACTAAAGGTAAACCATAGAGTTAGCTACATTAACGACAGCATCAGCAATCAATGTCATGTTTTATATTCATACCGTTTGTCCCGTTGAAGGGTCCATTTACAAAACCTGTGGTCAATTCTGTACTTTGCCCTCCAGGCTGGGGAAAATTAACTGATACCAAATAATGAAAAATAATTAGCAATCATAAACCATTGATACAAAAGTAAGTAAACTTAATCTAATCCTATTCACAGAAAATAACATGTACAAGATTGTGCATGCCATTTATAAATCCTTTCCATACATTTTGGTTCTCCATTCCCTCACTTTCATTGACAGAAGGAGGGTGCCCCACCTATTGTTGATGAAGAATGCTAATTTAAAACTATTGTCATAAATATTGAGTATGTGATTGAGGTCATATAATTGCCATGAATACATTTGCTGCTACATGTATATGAGGAATACACTCAATTACATAATTACAAAAATCGATTGCATTATTTGACCACATATATTGTGTGTATTTCAATGCTATATCAATACCAGAAAATGTATTATAAAGCCTGACCATCAAAGAATAGCTAGGAGGATTAGATGGTCAAGATTTATTTTTATTACAGTCAATTCTGATTACAACAGAATTAAGATATTAACTGGTACTTTATATTGAATCCTAAGGGTGTTTAAACTTTTCAAACAAGCTGACAGCCATTAGGCAAATGAACACAATACTTATCTTACCTAAAATTGTTAAGTTATTCCAGAGTGACATTATGGCCAGATTATTGTGAAGTCTACACTCGTATGTTCCCTCATCCTCAAACTGGATGTTGGTGAGGTGGAGTTCATTGTCTGGTGTGATGACTCTCCTACCACCATCAGAAGTGTTGGACACAACTATAGGGTAAGAATTATTAGGGTCATGGAATATCCACTGGAGCAGGAGGTAGTTACTGGCATTGCAGGAGAAGTTGTAGGATCCACCCACATTAACTGTAGCATTGACACTAGAGGAGAAGATCACTAGGGGCTCAGTATAATAAGCAGATACAGAAGAGGAATGAAGAATTCCACCTAGTACTGTCCACACACATGCACACATTCACACACAAAAACACACACTCACAAAAGAAAATTTCTACATCTTTATTCTACATCATGATTACGGAGATCTATAAAATGTCTGTATTCTCTATAATTCTTTCTGATTCATTCTCAACCGAAGTGTTTTAATTTTACAAACATACAACTACTAGAATGTCACAGCCATGTATCTTACATGCATTGCAAACGTAAGTCCCATCATCTGAGGAAGATGAGTTTGTGATAGATAAGGTCACAGTAGATGCCACAGTCATAATGCGGTGCCGCCCACTAGAGGTGGAGATGTTCTCACTGGAGGAGAGGGTCCAAAACTGGAACATGTAATTACTGGGCACCCTGCAGTCTAGAATGATGTCATCTCCACTTTGATAGTAATATGGAAATGGGAAAGTATATGCACGGAATTCTGTAGTACCTGTAGACAAAAACAAAAACAAAAAACAACAACAATTAACAATGACCAATAACAATATTTAGTTACAAGCGTTCTATGACATAATATTTTTACTGAGCATTAGGAGAATAAAACATGCCAATAATAATAACATATAACAAGTATTAAGTCTCATGGCTGTAAAAAATCCTGTGAATAGCGGCATTAGCCATAAGTCTACTTATTATTAATATTATTATCCCTCAGTGTGCATGTGTGAGAGGGTTACAATACTCAGTTGGTCTGTCAGTCAATCAGTCAGTCAGTCGGTCAATCATATTATACTGTCACACAACAAAAAGTGTATCTCAAAGATGGCACCTCCCAAGGATCATAACCAGCATCAAAATGTTGCACTGGACTATTTAAGTCCCTTTAATGTGCAGGAATATTCGTTTTGGCTATTTTTTCAAAAAAAGCTGGAGATTTTTAGGCCTTAAGATTGTAAGCAATGATAACGCCCCCTATAGTCATGCCATACTCACATGAGCAAATACTTTTTGTTGTCGCTGCACAGTAGCTATAATGTTCTCTTCAGATACTTTGAACAATTGAGAATGGGAATAGCTTGAATTTATTGAAATGAACTCTGACCAAATGTCTTAATTGAAGTAATTATGAATATTAATTTCTTAACCTGATATTTTTAAATTGAATAGTAGTAGGATACACATTTTCCATCCTAGTGTATTGTTGGTGAATCTTGACATCTCCTAAAACACAGATCATAATCATAGATAATATTAATATTTGCGCATTAGAACAATTCTTACATATATAGTTAGAAAGATATATTATTTCCTGTACTATTTAGGCCTAAAGTAATCAATGAAGTTTGTCATTAAAACATTGGCTAACTTTAGCCACCCATTAACTCATAGAAACATTTCGTTGAGCCTCGTTTGGAACCCAAACACAATAAAAACTTCCATAACACAATTACAAGGTTTATAATTATAAACAATCTTCAATTTCACTTTTTTTTACTTAAGCACACCTTGTAATATGTATTCATTAAAATAGTTAAATTCCAGCATTTTTATGATTTGGTAGCTATTATGGAATATGTATAGAGTATACTTAAAGTTTCACTTAAGCTCGCAAATAAAAAGAAACACTGAAATATTCGCACTCACAGTTTATGAGGTACATAAGTCCTTATATATGCGGCATGCCTGCCCTTGAGATTGTTAACACAGAGAAAATCAGCAAACATAAAAATAATTTGTTGATTTTCTCGCTTAAAGATATTGACTAATGAAGCATATAGCAAGCTGATAAATACATCAAGCCAAAAAAGCCTTTCTCTTCTGTCACAGTTCACAGTAAGACATATTGTAGAGGTATCAATTCACTCATTATAGTTTTGTGTATGTAATGTATACATTATATTATTACCAAAATGGATATAATAACTATATTGATAGAAACGAAGCATGCTAATTATTATAGTGTTGTTAAAAGGGAACTTAAAGTGTGGTATTCAAAGTATCACTTTCCATTAATCAATTCATTCACCTTATAATGTCTGCATAACACATTATTCCAACTAGCAGCGCCACATCTACAGTTAGATATTTAACTAACTTGTCATTTATTTATTATTCAGTAGCTATTAAGTAATATGTATAGAATAGTCAAAGTTTAACTTAGGTCCACAAATTATTGAAATACTGAAAAACTCTCGTTCACAATATTATATGAGAGTTAATTAATCAATAAGGTGACACTTGCCTTAAACGTGCACCTTTAGGAACAAATTAAGACCAATACTTGTGTATTTTCTTGCTTACTATATTACATCATATGATGGATGACTCGTTAAATAAATAGCTATATTTAAAAAAAAACAATTCAGAAAGCAAAAACTTTCCACATGTCAGTCACAGTTCACTTATTGTAATAAAGACATTTCTCTTTATAAGTTTTGTATACATATACTTTATCTTTACCAAATATCCCAAAGTAACTACAACTTCACATATGAAAGCATACTAGTATAATGTTGTTTTTTTAAGTTTAATTTATAATATAATTCACTCTTTCACTTTCTATTTATCCGTTTAATGCTATAAATGTTGTCTACACAACTAACATATCCCCAAAGACAGTGTAAAAATAAAAAAATGACTAACATTTGGCCAGTCATGCCAAGTTACTATTGTAGTAACAACTAAATGCAATAACATTGATAAAAGTAACTTTGACAGTTGACATTCAGGAGTCAATTTGACTCTACTATTAATTGTACATTTATTTAAAATTATTGATTACAAACTCTGCAGATTTAGCTGACTGTGATATATTAATAATGTCGGTCTTGTGATCTAAATGTAAAGGAACTAATCATTATCTTACAAAATGTAAATGTTGTGCAGCTGCAATATTTTGCCAGTAAACTACATGATTGTTTGACTAATAAGTTGAACTATGTACTACAAAACTATCCATATTCAATTCTAAATCCTCAATCTAAGAAATCTTTTTTTTTATGTGTCCAGAGACAATTTCTTTATACATAATATAATATAACCTGCTAAGTAGATAATTTGACAATATACAGAAATTTTAGCCAGTAAGACTTCAAAAAAGAATTAAATCTGTTCATCTTATATATTGAAACCGAGGAGCATGAATGACAGCATTCACTAAAGCCCAAGCATTTGTAATTGTTTAGCCTTCTTCTTATGTCTTAAACTGATCACTTACTAATCGAGAGAAGTCCACCTAGTAGTATGGAGTAGAATAAGTCAGCACCTGAGTTGACGGGTGGTTAGCTGTGGGCTATCCTGAACTCTGTAGTGTACTGTACAATAGTTGTTTTCAGTGAGAATGGAAATCAGAGAGAATGTTGAACTGGCAACACAGACTGGAATCCGGAAATAAATTAAGATGACTATATGATATTGTTTCATGTTTACTAATACTTCCATTGCCATTTTGCTGTGTAGTATAGCAACAAATATTATATAACTACAGGTAATGATACAGGCTTTTCAACATGTTTATAGCACACCTGCTAACTGTACCCTCACCCTGTGTTACTTAAGTTGCACTGCAATAAACTTGAAAGAGAGAACTACAATTTCTCTGTTGATTATGTATCAAATGCTATTATTCATAATTAGCAGCATGTTTGGTAAAGTATGGTTTCAAACCGGGTTATTTTACTTACGCTACCGTTGAGATTTATGAAAACATTAAAGTAAGTTTTGGTAAATTAAAATAACAAAGTACACAAATATTTAATTAGCTACGTTTAATTTGTGATAGAAAAAGGCAAAACAAAGTTAGAATGATATTGTGAAGCTTCAATAAATGTATTAATCTTGAATTTTTGATTAATTGTTTTAATTAATCACTTATGTATAGACAAGTACTTTATCTCAGACTACTATTCATAGATACTAGTTTGCTTCTTGCAGAGGCTGAGTCTGTCCATATGGAATCATAACTAGTTAGTGAGTGCACATATTATAGCTAATTTAATTTGTGGTGTTTTTGCATGTGGCATTCACTGGCTGAAGGAAAGTTGATATTATTATTCTTTTGTATTTATAAGTTGTAAGTTTCATGTTATAATCATTACATAGCCAGCCAATTAGTAATTCTCCCATATGCTGGTATACCTTTATCTCTACCTTGTGCATAAATTAAAAGAAAATATTTAAAAATTCATATAAAATAAACATATCTTGCTTTATACTTACAAGTCAAAGTACAAATATAGTTGAAAAACACTCTTTTTCTTTCCTTTACAATTTACGAGCTTTATCTAATACATGTAATGATATAATATAGCTATAGCTAATGTGTTCTTGTTACTGTCCATATGCTGCACATTCTGTCATAGTCAGGTCTTCGTCACACTGGTAGGACTGATCATTTGTAGCACTATAACTTTGTTTGGGATTTGAACTTCCTCATATTCAGCCACTGCTGCACCTAATCAATTGGAGGAAAGTTTGTACATTTATAAAGATTGCAATTTGATGATAAATGAGTTACAATGCATACTTCATTTTGATTATTTAATGTTTTAATTTAATAGAGGGCTATCTTGGACTCTGTGGTGTATAGTAGTAGTTTTCAGTGATAATTGAAATCAGTGAGAAAGTTGAACTGGCAATACAGACTGGAATTCAGAAATAAATTTAAAGAGCAGAATGTAATTAAGATGACTACAGAGACCCTATCATTGTTACTTAAGTTACACTGCAATCAACTTTTAAGAAAGCAATTCAACCTCTCTGTTGATTATTTGTCAAATGCTATTATGATTAGCAGCACACTTCATAAAGTATGGTTTCAAACCACCTTGTTAGTATACTTAATCTACTGTTGAGATTTATGAAAACATTAAATTAAGTTTTGGTAATTATAATAATGCACAAGTACACAAATAGCTATTTAGCTACATTTAATTTGTGGAAGAAAAAGGCAAGAAAGTTAGGATGATATTGTGAAGCTTCAATATAATCATTAATCTGGAATCTTTATAACTTGATTAAGTGTACTTTATCTCTATGACTATACATATAGGTACTAATTTGTTTCTTGCAGAGGCTGTCCATGTGGAATTCATAACTAGTTAGTGCACATATTGTAGCTAATTTAATTTGTGGTGTTTTGCATGTGGCATTCACTGGCTGAAGGAAAGTTGATATAATTATTCTTTTGTATTGAAAAGTTGTAAGTTTCATGCTATAACCATTCTGATTTCTTACATAGCCAGCAAATTTGTAACTATGGTATACCACCTATGTTCTCTGCCTTGTGCATAAATCACAAAATTTGAAAAATTCATAAAAAGGAACATATCCTATTTTATATTTTGAAATATAGCTATAAAAATTTGGCCAAAACACTCTTTTTTTTTTCCATACAATGACGTATGAGCAATATCTAATACTTGTAATGAATTGATGTATAGCTATAGCTATTGTGTTCTTGATACTCATTTAATTTTCAAAGTGTCCATATGCTGCACATTCTGTCATAGTCAGGTCCTCGTCACACTGGTAGGACTGATCATTTGTAGCACTAACTTTGTTTGGGATTTGAACTTCCTCATATTCAGCCACTACTGCATCTGATCAATTGGAGGAAGGTTTGTACATTTATAAAGATTGCAATTTGATCGCAAATGAATTATAATGCATACTTTATTTTGATTATTTTAATAGTGTTACCTATTGTATTACTCACTAAAAGGCAGAAAATACGTGAGTAATAAGGTGATCTTCCTATTAATACCTTTAGAAGGAGATGACATACTTGGGTTTACTGAAGGGTAACAGGAAACTGGACAAGTATGATTTCTTTCGCAACTAGCACACCTCTGTAATTCTTCATTTGTGGATTTTGTTCTTATTCGTAATTTCCAATATTGTAGAGTCACCACAGTCAATGCAGCCATAAGGAAAAGGATCACTGTAGAGAGCAGTACAGACACTGTTGCTAGAGCAATCCATCTGTTAGTTTCATTTATACCTTGAAATTCGTAATTCATAAATAGTTAATATTCCTAAATTTCTATTATTATATCCAATCTGTCCGATTGAAATAGTATAAAATAATAATTAGTTTAACATTTATAAATGTTAGTCATTAAAATATAGGCATAGTTATTTCAGAATAAAAGGGTTAATAAATTCTGCAATTTGCTAAATAGTGGACAAGTGGGGGAGTATAAGTAAGTGAATGAGTGAGGGTATAAGCTTTAGTGAAGACCGTATTCCAGTATTCTATGAAACACATTACCATAATGCCAATAAGATCCGATATAGTTACAATAATCCATTACTAATTTTTTTCAACACCATAATGTCTTGTGTACCACTGTTAAGTTATTCGAGAGTGACATTACTCCCTATAATGACTATATCAGTAAGTTACTATCATCATGTATTATATACATACCTTCTGTCGGGCGGAAGGTTTCATTCACAAAATGTGTAGTCAATTCTGCAAGACAATGACAGAAAAAGATGATTGCATGAAAACGCAGGAAAATGAATTGATTTCACTAAACAGTTGAAATAGCAAACAATTAAAAAAAAATCTCATCTAAACTAAAAAAAATAAGGTTCATGCAAAGTGGGATTCTTGATACACTTAATGAAGGAATGTCCACAATGTGATTTATAGCTATAGAGAAAAGCTTGTGACAGTATTGAGTGTCTCATTATATTTATACATCTCATGATGAATAGCTACCTATTGCGGTTGTATAATGACAATTATAACTTGGTTATATACAACATGAGTGTGTCATTGTAGTTTCATATTGCTATGAATGCTAGCTGCTCCTTAATAAGAAATATATTTTCACTAAAATCAGTTACATGATTTGACCACATTGTACTATGTGTATGTATTTACCTGTGCTATATTTCTGACAACAATAAAGGGTGTGAGAATTAAATGTTAAAGTTTTGTATCCCAGGCTATTTTTTTTACATAAAAAATTAGATATGAACTGGGTACCCTATATAAAACCACATGACTGCTTGCTACATAAATAAAATGGCTAGCAAATAAAATGTAATAGCCAATTGGCAACCAATCAACACAACATTTATCTAACCTACAACTATTAAGTCATTCCAGAGTGACATTGCGCCCAGATTATTGAGAAGTCTACACTCATATGTTCCCTCGTCCTCAAACTGGATGCTAGTGAGGCGGAGTTCATTGTCTGGTGTGATGACTCTCCTACCATCAGAAGTGTTGGACACAATTCTAGGGTAAGAATTATTAGGGTCATGGAATATCCACTGGAGCAGGAGGTAGTTACTGGCATTGCAAGAGAAGTTGTAGGCTCCACCCACATTAACTGTAGCATTGACACTCATGGAGAAGATTACTAGGGGTTCAGTGTAATGGGCAGATACTGAAGAAGAATGAAGAATTCCATATAGTACTATCCGCACACATACACATATTGATGAACACACAAACGTGCACACACAAGAACTAATTTCTACCTGACTACTTTAATTTACTTCTTGAATACAGACAGTCTAGGTCTATGAAGGTCTACAACTAGTACAACTAGTATGTCACAGACTTAATATCTTACATGCATTGCACACATATGTCCCATTATCTGAGGAAGATGAGTTTGTGATAGATAAGGTCACAGTAGATGCCACAGTCATAATGCGGTGACGCCCACTAGAGGTGGAGATGCTCTCACTGGAGGGGAGGGTCCAAAACTGGAAGATGTAATTACTGGGCACCCTGCAGTCTAGAATGATGTCATCTCCACTTTGATAGTAATATGGAAATGGGAAAGTATATGCACGGAATTCTGTAGTACCTAAAACAAAACAAAAATGGAACCAACAAAGAAATAAACCAGAGTTACCTCAATATATAATAGCAACAGCAATATATTTATCAGCATTTTATGAAGTGTAACATTTTACTGAGGAGAGTAAATGTGGCAGCATTCTGAAGGTTTTGATAAAGTAATCCTACTAACAGTTAACAAGTTTCATGACAAAAAATCTTGTAATAGCTGCAGTAGCTGTAAGCTACTAGTGATGTGCTTGAGCACAAATGGCGAGCGAGCCTAAAGACTATACTATTTTTATATGAATAATTTTGACTTCCAACACTGAAGCTACTGAAAATAAGGTCCAGTTTTTAAATTAGGCATACACTGTAAAGGGATTTCAGTACCATAGTAACAACTCGCTGCAACTGTTTGAATTGAAGGAAAACAACAACAACAAAACAATACACGCTATTTAAACGTTTTCTTTGTGATATTCTTTAGCTAAATAGTGGCTGTAAAGCACAATGCTTTGACACAACTGGACACACCTATACAAGACTTACCTTCGGGGTTAGTCTAGTGGACAATGCATTTTCAAGTAAATACTGTTGCGTACGGCTTATAACCATGCCAAAGAGCGCATTGACTTACCACTGCCACTAACTCGAATAGAAATGGAAGTCCCGTAAGTTTTCACGTTTTAATAGCACCCGTAAAAGAATTCAAAACAGTAAACAATTCAATTTCTAGGGTGATACGGGTACTGATCGATAAACGGAGGATTCTGTTTAGTGAAGTTTGGGACGGGGTCGACCACCGAACTTACACAAAAACGCGAGGGTCAAAGTACAAAAATGCCTTACGTACGTCCAAACATATATATAAACTAGTGGTGTGCTTGAGCACAAATGGCGAGCGAGCCTGATAGTTAGGTAACATAAAATGTTACTATGTTTTAGCTTACTTCATGCAAACACTATAATAGCAGTTATGACATTTGATTTCAGCAAACAAATACAAAATCACTCTCTTACCTTATTAATGGTAACTTTTGTAGTATCAAACATCAACCATTCTGATAATCTCAATCACCAGTAACTCTTGAAAACAAGCTCTCAGCTACGATAAAAAATAAACCAGTGTTATTATTTGTAATTTTAGCCAACAAATATGGAATTACTACTTACATCATTCTTGAGTATTGATAACTTCTGTAGTATCAAATTGAAGTTACTTTGACCATCGGAATTACCTTGAATTCTTGACAACAAGCTCTCACCTACAAAAACAAAAGACAATCAATTTAGCACACAAATACACAATTACTTTC
>WLWD01004374.1_pt1 | contig 51330 bp, 45 predicted proteins | sample 6712731 | NCBI WGS metagenome assembly WLWD01 (sample SAMN12718690, study PRJNA576275) | sponge metagenome | isolation source: marine sponge | host: Mycale hentscheli | place: New Zealand: South Island, Marlborough, Capsize Point | collected 2014-11-01
AAGGTTGAGGCGATTCTGGAGGATCGTTCCGGTCATTTGTGGTTCGGCACGGCTGGCGGTCTGAGCCGCTACGATGGAACGCATTTCACCACTTTTACCACGGCCGATGGCCTGGCCTACGATGGAGTGCGCGCCATCCTCGAAGATCGGGATGGGCAGTTGTGGATCAGCACCGTCATACGGGGGACAAAACAGGGCGCCTTAAACCGCTACGACGGGCAGACCTTTACCACCTTCACCACAGCCGACGGTTTGGCGGACAATCGAGTATCCTCCATCCTGGAGGATCGGCACGGGCAGTTGTGGATCGGCACATGGGGCGGCGGGGTGAGCCGCTATGATGGGACGCGTTTCACCACCTTTACCGCGGCCGATGGCCTGACCAATAATAGGGTCGTGGATATCCTCGAAGATCGCGCCGGTCATTTGTGGTTTGGCACTTGGTCGGGCGGGGTGAATCGCTACGACGGCCAGACTTTTACCGCCCTTACCACCGCCGATGGGCTGGTATCCGATCATATAACGACTATGGCAGAGGATCGGGCGGGGGATCTGTGGATTGGTACCTATAATGGCATCAGCCGCTATACTCGGGCGCAGTTCACCCACTTTACCGCCGCCGAAGGACTGGCGAGCAATCTGGTCCAGACCATCGCTCAAGATCGCTCTGGGCAGCTGTGGTTCGGCTCCTTTGAGGGGGTGAGCCGCTACGATGGGCAGACAATCGTCAACTCGACCGAGGAGCTGGACCGTTTCGGCGTTGTCAAAGATATCCTGGAAGACCGGCACGGCGCCCTGTGGATAGCGGACCAACTCTCTGGATTGTGGCGCTACGATGACCGTACATGGACTCGCTCCACCACCGGAGAGGGTTTGGGCGACAACGGCGTGTGGTGCATCCTGGAGGATCGCGCCGGGCAGCTGTGGTTCGGCACGTACGAGGGGGTGAGTCGCTACGACGGCCAGCAATTCACCAATTACACGGTCCGGGACGGGCTGGCCCCCGGTGCGGTTATATCCCTGCTGGAAGATCGCGCCGGGCAGCTGTGGTTCGGCACTTGGGGAGGCGGGGTGAGTCGCTACGACGGTCAGGGCTTTACCACCCTTACCGCCGCCGATGGCCTGCCGTACGATGGAGTGCACGCCATGGTCGAAACGCGAGACGGGCAGCTGTGGTTCGGCACCGGTGTCTTTGGTACCTCACAGGGGGCTTTAAGCCACTACGACGGGTCTCAATTCACCACTTTCACGGCCGCCGATGGCCTGCCCCGCGGGGTGGTGATGGCCCTGCTCGAAGACCAGACGGGGTCTCTGTGGATTGGCACTTGGGATGGAGGGGCCAGTCGCTTTGACGGCTTGGTATTCCAGCACCTGAGCCGCCGCGACGGGCTCATCCAGGATACGGTCCAGGATCTTTTTGAAGACCGCGACGGGGCGATCTGGATCGCCACCGAAGGCGGTCTCACCCGCTATAAGCCTTCCCGCACTATCCCGACGGTCCGACTCACCCATGTGATTGCCGATCGCCGCTATGCGCCAGACCAGCCGGTCCGCCTGCCGGTCTCCCAGCAACTGATCGTCTTCGAGTTTCAGGGGACCAGCGGGACCACTCATCCCAACGGCATGGCTTATGTCTACCGGTTGAAGGGATTGGAAGCGGATCGACAAACGACCTATGAGGGCCGAGTCGAGTACAACGAGCTGCCGACGGGCGAATACATCTTTGAAGTCCAGGCCGTGGACCGGGACCTCAACTACTCGGCAGCGGCTACCGTGGCCATCACCATCGAGCCCGATCGCCGCGTCGAAGCCCTGACCCAGGCCCTCAATGCAGCTGGAGCGACCGGTGAATTCGTCGGGCACAGCGCCGGCCTGCGCCAGGTACAGACCGAACTGGCCCAAGTGGCTCCCACCGATGAAACCGTGCTCATTCTGGGCGAGACCGGTACCGGCAAGGGGTTGGCCGCCCGCCTGGTCCACAGTGCAAGCCCGAGGCGGAGCGAGTCGTTTATCACCGTCAGTTGCGGCGCGCTTCCCAAAGACCTGGTCGAAAGCGAATTGTTCGGCCACGAGCGCGGCGCCTTCACCGGGGCCACCAGCCGCCAGTTGGGCAAGGTCGATGTGGCACAGGGAGGCACCCTCTTCCTCGACGAAATAGGCGATATGCCCCTCGACGCCCAGGTCAAGCTCTTACGCCTGCTGGAAGAACGCCAATTCGAGCGCGTTGGCGGCACCGAAACCTTGGCGGCGCAAGTGCGGATCGTGGCCGCCACCAATCGGGATCTGGCCCAGATGGTCGAAAAGGGCCGCTTCCGGGAGGACCTTTACTTTCGCTTGCGGGTTTTCGAAGTAGTGCTGCCGCTATTGCGGGAGCGGCGGGAAGATATTCCGTTGCTGGCCGTCTATTTCGCCCAGCGCATGGCCACCCATTTGGGCAAACCCGTACAGGGTTTCTCCCCCCAGGCCGAACGCGCCCTGCTGGCCTACAGGTGGCCGGGCAACGTGCGGGAACTCGAACACGCGGTCCGTCGTGCCGTGGTGGTCTGCACCGGTGAGACCATCCATGTCGAGGATCTGGCTTTAGAGCGGCGCCCAGAAGGCCCGGCTTCGGATCCGGCCCTGATCACCTTGGAAGAACACGACCGGCGCTACATCCAGCACGTCTTGGCCCAGACCGGCGGCGCGATTCGGGGGGCTCAGGGCGCCGCGGCCATTCTGGGGATCAAGCCGACGACGCTGTACAGCCGCATGAAGAAGCTGGGAATTAAACCCACGGCTCGTCGAAATATCGACTAAAGTCGAAATTTCGACAAAGATAAAATCAGCCATAATTTCTTGTAAATTAAGAAATTGAAACCAATAAATGGTTTTATTTACCGCCCTCGCGTCTGAATATCGACGCCCCCAGTAATCCGCACGGCTCATCCACATTCCCATTCAAAACTAAAATTTCCAATAAAAACAGCCTCTTAGGGACAAAAAAATGAGAGGCTGTTTTTTTGGCATACCCATTGCATTAAAGATGGCAAGAGGACAGACCATGCTGCGCATTACGCCCGATCATCGATCCCATAGGCCCCTACGGCTAAAACTGGCTGGCGACCTCAGCACCGACGCCGTGGCCCTGCTGGCCTCGGAGCTCGACCGGTGGTGGCCCCAGCACTCGGAGCTGGTGCTGGACCTGAATGGGGTCCTGTTCATCGATGAACAGGGCCTCGCTCTGCTGCGAAAGTGGGCCGCTCAGGGGCTTGCCTTCCAGGGCGGGTCCTGGTTTATCCGCACGTTGCTCAAGGCCTATGGACTCGACGCCGGCTAAGGTTTCGGCAAGGTGATATCTGCACCATCTACTTAGGATAAAGAAAGGATGCTATGATCGGGATATACTGCTTTCTAACCGTTCTGCTCGCATTCATCGGCTTAGGCGTTTCCAATAAAAAAGTCGTTCCATAGGGGCGGTTGGGTTATCTTGGGTTCCCCCAACCAGGAGAATCGCCCATGGGACTGAGTGAAGCCGAGAAAGTTACCTATATCGAAACGGCACAGGTGCTCAAAGGCAGCGACCGTCGGCAGTTTATGGCCCGGGTGGTCAAGAGTCTGGGTCCGGGAGGGCAGCGTCGGGCCGAAGCGGTGCTGGGTTGGAATCGCCAGACCATCCGCAAAGGGATGCACGAATTGGAGAGCGGCCTTCGGTGCGTGGACGCCTATTGGGCCCGAGGACGCAAACCGGCCGAAGCCCATCTGCCCCACCTGCTGGAAGATATTCAAGCGATTGCGGGGGGGCAAAGCCAAACCGATCCGACCTTTGAGACCACCCGGCTGTATACGCGCTTGAGTGCGGCCCAGGTCCGCCAGCAACTTATCGAGCAGAAAGGCTACCGGGAGGAGAGCTTGCCGACGGAAGAAACGATCCGGGTGAAACTCAATCACTTGGGCTACCACTTACGCAAGGTGCGCAAGAGCCAGCCGAAAAAAAGATCCCCCAAACCGATGCCATCTTCGATCAGTTAGCCCAGATCCATGCCGAAGCGGCCCAGGATGAGACGGTATTACGCCTGTCATTGGATGCCAAAGCCACCGTGTTGATTGGCCCCTTTTCGAGAGGCGGAAAAGCACGCTTCGAGGTGGCGGCCGCCGATCACGATTTTCACCCAGAGGAGAAGCTAACGCCCTTTGGGATCTTCCTGCCTGATAAGGATGAGCTGAGTCTGTATTTCACCCCCTCTCGGGTGACCAGTGACTTCATCGTGGATTGCCTGGAGGACTTCTGGCGGAAAAATCGGGCGCGCTTCCCCCAGGTCGAAACCTTACTGATCAACCTGGACAATGGACCGGAGAATCACAGTCGGCGCACCCAATTCATGAAGCGGCTCATCGACTTGGTGGATGCCTTTGAGATGACGATTAAGTTGGCCTATTACCCGCCCTATCACAGTAAATACAATCCGATCGAACGGGTCTGGGGAATCCTGGAACAGCACTGGAATGGGCAACTGCTGGATCGAATCGATACGGTCCTCAACTGGGCGCAAACCATGACCTGGAACGGCCAGCATCCGATCGTCCAGTGGGTCGAGAAAACCTATCAGACCGGCCAACGTTTAACCCACAAAGCTATGGCGGCGTTGGAACGGCGATGGGTCCGGTGTCCGGCCTTACCCAAGTGGTTTGTCCACATGGAACCCACGCCGACTTGATGCGGAGTGCTTATTTTTCTGGAAACGCCTTACCCACCCTGGCAGGCTCCTATGCCGAGGCCGACGAAGCCGGCGAATGGCGGACGTACGCCAAGGACAACGCCAGTACCAAGTATGCTCCTTTGGATCAGATCAACCGAGATAACTTTAACGATCTGCGCCTTGCCTGGCGCTGGAGTTCGGTGGATGACGAAACTCTCAACGCCAATCCCGATTTGTGGACCTGGGCTTATGAAGCGACACCGATCATGGTGAATGGCGTTCTTTATACCACCACACCGCTCAATCAGGTGGTGGCCATTGATCCGGTCACCGGGCAGACTATTTGGCAATACGATCCAGAAACCTCTAAGGAGGGGCCGTGGCAGTGGTTCGGATTCGTGCATCGCGGCGTTGCCTATTGGGAAGACGGAAACGAGCAGCGCATTTTCATCGGCACTAATGACGCCTATCTAATTGCGCTCGATGCCCAAACGGGCAACCCCATCGCCAGTTTTGGCGACCAAGGCCGTATTGACCTGACCGAAGGACTGCGCAGGCCCGTCTCTCGCGGCCAGTATGGCCTCACTTCCCCGCCTGTTATCTGTAACGATGTAGTGGTCGTAGGATCTTCTATTGACGATGGCAACCGGGGCAATATCAATATCCCAGGGGATGTAAGGGGTTTTGACGCGCGCACAGGTGAACAGCGCTGGACTTTTCATTCGGTCCCGCAAGCGGGCGAATTCGGCGTTGAAACCTGGGAGGAAGACTCCTGGACAAACGGTAGCCACACCAATGTCTGGACCTGGATGAGCTACGACGAGGAACTGGACTACGTCTATCTGCCATTCAGCACGCCCAACAACGACTTTGATGGCCGTCAACGCCCTGGAGACAACCTCTTTGGCGAGAGTCTGGTCTGCCTCGATGCCGCCACCGGGGAACGGGTCTGGCACTTCCAGATGGTGCATCATGGTCTCTGGGACTACGACCTACCCGCCGCCCCCAATCTGGTGGATATCGTCGTCGATGGGAACGCCATAAAGGCCGTAGCCCAGGTGAGCAAGCAAGGCTTCGTATATGTGTTTGACCGGATCACGGGCGAGCCGATCTGGCCCATCGAGGAACGGCCCGTGCCCCAATCGACATTCGCCGGCGAACAGACCTCGCCGACCCAACCCTTTCCCACCAAACCCCTGCCTTTTGACCGCCAAGGCTTCACCCCCGACGACGTTATTGACTTCACCCCGGAACTGCACGCTGCGGCGCTCGATCGTATCGAGGCCCTGGATGTGACCCTGGGGCCTTTATTTACCCCTCCGACAACTGGATCCGGCACGCTAGCAATGCCCGGCACTGTTGGAGGTGCAAGTTGGGCCGGTGCGGCCTTTGATCCAGCATCCGGCATGTTCTACGTGACTTCGATTACGAACCCTATTGCAGTGCGGCCTACGGGCTTTGCCTTCCACCCGGGATTCGTCCGGGGCCTTCCCCTGACCAAGCCCCCCTACGGCCGCATCACGGCAATCGATCTGAACACGGGCGAGCACGCGTGGATGAGTCCTGTCGGCAACGGACCGATAGATCATCCTGATCTGCAGGAACTGAACCTGCCGCCGCTCGGGTGGGCCCGACGCTCCTTTCCCCTGGCGACCGGGACTTTACTCCTAGTGCCCCAGGAAGGCAACAACAGCTACTCTGCAAGAGGCGACAACAGCGATGACCATCCGTTTTTGTACGCCTTTGATCTAAAGGACGGACGCCTTCTGGGTAGCCTGGCGCTTCCGGGCAACGCCCGCGGCGCACCGATGACCTATATGGCCGGCGGCAAGCAATTTGTCGTCATGCCGATAGGAGGATTCACCAATCCCGCTGAATTGCTGGCGTTGGGCTTGGATGGTCCCACGGCGATAGAAGATTTTGAGACGGCGGTGTCCCGAGAATTCTCTCTTTTACAGAACTACCCCAATCCCTTCAATGCCAGCACCACCATCGTCTACCAGCTAGGTGCTGCCACACCCGTCAAGCTGGTCATTTACACGGCGACCGGACAAAAGATTCGCACTTTAATCGACGAAGATAAACCCGCAGGCCGGTATGCCGCCCGTTGGGACGGGACCAACGATGCGGGAGAGGCCGTGGCCAGCGGCACCTATCTCTATCGCCTGAGCGCAGGTCCGTTTAGCGAGACACGTCAGCTCATCCTGTTGAAATAGTTTTGAGACCGCGTGGGCCTGGAGGCATTATATGATTTATTGCGGTGCAAAATCCATTAGAAGCGTTCTCAAAATTCCGGGTGCGCCCCGAGCACGAGTGAGAAGCCCCCCTTGCAGCCGCGCAAATGCCACAGGAATTTTAACCCATTAATCGGGTGGACGGAACTACAGGGCTGGTTATGGAAATAGCTTGCCTCGTTAATAAAACATATCCCGAGGGGGCTATTCAGACGATGGGGGATCAGCCGCTCAAGTCCGGCGATATTATCCAAGCGCGGGTAAACTAGCGTCGGGTGCGTACCTGTATCGACTGCAGGCCGGGAACCAGGTTGAGGCGCGCAAATTGCCGCTTTTGCGGTGAATTCCCTCTTCTCAATACCCGCGTTCCATGAGAATTACTCATAGAACGCATTTCTGGCACGATTTTTTGGACTATCGATCTACGGCGTTATCGAGACTAAATTCTTTATCAAAACAAAGTATACCCAATTGCCAGGAGACTGGCCCGTTGAAGAATTGCTCGGATTAGCAATACAAGCGCCCCGGCCAGCCCCGAGCCGACCGGGGCAGTCGTCTATATGCTGATTTTGTCGATAGCAAGTGCTAGCCCCTAAGCCAGCCCCGCTGTTTACCACCCCTGGCCGACGCCCCAAAAAGTCGGCCAGGGGTCTTTCGCAGAACCAATCGCACAGCCACAGTCCTTCCCACCCACCGCATCGTGCAAGGATAGATGCAGTATCTCCTGCCTGCTATTGCGTCCAGCCGATCCACCCAGGAAACACCGTCGGCCGAGCTCCTTGGGTGGATTGGCTGGAGGCCGGCCGTGTCAGTAAAAGAGCACCTCAAACCCCCATTTTATCGAAAAAAAGTCCAACCTGTCCGAGTAATTTTCTAGCAAAAGGGGCGCCTGGGCTTTATATTGCCTATATCTATACCCCGTCAGATACTTGGCAAAAAACATATGCGCACTGATTCGCCAAGCTCGGTTTGAACCGGCGGACCCTATATCGATAAAAGACTTCCGGCATGGACGACAAAGGACAATCCAACCAACAGCTGCAAAACGAACTAGCACGCCTGCGCCAGACGCACGCCTGGGAGAAAGCGGCCGAACGCATCCGCTTGGAAGTGCTCTTCATGCGCGCCCAGGACGACCTGCTGAAGGTGGCGGTGATGATGTTTCGCGAATTGGGCTCGCTAGGCATGGAATCCCCAATATGCGTATTCTTCTTTGTCGATAAAGCCGAAAACAGAATCGTCGCCTACGTCGCCCTCAAGAATCTGGGTAAATTGGGCATTTCGTGGACCTCCCCGGATATGTGGGATTTTGACGAAGATACCACTGTAACCGTATGGGAGACGCCCATTGCGTCCGACTGGGACGAAGATCTGGGTTATTGGCGGGCGGGCGAGCCCTGGTCCCTGGCCCGGAGTTGGGAAGAAGACGAAGCCGAAGTGCAGCCTTTCCACCGACAATACGGGCTTAGCGACCATTTGCCGTATATGGGTCCCGAGTGGCCCGTGACCAATATACCCTTCCAGCACGGCTGGGTCTCGGTGCGCCACCCGGCGGCCCAACTCGATTATGCCCGCAGGATCGGCGCCTTGACCGAAGCCCTGTCGCTGGGCTATATGCGTTTTCTCGATTTCAAGCAGCTGGAAGAGAATCTGCAACTGCTCAAAGAGACCCAGAACCGGCTCGTCGTGCAGGAGAAAATGGCCGCCCTGGGCGATCTGGTGGCCGGGGTCGCGCACGAACTCAACAACCCAGTGGGCGCCCTCCACAGCGCCCTCGATGTCTCGCAACGCTGTCTCGAACGCATCGTCGGGGGTCTCTCGTCGAGTGAAGGCAGGCAACTCCTCAAAGACAACCAACCTTTGCAAAAAGCCCTGCAATTGCTGCAGACCAACCACAAGCTGGCCGCCACCGGCAGCCAGCGCATCACCGCCATCGTCGACAGTCTGCGCAGTTTCGCCCGCCTCGATGAGGCCGAATTCCAAATGGTCGATATCCATCCCGGTATCGACAGCGCCTTGACCTTGCTGCAGGGCCAGTTGGGGAATAGAATCGCCGTGGTCAAGGACTACGGAGATATCGCGCCCATCTACTGCGCCCCCGGGCAACTCAACCAGGTTTTCATGCATGTGCTCAAAAACGCGGTCGAGGCCATAGACGCAAACGGCGAGATACGAATTAGCACTGCTTATGCGGACGGGCAGGTAGAAGTCCGCATAAGCGATACCGGCAAAGGGATGCCCCCAGAACAGCTAGAGCGTATATTCGACGTCGATTTCCGCACCGGCGACAGCCGCGTCAAGATGGGCTTGGGTTTGTCCACGGACTACCGGATTATCCAGGACCATCAGGGGGAGATAAAAATGGAGAGCCAAGTGGGCCGTGGTACGACGGTAATAATCTGCTTGCCGATAAAAGAAAAAATAAAGGAAGGTCACCATGCCTAAAGTCGCCGTCATCGCCGGCGTCGGTCCCGGCCTAGGGGCTGCCCTGGCGCGAAAACTGATCCAGGAAGGATGCCAAGTGGGCCTGCTTGCCCGCTCGTCCACCTACCTCCAGACCCTCGCAGAAGAACTCCGCGCCAACGGCGGCCAAGTCCTGCCCGCCGCCGTCGACATCGCCGACCCCGACCAGGGCGCCGACGGGTTCCGACAGATAAGAGAAGCCTTGGGACCGGTCGACATCTTGATCAACCACGCCAGTATGGCCGCCTGGAAGGGCCTCCTCGAACTGAACGAGGACGAATTCGAACGGGCCTGGCGCGTCTCCTGTTTCGGCGCCTTCCTCTGTTCCCGCCAGGCGGTGCCCGATATGTTGGCAAGCGGGAGCGGCGCCATCCTCTTCACCGGGGCGACCTCTTCCATCCGCGGCCACGGCGGCGCCGTCGCCTTCAGCAGCGCCAAATTCGCCCTGCGCGGTCTGGCCCAATCCATGGCGCGCCAGTACTGGCCCCAGGGCATCCACGTGGCCCATATCGTCGTCGACGGCGTCATCGACACCCCCGACGTCCAGGCCGACCCGGACGAACCCCTGCTCAACCCCGACGCCATGGCCCAGGCCTATTGGAGCCTGATAGAGCAAGACAAAAGCGCCTGGACCCTGGAACTGGATCTGCGTCCCCACGGCGAGGCGTTTTTCGAATAATCGCCGGCTCGAGCACAAGGGCATGCCGACAACTTGCATCGGCATGCCCTTATTAGCTGAGGCCCATCTTCAACCTCTACAAACAATCAATCCTCCTCCGGGGCCACCCGTCCCCCATTCCAGACACCGGGCTTGGGCGTAGCCGAAGGCCAGTAGCCCTTGGGGTCCTCGTCCCAAGGCTGGCCGCATATAGACGATATCAGCCGCCATTCCGCGGCGCCAAAATCCGGTTCTGGATGGTAGAGAAAACGCTTTAGCCCAGCCGCCTGCGAAGCTTCGAGAATACCGCGCAAATCGCGCACCGGCATCGGATCGCCGCCGTGCGGCTCGCGCCCGGTCGAGACCCAGGCGATGACCCGGTCGGCATCGCCCACCGCCGCCAGGGCCCGCCGCGTTTCGCCCTCCACCACCTGGGCGAAAAACTCGTCAGGGAAACCGCCTTCCATATCGTCCAGGCTTTGCACCCCGGGTAATGTCAGGCCGAATAGAGCACTGACCACCGCAAAGCAATCAGCCTGGTCAAGACTGGGATTCCATCGCCCCAAACGCTGCACCCAGCGGGAAATAGTCCCGTACATGCCGTCCATACCGCGGTGCCAAAAATAATGCTTGGGAAAAATGAGGTCGTAGTACTCGGCCATCTGGTGGTAGTTTTGCCCGGTCAGCGACGACCAGCTCACCGCCCGCGGAATTCCGCCCAGAGTCACTTTGCGGTCGGCCTGGTCTACCTGGCTGCGGGCCCACTGCCACTCGAAACGAGACAGCTCCTGCCGAGTCCGCAGCCAGTAGAGGGCATCTTCGTTGATATCGAATAACAACAGAGAAGCCAGCATACCGCCCTCGGCGTGGTAACGCACTCGCTCGGGGGTCAGGCGCTGCAAACTCTGGCGCATATGGTCGATGCCCCGGCGCAAGCGGTCCATATCGGCACCGACCTTGGCAAAGCGGTCTTCCTCGCCCGGGCGAATTTCCAATATCTCGCCGCCGTGATGAAAAGCCAACTCGTAGTGGTTTTCGCCGGGCCCGTCATTGACAAAACCGCTGACCTGGGGAAAGGCGTTGAGTTGGTCTTGAATGGCTGCCGCCGTACCACCGCCAAAAATCAACAGCGACCAGCCGCGGCCGGCGGCGTTGTCCAGCATAGCCTGCAAAAGCTTCTCTTTGTCTAAATCGCGCGGCCCCGGATCAGGCGCCGGCTCGCCAAAATCGGCGTAGATTTTCGGGTCGGGCGCATAGGCGCCAATACGGCTGCCATCGGCCTGTAAAAACTGCATGCGCCCCACCACCAGACCGCGCACCCCGCCCGCCTCCCAGGCGTCGAAGCGCTCTTCAAAGTCATCCATCCAGTGTTCCAACGGACTATCGTTGCAGATAAAAACCCAACACTCCATGGCTTTTGCTCCTTTGCCGGCCGATTATAACCACAGTCGGCGAATCCCGAAGGCAGAAAGTGAAACAGCGGCTCAGTTTACCCAAATTCAACGGCGCCCACCCCGGCCCGACGATATGGCCTGGATGCGATAGAGTAGCCGGGAAGCCCCGCCGCCACGATTGACCCAGCAGATAGGCCTCGATAGGTGCCCACATGCCCGGTACCGCCAATCAATACTGCACGCATTCTCGTTCCTTCTAAGGCGAAACGACGACTACCCCCTGGCCACGCCGAATCTCCACCACCTGATTGGCGCCAAGCCCGGCAAAGCGGTCCTCCACTCCATCGGGCCATGTCACGATTAATTCCTCGACTCCGGCATCGTCTTGCAGGCCAAAATGCAGCCGCATATCGCCCTGCGACAGATAACCGGTTCCGGCCCGCACCTGGCGCAGCTGCAAACGCTGCCCCCGCTGCAGGGCTACACGGGCGCCCACCGCCCTAGTATTGGCCCCATCCTGGCGCAGCCGCACCTGGAGCCAGTTGCCGCCGTTGCCGCCGTCGTTGCGCAATACCGTAGGGCTATCGTCGATATTGACGATGACCAGATCGATATCACCGTCGTCGTCCAAATCGCCCGCAGCCATCCCCCGACTGGATTTTTGCACCTGCAGACCTGGACCGGCCCTGTCGCTAATCTCGGTGAAACGACCGTTGCCCAAATTGGCGAATAGCTGATTGGCCTGGGCATAACTAGTCCCCAGGCCGGCTCCGTCTACCTGCGGATAGACGTGCCCGTTGGCAATGAATAGATCGTCGTCACCGTCGTTATCGAAGTCGAAAAAACTGGTCCCCCAGCCCAATTGCCCCAGGCTCAAGGCACCCAACCCAGCGGCAAAACTGGCGTCGTGAAAAAGCCCCTGACCATCGTTGCGGTAGAGCGTATTATTATCGTGCGAAAAATTGGTCGCAAATAAGTCGATATCGCCGTCGCCGTCGTAATCACCCCCGGCAATTCCCATCCCCGCCTGCTTGCGACCGTCGCCGCTGTAGGCCACCCCCGCCGCCACAGCGGTCTCGCTAAAACCCTTGCCATCATTGCGGTACAAGGCATTGGCTCCGGCGTCGTTGGCAACATAGATATCGCTATCGCCATCGCCGTCAAAATCGCCCGCCAAGACGCCAAAGCCGTAGCCGGGTTCGACGTTGCCGGGCAAGTCCACTTGGGTAAAAACCCATCCAGCTGCCGCCCCTTCATTGCGGTAATAGCGATCCACCGACGCCAACAAACCGGCGGGACCACAAAAAACAGCCAGACCGCGCCATTGACAAGTCCTGCCCGCCCCACTGGCCCGGTCCGGTGGCTCATCTATATAATGGGCCACGTACAGGTCCAGATCGTCATCGCCGTCAAAATCGGCAAAAACCGCCCCCGTGCTCCACCCCTGTCCGACCGCCCCGGTAGCGACGGCCACATCGGTAAAAGTCCCGTCGCCGCGGTTGCGATACAGTGCATTGCCCCCATACGCCGTTACCAATAGATCGACCCAGCCGTCGCCGTTGTAATCGGCGGCCACAGCGCCCATGCCCCAACCAGCGCGATCGACACCGGCGGCTCGGCCGATTTCAACAAAATGCCAATCGCCGTCGTTGCGGTAGAGCGCCGCCCGGGGCTCACCGCCATCAGCAGCCATCTCCGGCCCAGGCCCATTGACGATAAAAATATCGACATCGCCGTCGTTGTCGTAATCGAAGAGAGCCACCCCGCCGGTACTGCTTTCGAGAATGGATTCCTTGGTCGTACTGCCCGCCAAGGTAGGCCTGTCTATACTGGCAGCAGCCCCAACGTCAACAAACGTCACCTGGCCCCGGTCCGCCGTGCAAGAATTTAGTCCTCCAATTGCAAACAACCCGGCCGCCAGAGGCGCCAGGGCCCTTTTTATCACCCCTATCGACTCCCCGTATCACAGCATCCTTGCCATTTGCATGGACAGCAGTTGACCAACCGCGCCCCATGCCTTATTAGACAGAGCCAATATATCCCATACAAAGCCGTCGGGACAACGCAGGCCAGCAATTAAGGCAATTGACGAGGAAAAGGAACTATGGACTTAGCCGCAGCGCTCAGGCAATTGGGGGTGCGCCACGACACCCTGTCGCAGACGGAAAAAAAGCAGCTCGACCGGGCCGGCTATATACTCCTCCCCAATATCCTCTCCCAAGCCCAGATCGCCGCCATGAGCGCGGCCATGGAAGCCGTCTACGCCGCCGAGGGCACCGGCCAACAAGACGGCCCGGCCGAATCCAGTTATATGCAGAACAAAACAGCTGGGTTAGACCTATGCCTCACCCACCCACGCGTTTTGGCCGCCGTTTGCCACGTTCTTGAAGGGCAGATAAAATCCTTCGGCATCCACGGCCGCCCCCACCCTCCCGACGGCGAACAGCAAGCCCTGCACGTCGACTACAACGGACCGGCGCCCCAGTCGGGGCGCTACCAGGTATGCAATTCGCTGTGGATGCTAAATGACTTCACCCCACAAAACGGCGCCACCCGGGTGATACCCGGCTCCCACTTAAACGGCCAAGACCCCAAAGACGCCCTGGCGGACCCCGCCGCCGATCACCCCGAGCAACGACAATTGCTCGGCCCCGCTGGCACCGTCGCCGTCTTTAACAGCCATACCTGGCACGGCACCACCGCCAACCACAGCGGCAACCCTCGCAGCAGCCTCACCAGTTTCTTCTGCCGCCGCGACGACCCCCATATGGTCTTCTCCAGCGCCCTCAGCCCGGCGGCGACCCAACGCCTTACCCCAGCGGTTCGCGTTCTCTTTGCCGACCCTGAGCCCTGGACGCCCTAACGCACGCGGCGGCTTCACCTCATCTTTCAGAAAACACCAGTCCCTTACCTGTCTAGGGCTTTTTTAATTGCTCGGCCAACCACGGCAGCACAATACGCTGCTGGAACTCTATCGGAATGGCATGACCGCCGTCGTGCCACACCAGCTTTTTGGGTGGCTGCACAGCTGCGTACAATTCTTCGACTGCTGACTTGGCCGCGTATTCGTCCCGGGTAGCATTGACCATCAGTACCGGGGCCTGGATGCGCGGCACGTAATTGAGCCCATTGGCGAATTTGCCAAAAGGTCCGGTGGGCGGAAACTCGCCGGCGGCCGCCACCAGGGCCACCACCCCCGCCAAACGCGACTCCAGCCCGGCGGCGCGAAGTCCGATAAGCGCGCCCATACTTTCACCCATCAACGCAATGCGGCTACTGTCAACCTGGGCCCGGCTGTGCAAATAATCGACCGCCCGGCGCGTATCTACCACCTGTTGGATGGTGCGCTCGCGCCAAGCGTACAGACCCATTTCCCAATTGGGCCCCGCCCCCATGCGCTCGCCGTAGCCGTAGGCATCAATGGCCAGAGCGCAATAACCCGCTCGGCCCATGATATCCAGCCACGAACGGACCCAGGCTTGGTCGATGCCCTGAGAGCCATTATTGCCGTGCAGCAGCAGCACCGCCGCACAACCAACCGTGCTATCGGGCGGATGAACAAAGAGCCCAGGAACCACCTGGTTGTAGGTCGAGCCAAAGCGGACCTTGTCGACGACATAGGAGTCTTGGGAGCTATAGCTTTGTGTATCGATCACCTGGGCGGCCAACGGCAGGGACGGATCATAGGCGAAATAATCGGCGACCTGGGCGAAAGCATCCTCGTCGAGGGGCTCTCGTCCCAGTGCTTCCTCGGCCTGCAGCGGCGTGCAAAGCCGCCAGGAAGCCAGGACTATCAGCATCCAGACCCCATTTTTAAACATGGGATTTTCCCCGCTCACCACCGCGCTGCCGCAAATATGCGGCTATTTTGTCGTATTCCCTGAGTTCATTGCTGGTTTCATGGGGGTTGAGGGTAAATTTCCCCGGGCCGCCTTTGTCCAACGCGATATCCAGGGGCGTCTTGGCCGCTTTGTCCAAAGCGTTGATCTGGGCTCCACGTTCAAGGAGCAGACCAGCAATGACGATACTGTCCTGGGAAAAGTGCATTTCGACCGCCGCATGCAACAAGCTGCGGCCCTGCCAATGAGTATTGGGATCCATACCCTTGTCCAGCAGCAAACCGAGCAAGGCGTCGTCGCCCGTGGCCACAGCGGCAAAACCCACCGCCGGCTCGTCGACACCAGCCCCGCCCCCAATCAACAACCGGGCCACCTCTATATCCCCGCCCCAAGCGGCCCATTCCAACGGCACTCCCCCGGTCGACCGGTCGTTGGCCAGGCCGGGCTCTGCCTGCAGCATTTCTGCCACCAGATCGACCCTCCCCAGGATGGCGGCCAAGGCAATATCGACCTGCGCGCCTTTATCGAGCAACAACTGCCGCGTCTCCTGGTTGCCGGCTTCTACGGCATAGTGCAGGGGCGTCCGTCCACCGGCGCAACGAGCATTGATTTCGGCCCCCTCTGCAAGTAAAAATTCCACCGTTTGGGCCCGGCCGTGCCAGGCGGCTATATGCAGCGGCTTCCAACCTTCCGCCTGGACAGGATACGCATCCGAAAGCGGCGCGTTGGCGTCCAACAGCGCTGGGTTGCGACTCAGCAAGACCGCCAGTTTGGACAGGTCGCCGGTTTCGGCAGCCTCGATCATTGCCACGGTTTGCTCAGTGAATTTTCCATCCTGCGAAGGTCTGTGCTCGGCAAAGGTCTCTTCCACCATTTTTAGCGTCCTTTCCTTGAGGCGATTCCGCGCCCGCTGCAAACGCTTCCTGACACTCGCTTGGGAGAGCTCTAAGAAAGCGGCAATTTTCTGCTGCGAATAACCACTCAGATAAAACAATACCGTGGGCAAGCGCTCGTGCTCGGGCAGGCGTTCAATAGCCCGACGGACCAGTTCCCGGGTCTGCCGCCGCTCAATTTGCTTCTCCTGATCGGCCCCGGCAGCGGCTATATCCATATCGGCCGCCTGCAGCGACACCAAGGGGGCGCGACCCTGCAGCCGCTGCGCTTTGCGCAAGACAATCTGCTTGAACCAGCCGGGAAAAGCACTGGGGTCCTGCAACTGGGCCAAGCCCGTATAAGCGCTCAGAAAAGCGTCTTGAGCGACATCCTCGGCCAGCTGAAAATCGCCCAGAACACCCAGGGCACAGCCAACGGCCATATTTTGGAAACGCTTGACCAATTCGGCAAAAGCCCGGTGCCGCCCCGCCGCATCGACGTTGGCTCGGGCCTGCTCCACCAACTCGCCAATCTCGTCCGCCATAATCCCTTATCCCGTCAGGACAACGCATTGATTAGAGGAACCGCCATCCAGGCCCACGCCATTACCAGGGCGTACGGCGTGTCGATTGCACATTTCATTTTCCAACGCCCTCCCTCACTTGGAATTAAATACCGTTGCCGCTATTTAGCGGCGTCTTCTACCCTTAAGGTGACGACTTATGCAAAAATGTGACAAAAAAAACCGCCCGGTATAGCACCGGGCGGCTATGCATTTTTATAGCCTTAGTCAAAGCGAATATTGTCCAGCTGCAAAACAAAGGGCCCCGCTTGCGGTCCACCGCCCCAAAATACCCCTGTGATATCCTGACCAGAGGTGCCAAACTGCTCAAAGGGGAAAGAGAATTGGGTCCATGCATCGCTGACAGTAAAAGTCTGGATAGACGGCATATACCCCAGACTCTGAGTAAAAAACATGAGGTAATAGGTCTTGCCGTCCCCCCGAGCCCAAAAGGAAACGGACTTTCTCGCCGATAGATCAGCCGGGTCCATAGCTTGGGCACCGGGCCAAAACATGACGCCCGCCCAGGGGTTCGAGCTACCTGCGGCTATCTGCCCAGTAATCTCCATAGACCCCACGCTAGACAAAGCGCCCCCGGAGGCCCATTTAAATTGGGCTGCTGAGGTTCCGCCCATCAAAGAATCCGTCGAGACGGCCCAACCGGCCCCAAAACGGGCCGCTACTTCTCGGTTTTCAAAATCGCTGACCAAACCGTCCCCAACTGCCTCGGGTGCAGGGGGCAGCTGCTGATCTTCTTTCTGGGCCTCTATGGCCGACAAATACCCGCCCCTATCTACCCGCTGGCCGTTTTTCCATACGCCACTGATAGCCCGGGTCGCCAGGATATCTGTTGTGGGATCGCCCTCAACTAGCAACAAATCGGCCGGCGAGCCGGGCCGTATTAGCCCACGGCCGGCCAAGTCGAAATATTCCGCCGGAGTCGACGTCGCCGCCCGCAAGGCCTCGATCGGGGTCAGACCAGCCTGCACCAACAATTCCAATTCGCGGTGCAGACTGGCCCCGTGGGTTGTACCTGGATTGGGCGCGTCCGAGCCGGCCAGAATGGCTACCGATGCCTTCTGCAATTGCCCCACAGCCCGTTCGCCCACGGCGTAGGCGCCCGCTCTGACGAGGGAAAGCCGGCGCCTTAAATTGGCTCTGTCCTGCACCGACAGATAGGGGCCAAGCAGAGGATCGTCTACCAAAACCAACCGCCTCTCCCTATCACCCATACCGCTGAGCACGCTCAAGGTCGGGACTACAAAAGCACTCTGATCAGCCACCCAATGGCCAAAATCGGGCGCGCCCAGTGCATCGGCAAAGATATGGGCCAGTCCGTCGGCCCCGGCAGCCAGTGCCCGACGGGCTTCCTCTTGCGAGCCAGCGTGGACAACGGCCAACAGGCCGCGTTCGGGCGCTGCTTTAACGAGGGCGGCGCAGGTCTCTGCATTGAGGGTGGGAAAATCCCTGCCGTAGGAGCGACCATCGTCAAAGACAGTCTTGATATAATCCGATCCCTCCGCTTTCCTGGCCGCCACGAAAGCCCCGGCTTGTTCGGGTGCCGAAATAGTCGGGATTTTCAAGCCGTATTCGGACCCGTGCCCCCCTGGGGCCGTGGCGAGGGTTCCGGCCGAAAACAGCGTCGCCTCGCCGTGTTGCGGGTCCCCTTCCTGGCGCTCCTTAATAGCCGCCATCAGTTCCGCATCCATGAACATATCTAACACGCTGGTGACGCCAAATACCACCGACTGCTCCAGGTCTTGTTGGTGCCCAATATGGACGTGGGCGTCGATCAGGCCGGGCAACAGCGTATAGCCGTTTCCGTCAATCACCTCCGCCCCATCCTGCCAAGAAATATCCGCTCCCACACCCAGGACTACGCCCCCGGCAATGACGACCGAGCCGGATTCGATAAGCTGTTCGCCGTCGAAAATGCGCACATTGCTTATCGCTGTAGTTGCCGCTTCCACCGCCGCGCTCAACAACAACGTACAGACGGCGACCAGCTTCAACCCCCTTGGGCACCAAGCAATCATAACCACCTCCTGTCTGGCTAAATTGTCGTCCGGGCATTTTTACTAACCGCTATCACTCAGTATCCGTCTCTTGGCGGATAATTTCCTCCAAGGCCAGCACGTGTTGGGCCAGCGCCTCACGGCCTTTTTCCGTGGCCTTGATCCAGGTCTTGGGACGCCGCCCGACAAAGATTTTTTCAACGGCCAGATACTGCGCCCCTTCCAGTTTTTGGATATGGATGGTCAAATTCCCGGGCGTCAGCTGCAAGCGCATTTGCAAATCGGTAAAATCGAGTCGCTCGCCCTCGACCAAACTGGCCAGCGCCGCCATCACTCGCAGCCGCGTCGGCTGGTGTATGAGTGAATCCAAATCGGCCATATTACTTCCAGCGGGTCAGTATGTAGACGCCGCTGCCCATCAGCGCACCGCCGCCCAGGACAGCCATCCACAAGGCAAAATAAGCGGGGGAAAAATACCCCCCCAATAATGCCAATCCGGTAACGCCAAACCCCAGCCAGACCAGAAAATTGCCCAACCAAAGCCCCAGGACGATATAGCCGAACATAACCACGGTGACGATGAATAAGACTTCGGGCAGGGCCGACGATAGGATGTGCTGCCAAAGAAAAGAATAGCCGAAGAGCGCGACCCAGAATACGCCGATCCGCCAGCTCAATTCCCCCCGCACGGTTGAGTCATATCTTCTTCCCAACCCAATACTGGCGACAATACCCACCACCACGAGCACCGCCCAGACTATATTCACAGTATCGCTGGCGAGGAATTGTCTCGCACTAAAACCCAATAACCAGACTGCGCCCCAGACAATCAGGATATAACCAGTACCGCTGGCCATAATCGCCCGTCGAGTTTGATCCATAATCCGTCTAATCTGATTTATGTCGTCGAGGGCATCTTTGTGGTCCATTGCCAAGCTCCACGTTGTCTATAATTTTTGGTAGAATACTCTATTATTTAGAGTATTCTACCAAATTCGAGCATTTTTATCAAGTTCATTTTTCACACTTCCTGAAAGTTGTAGGAAAAAAGAAGCTGAGCAGGAATCCCGTGCCCCTAAGCTTGGAAGCCCTGACTCAAGAACTACAAGAGAGCATAGAACACCCCGCCCGCTCCCGGGCCCAATCGGGCCTTTTGGCGGCGAATTCCTCTTTGTCGGGCTGCTCGTCGTACGGGCGCCTGAGCACTTCCAGTAGATCGCCAACCAGGGAAAAATCGCCGTCCTCGGCCTTGTCGATGGCCAGTTGGGCCAGATAATTGCGCAGCACGTATTTCGGGTTGACCGCATCCATACTGCGGCGGCGCTCCTGGGCGGGACGCCCGTCCTTTTGCAAACGGTCGCCGTAGCGCCGCAGCCAGGCCCCCAGACGGGCCCGGTACGCTTCGTCCACTTGCTCGGGCCGATAATAAGCCGAGGCCACACCCTGCCATAATTCCAATTCGGGGCCCGTGGCCAAAGCGTCGGCCCCGACAGCGGCCAACTGGCGAAAGAATACCGTCATATCGGTCTCGACCAGGGGCAGAATGGCCTGCAATTCGTCGATCAATTCTTGGTCGGCCTCACCGGCAAATTGACGCAGACCCAATTTAGCCGCCATCATCGCCTGGAAGCCCTCGTTGTATACCTCGGCGTATTTATTGAGGGCTTCCTGCAAAGGCTCCGTCTCTTTGATCAGCGGCGCCAAGGCGCGGGCCAATTGCAGCAAATTCCACTGGGCCACTTGGGCCTGCTGGCCAAAGCGGTAGCGGCGCCCTTGGGCATCGGTGGTATTGGGCGTCCAACCGGGATCGTAATCTTCCAGCCAGCCGTAGGGGCCGTAGTCTATAGTCAAACCCAGGATCGACATATTGTCGGTATTCATCACCCCGTGGACAAAACCCACCCGCATCCACTCCACCACCATGGCCGCCGTGCGACTGGAGACCTCGGCAAACCACGCCAAATACGTTTCGGTGGAAGGCGGGCCCAGGTGGGGAAATTCCGTCCGGATGGTAAAATCGACCAATTGCTGCAGCACATCCATTTCGCCCCTGGAGGCGAAAATCTCAAAATTGCCAAAGCGAATAAACGACGGCGCCATCCGGCAGACCACGGCACCGGGTTCGGCTTTGGGGTTGCCGTCGTAGAACATATCGCGCACCACCTGGTCGCCGGTCAACGCCAGCGACAGCGCCCGGGTGGTCGGCACCCCAAGGTGGTGCATGGCCTCGCTGCAAAGGAATTCGCGCACCGACGAGCGCAACACGGCCAGGCCGTCGGCGGTGCGCGAATAGGGCGTGGGCCCGGCGCCTTTGAGCTGCAGGGCCCAGCGCTGGCCACCACCGGTGACCACTTCGCCCAGATTGATGGCGCGCCCATCGCCCAATTGCCCAGCCCAGTTGCCAAATTGATGGCCGCCGTAGCACATGGCGTAGGGCTGCATGGACGGGAGTACTGAATTGCCCGAAAAGACGGCGGCGAATTCGTCCTCCTGGCACACTTGCGGGGCCAACTCCAATTCCTCGACCATTTCCCTGGAACAGGCCACCAGTTGCGGGGCCCGGGTCCGCACCGGCTCAACGGCGGAATAACACGCGCCCATGACCTGGCGCGGCCGATTGGCGGTTTCGGAGTCGCCGGGCAATTCGGCGGTGAAGCGATTGTCGAAATTCAATTCGGCTACTGTTCCCACACTCACGGGTAACTCCTCGCTGGTTTTCTCGTTGTCGCTCAGACCGGCTCAGCCTCTAGCACGCGGCGGACGCCCGGCCATTCACGCCAGATATCGAGATAGGCGTCGGGGCCCAATTCCTCGACATCGACATGGGACAGACGGGCGATTGCCGCCAACCGCACATCGGGCGATTCGTTGGGGCAGGCACCGTGCATCAGGGCATGGTGGGCCAATACCAAATCACCCGCCCGGGCCGTGACCATCACGGGTTCCTCGGGCAGGTCGACCTGCGGCCGGCCCTGGGCCAGGATCTGGTGGCCCACTTCCTTGAAATGGGCTTCGAAAACCCGGTGCGATTGCGGCCAGACGGTGAAATTGCCACTGCGTTCCCCCGCTACGTCGGCCAGATAGATCACCGCGAAGGCAGAAAAATTGCGGTTGTACGCCCCTTTCGCCTGGCCGTTACTGCCATTGCCAATTCCATCTAGGTGTCCCCCCAGTCCGCGCCGCTCCTGGCCCGGAGCCAGCGGAAAGCGCGGATAAGCCTTGGCCCGCTTGACCGGTTTGACGTTGCCGACCCCCATTAGCTCTTGGGCCAAATCCATCACCGGTGATTTATTGTACAGATCGGTAATAACGGGCGCATCGAGCAATTCGGCGCAGTGAAAACCCGCCCGGTGCCGCTGCAGATCCTCACCGCCGAGGCCAACATGGCCTATTGAATGGTTGACCGCCCGCCGCGCCGCCTCGACCATGACCAGCGGCAGAGCGCCCGGGACCACCAGATAGCCGTCGGTGGCGAATTGTCGTATTTGTTTATCGCTCAGCATGTCCTTTTCCTTTCGCTCACGCCAAGGCCGCCGGCAAGTCCAGGCCCAAGCGCGTCGCCGCCCGCTGCAATTTGGCCACCGTCCCCGGCGGCAGGGGGATCCCATCCCGGGTGCGCTCGGCCAGCACCTGGGCGTCGGGCTGGCCCGGCACTTGTACCGGCGGCGCCCCTGCTACTGTGGGCAGATTGTTCATCGCCTCAATCAATTCATCGACATGCTCCTTAAACTGATCGAGATCGGTAAAAGTGGCAATATCGATGGCGGCGAGAAAGCTGTTCTGTCCACCCGAGCGGGCATCCGGCTCGTCTCGCAGAGCCGGTAGGATCAGCGGATTGCCTGCCATCAGACTGGCAAAACACTCAAACATCAGCGCCAGACCGTAGCCTTTATAGCCGGCGATGGGCCGTAAAAAAGCAGCCGCCTGCGGATCGGTAGTCGGCTTTCCATCCTTGTCCAAAGCCCAGTCGTCACCCAGCGGCACGCCCTTGTCGATGGCCACCTGCAGTTTGCCCCCGGCCGCCACGCTGGTGGCCATATCCAGACTGATAGGCCCTTTATGGCGCCCCGGCACCGCCATGGCAATGGGACTATTGTGGGTCCCGGCCGCCCGCGCCCCGGGCGGCGCCATATTGGGCGGACTGCAAACCACGGCCATACCGGCCAAGCCCGCCCGCGCCGCCATCTCGGCGTAATAGCCCATGGCCCCCTGGTGCGTATTATTGCGGATCAGGCCCCAACCCACCCCCACCGTGCGCGCCTTGTCAATGACCTTTTCCATGGCCATGGTGGTGACCACCGGCCCCATCGCCCGATGCGCATCGACCAGCACAATGGCCGGCGTCTCTTTGACAATTTCGACCTGCGCCCGCGGATCCATACCGCCCTTATCAATGCGTTCGGCATACTCCTCCACCCGCTGTACCCCGTGCGAATCGACGCCGCGCAGATTGGCCCATACCAGCACCTCGGCCTCAATGGCGGCATCTCCTGCCGACATACCCAGGCCAATAAAAATATCCCTGGTCAAATCCTGTAATTGACGCCAATCAATGCGCGCGTAATCGTCCATGTATTCTGCTCCTTGCAAAATCTTTCTGGCCCGGTCCGTTTCCGCCTGGTTCGAGTGGGAATGTATCCCATCCCCCACAGGCCAACAAGGTCTGGGAAAGCCGCTGAGCCGCCCGGCGACAAATTCGCCATAAACCGCCGCGACCTCACAACCGGGCCGCTTGACGACAATGGCTGGGCAAACGGCCCACCGCAAAGACAATAACCACCCCCCCAGATTCGTTGCTTTCTACCGTTTATCGGGTATATTCACTGATTCCATCACTAGTGGTCTAATTTTTATTATTTGATGGATGCGTTAAAAACGCCGATCTTTGAGAATGCTTGTCCTCTCTCTCTCATTCAAGGAAGTTTTTCCATGCCATCCAAACGCTACCACGTCCTATTAAGCGAAGCGGAGCGGGCCTATTTATCCGAGCTCATCTCCACCGGTGTGTCGTCGGCGCAAAAACTGACGCGCGCCCGGATTCTGCTCAAAGCCGATCAAGCCGGCTGGACCGATGCTCACATCAGCGCGGCGTTAGAGGTGAGTCGGCCCACCGTCGAACGGGTGCGCAAAGCCTTTGTCGAACAGGGCCTGACCGGGGCCCTCAACCGCAAGCCCCGGGTCCGGCCCGGCAACCAGAAGTTTGATGGCCGGCACCAAGCCCAGCTCAGTGCGCTGGCCTGTGCACCGGCCCCGGAAGGGCGTAGCCGATGGACCTTGCAGTTATTAGCCGACCAGATGGTGCAGCTGGAACACGCCGCCTCGATCTCGAAAAGTAGTGTGCGTGGGTTGCTAAAAAAAACCAACTCAAACCCTGGTTGAAAAAACAATGGTGTATTCCGCCCGAGCAAAACGCCGCCTTTGTTTGCGCCATGGAAGAGGTCCTCACCCTCTACCATCGGCCTTATTCGGCGGGGCATCCGGTGATCTGCTTTGATGAAGCGGGCAAGCAACATCTCAAGGAACAGTGTCATCCTTTGCCGCTGGAGGCGGGGCAACCCCGGCGGTATGATTATACCTATGAACGGGCGGGGGTCAGTAACCTGTTTATGCTGTTTGCCCCCTTGGAAAACTGGCGGCATGTGAAAGTCACCCATCAACACACCATGATCGACTTTGCCCAGTGTATGAAAGAGCTCAGCGATACGCATTGCCCCCACGCCGAACACATCACGGTCGTGTTGGATAATCTCAGTACGCATAAACCGGCGGCCTTGTATCACGCCTTTGCGCCCCATCAAGCCCGTCGCCTATTGGATCGATTGACGTTTGTTTATACCCCCGTGCATGGCAGTTGGCTCAACATGGCCGAAATTGAATTGAGTGTGCTCCAACGACAATGTCTGGATCGGCGCTTACCCGATCAAGCCAGCCTAATGAAAGAAGTCGCCGCCTGGCAAGAGCAACGTAATCAAGCCGCCTGTACCATCGACTGGCGTTTTACTACGGACGAGGCACGCATCAAATTAAAACGACTCTATCCATCCGTTAATAAAAATTGAACCACTAGAGTGCCCACCCCAAATTTCGGACCCGACAAATGAGCAAATTCCTCTGGGCATTATTAATCGTCACACTCCCCGCCGCCGCCTATTCCCAAAGCGCCGATTTCGACGGCAACGGCCGCATCGACCTCGACGATTTCTTCCTCTTCGTCGACGCCTTTGGCGGTGCTGAATCGCGTTTTGACCTCAATGGCAACGGCCAGGTCAATCTCGACGATTTCCTTCTCTTTGTCGACGATTTCGGCACCCAGACAACCGAGCCTAACCAACCCCTCCCAGCCGCCGTCATTGATATCACCGACGCCCTTTTCACCAATCGCAGCGCCGACTGCCGCCAGTACGTCAACGACTATAGCTCACAAGTCACCGACCTGGGCCGCAATCTGTCCTTTAGCGGCGAATTGAGCATTATTATCGACGACGACACTTGCCTTATCGCCGCCAACGCCATCCCCAACCACGACTTCAACCAGACCGACAGCTTCGCCACCCCAACCTCGCCCCAGGAAGTCACCTACCAAATCACCGCCACGCCGGCCCCGGCGGACGCCCCCACTGAGCTGGCCATGGGGTCTAACGCCGTCTTCCTCAACGGCGTCAAACTCGACCTTCTCGCCGCCGCCTGCTACGGGGTGGGCAACGAGCCTTTGGGCCGCGAGAAAATCGGCTGCGGCCCCGAACAACTCGGCAACCCCTGGCGCTACGACCCCATGTCGCCGCTAAACGGTTTCGGCACCGATGCCCACAACGCCCATACCCAGCCCGACGGCACCTACCATTACCACGGCGACCCAAAGGCAATGTTCGCCGGCGATTGCTCCACCGCCGGCACCCCGTCGCCGGTGATCGGCTTTGCCGCCGATGGCTTTCCCATCTATGGCAGTTGCATTGCCGACAACGGCACCGTCCGCAAGGCGATTCCGAGCTATGTGTTAAAAAATGCTGGGGGACCGCGCCAGCCTGTGGCCGGCTATGCCACACCGGTAGCCGGCCAGGGCACTATCGCCGGGGCCAATTACAACGGCCAATTCCGCGGCGATTTTGAATACGTCGAAGGGGCCGGCGACCTAGACGCCTGCAACGGCATGAGCGTAGACGGCCAGTACGGCTATTATATCACCGATTCCTACCCCTGGGTCATGAATTGCTTCACCGGTACTCCCGACCCGTCTTTCTCCCCGGCAGGCCCCGGGGGCGGGGGCGGCCCCCCGGGCGGAGGGCCGCCCAGGCGCTGAGCTGGGACAAGCGTAGGTGCCGCGATAAGAAGCTGTCTCTTTCTCTACATTAAACAAGCAGGCCCGCTGTGGAAAAAACACCACCAATAGACCAATCGTATCTCCTTGAAACCCTGCGGACTCTGGTAGCTATCGACTCTACCCTGCCCCGCGAAGAAGCCCTGGCCGCCTATATCGCCGACCAGCTCAAAGCCATGGGCGTCACCGTCGATTGGGATGAAGTGGCCCCGGGCCGCCCCAACGTCTGCGCCACAGCCAACCTGGGACCGATCGACCGCTTCCTGGTATTTTCGGGACACTCCGACACCGTGGCTCCGGCCCAGGGCTGGGAGACCGACCCCTTTGCCCTGCACGAAGAAGGCGGACGCCTCTACGGCCTAGGGGTCTATAATATGAAGGCCGGCCTGGCCTGTGCCCTGGCCGCCTTCAAAGCCCTGGTCGAGGACCGCAGTTGGCACGGCAAATTGGGCCGCCTCGGCCTGGCCGTAACCGTCGATCAGGAAGGCCACAGCATAGGCTCTAGGGCCTTGCTCAAAACCCCGTACGGCCGCTGTGACGCCATGCTCCACGCCGAGCATTTCTACGGCGATTCCCCGTCCGATTACCTGCCCATGGCAGCCACCGGCAAAATCCTCTACAAAATCGCGGTCAAAGGCCGGGCCGCGCACGCCTTTAGGCCCCACCTGGGCGGCATCAACGCGGTGGAAGAAGCCGCTCGCATTGTCGCCGCCTTGAAAGACCTGCAGTTGCGCCCCGACCCACTCTTTGGCCAGGGCACCGTGTGCACCCTCAAAATAGAAGGCGGCTACAAAGAATATGCTATTGTCGTACCCGAGCACTGCGAAATAATCATCACCCGCCTCACCGTCCCCGGCGAAACCGAAGCGGTGGCGGTACGCGATATGCAGGATTTAATCGATGCCTTGGAATTGGAATCGGAAGTGGCCATAGAGACACCGCCGCCCAGCTACGAGCCCTATTTTCTCGACGAAAATACGCCACTCTTAAAGCCCTTTGGCGCCGCCTACCAGCAGGTGCTGGGCCAGCCCCCCCACTTTGCCGGTCACCGCGGCATCACCGACGCCAGCGTCTTTGTCGGCGAAGGCCGTATTCCCACCGTGGTCTTTGGCCCCAAAGGCGCCGATCACCACTGCCCGGGCGAATACGTCGAGCAGGCCACCTTATTGCCCACGGCCCGGGTGTACGCCGAAACGGCCTGCCGTTATCTAGCCGGATGATTTCCATCATTTGAAGCTCGCCTTGATGCGGGCCCAGGAATCGTCCTGGACCGCGCTGGGCCGGGGACTTGCCACCAATTCCACATCGACGAATTGGAAGGCGTGGCGCCAGGCGTTTTGGGCTCCGGCGAGGGTGAAATAGCCGTGGCAATTACCCGGCTGGGTATCGCAATCACTCACCGAAATTTGCACACCGACGATCCGCCCGGGGGCCAGTTGCGAGGGCCGACTCTCGTCGGGACTGTGCCACACCAGGCTGTCCCAAACCGTCACATACCCCTCCACCAGATACTGCGTGCGCTTGGCCAGCGAACCGGCCGCAGCCGCGCCTGGCACCACCCCACCGCCCACTTCGGCGTAGGGCGGCCGGTCAACCCAGCCGGCCCCGTGGCTGTAGGCGGCAATCCCCGCCGGCCTCGGCCAGGGCGGGAATAAGCTGTAGTGTTGGGCCTGCAAATTGGTCATCAGCGAATCTTCGGCCGGACTCACCTCTCCGGGATAGGAGCGTGCGGTAAAGCCGCTGTACCAACCGCCGCTGTGGTCGCCGTCCACCATCAATTCGAGGCTGTCGTAGAAAAAAGCGTGCGACTCGATGTCTAGCCCTTCGGGCCGCAGGTAGATATCGTCGAAAACTTGGGCGGCGAAATATAGGCGGTTAGCCGCCGCTGACCAACCGAAATACCAATTGAACTCAAGATCGAGGGGATGGAGGCCAAAATCGGCCGCCGTATTGAGCGGCCTGGCATCGCTCTTAGTATAGGCCGGTTCCAGACCGCCCCAGGCCCGCTCCCAATCAGCCAGGGAGCCATCGTGTACATCCGGAACCTGGTCGGGGGCGAATTCCAGCACGGGCACCGGCTCCCCGCCCACGTGGCCACTGCCCGGCCGGGGCAGCGCCAAGAGAACACAGAACCATATACCGAGAGAGGATAGCTTCATAGACGATAGCACTTTGCCGCGATAGCTGCGGAGATATTTTCCATTCTAGATACGATACTATCCTCAGGCCAGCGCGCAAACCGCTGGTGCCCATACACTCATTCGGCAAGTGGGTCGCCACCTTGCCCGCCGCCCGCCCCGAACCTATACTACCCCCGACCCGACTTTCCCCATCCTACGGAGCCGCCCCATGATTATCGACGTCCACGCCCACGTACTGCGCTGGCCCATCCTGAGAAAATCCAACAGTCCGCGCCCCTTCATGTCGGCCCAAGAACAGATCCGCCGCATGGACGAGAAAGGCGTCGACAAAGCCGTTATCCTACCGCTCAATTCGGCCGAGACCGTGGGCGAACGCCAGAGCATGGGCGAAGTCCTCGATATCTGCCGCCTCTATCCCGACCGCTTCATTCCCTTTGCCGATATCGACGTGCGCCGTGCCGACTGGCGCACCCAAGAGCGCTTTGCCGATGTTCTGGCCCAATATATGGAACACGGTGTCAAAGGCGTCGGCGAGCTGACCTGCCGGGTATACTGGGACGATCCGCGCCTGTGGTCCCTCTTTGCCGCCTGCCAGGACGCCGGTCTGCCCGTCACCTTCCACACCTCGCCGCCCGAAGCCATCACCTACGGTCTCATCGACGAGGTCGGCTTTCCCCGCTTTGAACAGGCCCTACAGCAATTCCCCGGTCTCACCTTCTTCGGCCACAGCACCTCTTTCTGGAGCGAAATCAGCGGCGATTTGAGCGCCGAAAAAAAAGAAGGCTACAGCAATACCCCCATCGCCCCAGGCGGCACCTTGGTGCGACTGTTCCGCCAATACCCCAATCTCTGCGGCGACATTTCCGCCGGCTCCGGCTATAACGCCCTCACCCGCGACCCGGCCTTCACCTACGAATTTGTCGACGAGTTCCAGGATCGTCTGCTGTTGGGCCTGGACCACACCGACGTCGAGTTGGATTTCCAACATATCGAATGGTTGCAACAACAGCGCGACGAAGGACATATCAGCGCCGCCATCGTAGAAAAAATCCTCTGGCGCAACGCCGACCGCCTTATTGGTCTGGGATTGGCCGAAGGTGAGGAAACCCGGTGACCCACCAACATTCCGCCGCGGTGATAGAACGCATAGAAAAAGCCCAGAGTCCCAACCGCCAGGGCCACGACCCCTTCAGCCTCCAGGAGTTGATGGAACGCTACCACGTGCCCGGCGTCAGTATCGCGGTTATCCGCGATTTTGCCATCCACTGGGCCAAAGGCTACGGCACCGCCGATGTTGAAAGCGGCGCCCCAGTGGATACCCAGACCCTGTTCCAGGCCGCCTCCATCAGCAAACCGGTCGCCGCCATGGCCGTCCTGAAAGCGGTGCAGGACGGCGACTTTTCCCTGGACGACGATATCAATACCATTTTGCGCTCGTGGAAACTCCCCGACAGTCAATGGGGGCAAAACCAGCCGGTGACGCCCCGCCTGCTGACCAGCCATACATCCGGTCTGGGCGACGGTTTTGGCTTTCCCGGCTACGAACCCGCCGCGCCCTTGCCCACCCTGGCGCAAATTCTCGACGGCCAGGCCCCGTCCAATGTCGGCCCAGTACGCATGGCCAGAGAGCCGCTGGCCGCCTTCCACTATTCGGGCGGCGGCGTCACCCTTATGCAATTGGCCCTGAGCGAAATCTTGGGCAAACCCTTTGCCGACATTCTCGAAGAATACGTCCTCGGCCCCATCGGCATGACCGACAGCACCTTCGCCCAACCGCTGCCGCCCGAACGCGACCTAAACGCCACCCGAGCCCACGATCATCGCGGCCAAGGAATGGGCGCCAAATGGCACGTCTACCCCGAACTGGCGGCGGCAGGCCTGTGGACCACTCCGTCGGATCTGGCGCGCTTTGCCATCGAAGTACAGCTGTCCCTGCATGGCAAGGCCAATAAGGTGCTATCACAGGCCATGACCCAGGAAATGGTATCCCCTGTAGGCGTCGGCGATTTCGGCGTTGGATTTCAGCTGTCAAAGGAAGGCCAGGGCTGGTACTTCAGCCACGGCGGCGGCAATTGGGGCTTCCGCTGTATGCTGCAGGCCCACAAAGCCAAAGGCTACGGCTTTGCCGTCATGACCAACGGCGATGACGGGGGTTTTATTATCGACGAACTTAAAGCCCGCATAGAGCGGGCCTACAATTGGGATTCGCTGGACAAAGCCGTGCTGCGCTGATAGGCGCCGCCTCTACCGCCGGGCGAAATACTCGGTCCAATCCCGCGTCGGCTCAAAGCCCAATAGGCGCTGGGCTTTGTCCAGAGTGTATTTTCCGTGCCCCTGGTAGCTGAGCATATTGAATTCCTGAAAATTATCCGGCACCGACTTCACTTCCAAAGCCAGCCGGCAGGCCAATTGTAAATCTTCCCAGACCACCGTAAAAGGCGGGTAATCGCCCGGCTCTTGCCGCTGCGTGGGCGCCTCGCCCAGCCCGTTGAAGACAAAGCTGATTACCTGGATATCGTGGGCCCGAGCGTAGATGGCGCAAATCTCGGCCCCCAGCATCTTGGTCAGAGTATAGTGCCCCGTCCCCGGGGTGCGCGGCACATCATCAATGTCAAAATAGTGATCGTAGGTCCGCCTGACATACTGCGGCCCCGTATAGATCACCTTCTTAATGCCCAATTCGACGGCGGCCTTCATCACATTCCAAGCCCCCCGCGTATTGACGTGAAAACTGGCCACCGGGTCGCTGCGGTTAACCGTGCAATTGATCAGCGCGTCCATGCCCCTGGCCGCCACCAGCACCTGCTGGAACGAGGTCATATCAGTCTCTACTATGTCCTTGCCGTCGGGATGAGGCGCAATATCGGCCAAATGCAAATCGTATTCTTCCTCCAACCCCGGGCTCAAATAGGGGCCGATCAGCCCCGAGGCCCCCATCAGCAATACTTTCTTTTTCACGCTCGTCCCCCCTCAAAATGGTATTCCGGCTCATAGCCCATGCTCCGGGCCCGATCTATGAGGAATTTCGGCTTAGCCCACTCGGCGGCTATATGATACAGGGCCCAGCGGCCGTTCCACTCCAACGCCTCGCTCCTGTCAAGCGGCAAAGCCCGTTGGAAAGCCTGCGCAGCATCGCGCCTATCGAGCCATAGATAATCGGCCTCGCGCCTATCTACTTCCTCCGCACAGACCAGCTTGCCCAGACGCAGCCCGGTGGCCGTCAGGCGATGGTCGCGGGCAAATTCGCGGCAGGTCAACTCGCCCAGATAGCGCGCCATGGAATAGATCTCCGGACCCGGCAAAGGCTTGTGCATCTCGCTGATATAAACCGTATCAGGATAACCGGCGAAGACCTCCAAGGTGCCGCCGTAGACTATGCGCTTGACCCCCTCCTCCACCGCCGCCGTGCACAATACGTGGGTCCCTCGCGTCGCCCAGTCGAGGATCATCTCGTCCCGGGCCACTTCATCGGCGGGCACCTGCAGCGGCGGCTCACCGGTGAGGATCAGCGCATCGACCCCTTCCAGCGCCCGTCCGGCCGCCTCTGGATCGACCGGTTCGCCCAGCACCCACTCGCCCTCCCCGTCCCCGACCGCATCGAATAGACGGACCTGGTAATCATCCTCTAAAACCCGGGCGATTTCCCGCCCCAGCCGGCCGGCCGCCCCGGCAATTAATACCCGCTCCATGCACTATTTCCTTTGGGCCCCTAGGCCCACCTAGATCCGACTTTATCGATGGCCCCAGATGGTATAGCTTATTAGTTGTTCCGCAATAGCCCACCTAAAGAGAGTATTTAAAGGGCTAGCCGCAAGTCCCCAGAAAACGAGGCCATCCATGAGCTATTACCTCTACGTCCCCATTTCCACCGACAACCAATTGCTGGTCTTTGCCATCGCCCCGACCTCGGGCCAATTGCAACTGGCACACCGGACCACCCTGAGCAAAAGCGGCTATGCCGCCAGCGCCGATCCCACAGGCCAAAATTTGTATGTTGGTTTGCACAGCGGCGACGACCACGCCCTGGCCAGCTACTCCATCGACCCGGCCACCGGAGCATTGACCCCCACCGGCGAAGTCCCCGTAACGGCCATGCCCTGCTATTTGTCGACCGACCGCAGCGGCCGCTATTTGCTGGCCGCCTATTATTCTGGTGGCATGGCCACGGTCCATCGTATCGGTAGCGACGGCGTCTTGCAGGATCCGGCCGCCGGAATTTATCCAACCGCGCCCTGCGCCCACTACATCGCCACCGACCCATCCAACCGCCACGCCTTTGTGCCCCACGTCGCCGCGACCAATTCGATCTACCAATTCCACCTGGATGCCGACAGCGGCACCTTGACGCCCAACCCGAACCAACCCGTCCTCGCCGCCGGCCAGGGAGAAGGGCCGCGCCACCTGGCCTTCCACCCCGGTCTCGACGTAGTCTACGCCGATAACGAGCAGGATTCCAGCGTCACGGTGTACCGCCTTGATACAAGCCGGGGCACGCTGCAGGCGGTGCAGACAGTATCGACCCTGCCCAACGGGGATTTTGAAGGACGCCAGAACAACAGCAACGCCCAGCTCCACATCCACCCCGCCGGCACCTCGCTCTACGTTTCCAACCGCGGCCACGACAGCATCGCGATGTTTTCGGTCGATTCAGCTACGGGGCTGATCACCTCGCTGGGGCAACAGCCCGGCGAGCCGACTCCGCGCGCCTTTGCCATTGAGCCCCAGGGCAAATTTCTCTACGGCGGTGGCGACGGCTCCACCCGTTTGCTCTCCTACCGCATAGGAAAAAGCGGCGCACTGGAGTCCTTTGGTGCCCCCCAAGAGCTGGGCGGTAGCGCCTGCTGGGTGTATCCGCTAAAAGTGGGGTAAAACTGGCCTATTAAATCAATCTTTTGAACTGAGTCAGCCATACTTACCAAGGCAGGCGCTGCGGCCCCCTCTTCACCTGCCCCCATGTCCTTTGGGTCACAGCGGTAGGGACCGTCAATTCCACCAACCGCTCAAAACGGCTGACCGTCATTGGCGCCCGGGCCGGATCCAGCGGATCTAATTGCACCTCCTGGATCTGTCCCACTGCCCCCAACCCGGCGGCCAACCAAGTGAAGGTCTCCACCCGGGCGTCCAATTGCCCGGCCTCGCCCGCCTCTTCCAGACCCGGGTAGGTGAAGCGCCCACTGCCCACTTGGTGCAAGCGCAATACCGCAAACTCGCCGGCCGGCGTTGCCACCTGCCCCCAGGCGTCCACCCGATTGGCCGTATTGAGCCGGCCGGCCAATTCGACTCCGGGGGTCAGCACAAGAACAACCGGCTGGTCCAGATCATTCCACTCGGCGCCAAAAATTATCGGCAACGGCGGCAGCGCCGTTGTCTCGACCGCCACCGGCTCTGCGTCCTGGGCCCGCGCCCGTGCCAGCACCATATCTCCCAGGGCGTTGCGCTCGACAAAAATAAAAACCTGACTGGGCGCGGCCCCGCCGGTCGTTTCGACGCGCTCGGACAGCACGTAGTCGGCCCGGGAAATAGCCTGGGGGAAGGGCGCCTCTCCCCGAGTCAATCCGACGCGCTCAAGAAAACTCACCAGCCCCCCGTGCGAAGCCGTCAGATCGAAGCGCCGGTCGGCCCCAACTGGCCCCACATCGAGGCCAATCTGGGCCAGAGGCCCGGGCAGGAAAATACTTTCAAAGCGGAGACGTCCGCCGATGGGCAAGCGCAAATCCACCGCCTCCAAAACCGGCTGCCCCAATACCACATTGGCCCAAAATAAAGTCAGTAAGCAGAGCCCAAAGAAAGGCTTGGCAAAACCGTAATTTTCTGTTCTCCAACCCACTTTTCTACCCCTATCGCAATTGCGTATGTAGCGCAGGACCCATTCCCCGCACCTTATAAAGACGGCCCATTGGACCAGGCCGCGCCGCGCTTGACCGCACCGGCCCAAGCCCCTTTGTTCTTGCCGACACTTCCAGGTCTATAGCACCTACCTTGAAAGAATTCAACCATGCTCTTCTACGACGATCTCGACCAATATATCGCCCAGGAAACCGCTCGGCTGCAAACCCTCAACGAAGCCCATATCCCCGCCGTTGGCGTCGTCCTCGACGTCCTGGCCCCCAACGGCGACCAGGATATCGCCAGCAACCCAGGCGGACATTCGGTCACCCAGTCAGTGCAGCGTCTCACAATCGACTGCCACGGCATTGACGGCGACCGCCACCGCGGTCTCACCCGCCCAGCCACCGGCCGCGAAGCCCCGCTCTACCAGCGCAGCCGCGCCCATATCGTCAATCGACGCCAGCTATTTGCCGTCTCGCCGCACGAATGCACCCTGCTCAGCGAGCAACTGGGCGTAGAAATAACCCCCCAATTGCTGGGTGCCAATCTCGTCATCGGCCGGGCCGACGGGGCTCCATTCTGCCTATCGGACACACCGGTCAACACCTATTTCGCCCTGGCTCCAGCCGAAGCGGAACACCTTCCGACACCACCTCTGGCTACCCTGATCCACTACGTCCAACAAAAGGGCTGCAGCCGCACCGGCAAAGCCGTGGCCAAAGCCTACGACGACACCTCGTTGACCAAGCGCTTCGTCGACCATTCCGAGCACCGCCGAGGCATCCTCTGCAGCGTCGAATACCCGGTGAAAAAAACTGTCGCCATAGAACGGGGCCAGCAAGTCTTTTTCCGCTTCCCCATGGGCAGCTGTTATTAAAGCGAGGCACTGCTCCAGCGCTGGCCGCAGCACAATACCGCATGCGCTTGTCCCAGGCGCTGACATTCCTCGACAAAAGCGGCAGGCGAAGCCGTATTGAATTCGAACATCTCGTAATGACACGGCACGACCGTACCGGCGCCAATGCGCTGGGCTAGACCAGCGGCCTGAGAGCCCGATAAATTGCCGGCCACCCGGCGCTCGGGCTTACGGCCGTTGATGGGCAATAAAGCCACATCAATAGCAAAAGGGGCCAGCGCCTCTTCCATGCCCTCGTAGAGCAGCGTATCGCCGCTGTGATACACCGTCCAGGGGCCGAAGCAGGCCACATAGCCCAGATAGTGGTAGCGTCCCTGTCGATCGCGATCCAGTTCCTCATGCGCCGCCGGCACCCCGTGCAGGACGAAGGGCCCCACTTCCACTTGCTGGCCGGCGTCGACATTGAGGAACCACTCATCCCCACCGAGGCGCTCGGCAGCAAAAGCTCGATTGGCCGCCGACACCGCCAAGCTCATATCCGGATTGGCCGCCCGCAACGACAACAACGTCTCGGCGTCGAGATGATCGGTGTGGTTGTGGGTCGACGTGGCCAGGGCAATGCCCTCTAATTGGCCGGGCCCCAGGGCCATTTCGGTCATCCGCACATGCGGCTTGTCGGTAGAGGCGTACTTATGCGTCAGTGAATCGGATAAGTACGGATCAAATAGCAAACGGTGGCCGCGCCACTGGATCAAAAACCCACTCTGCCCCAGCCACCAGAGAAAAAAATGGTCGTCGTCCTGGGCCGCCGCTATATCGTCCAGCAAGGCCCGGTCCTGCAATACCGGTTTAATAAGGGCCATCTCCACTCCTCCCCATCGTAGAGCCCACCAGGCGCTTCCGGGTAGAGCCCACCAGGCGCTTCCGGAACAAATCCACTGGTAGACCGGCCGGCCTAAAACAACAGTGGTTGCCATTGGCGCCAGCCATTTTTTTTCGTAGCATCTTGATGCAAAATAGTAACGTTATTGCATACTGCCCAGAGCAAAACGCCCTACCAGACGCGCCTAACCCCCTTTGCCACAAGGAGCCCGTCCATGCCTCTGGCCATGAAAACCATGACCGACTACCTGGTCGCCTTTGGCGCCGCCGATATCGCTCATACAGAAAAGACCTACCTGGGCCACGCTATCGGCGTATACCGCAGCATGAAAGCATGGCAGGCCAACGATGAACTGTGCCGCGCCGCCATGTTCCATTCCATCTACGGCACCGAGGGCTTCCAGGATTTGACCCTGCCGGTAGCCCGGCGCGGCGAATTGCGCTACCTCATCGGCGCGCCCGCCGAATTGCTGGTCTACGCCAATTGCGCTATGGATCGCGCTTCTTTCCACGCCCTGGTCGAACAGGATCTGCAGCGCTATAGCCTTGTTGACCGCCTCAACGGCGGCACCATCGACCTGAGCAGCGCCCAGTACGAGGACCTGCTGCGCCTGCACCTGTGCGATTTTCTCGAACAGGTCGAACGCTCGGGGGCCTGGAACGCCCAGCGCCATTCCTTTGCTGCCATGGCTCGGCGCCTGGGGCAACCGGCTCTGGGCACCTACCAGACCACCTTCGACCGCGAACCAAAAACTAATTGAGAGCAGCAACCCATTATGCAATCCATTCAATTACAGGGCAATGAGACCCTCGCCTGCATCGACATCCCCGCACCCCGCCCCGGCCCCGGCCAAGTACTGATCGAAACCCGCCTGTCGGCTCTGTGCGGCAGCGAATTGAAAGCCTATCGGGGTGCAGGAATGGAGGACGGCAATTCGGGCCACGAGGCGGCGGGTATAATTGCCGAATTGGGCGCCGGTGTCACCCATTTGCAGCAAGGCCAACGAGTCGGTATCAGCGCCATCGCCGGCTGCGGCCAGTGTCCCTATTGCGATCGCGGCCAGAATACCTGGTGCCCCGACCGCGTCTATCACGGCTCAATGCACGCCGAGCGCTTTTTGACCTCGGCCCAGGCCTGCCACCCCCTGCCCGACGATCTGTCCTGGGAAGCCGGCGTGCTCATTTCGGGCGATGGTTTCGGCGTCCCCTATCATACCTCGACCAAATTGCTCAACGAGCCCATCGAACGCGTCGCCGTCTTTGGCCTGGGCCCCATTGGCCTGGGCAATACCATGATGCAGACTCATCTGGGCCGCCAGGTGATCGCCATCGATATCGCCCCCTACCGCCTCGACCTGGCACGCCAGTTGGGTGCGGCCCACACAATTCAGGCCGACAACGGTCAAAATGTCGTCGCCCAGGTACGCGCCCTTACCCACGGCCTGGGACCCGATGTCTGCCTGGAAGCGGCCGGCCGCCCCGAAACTGCGGCCCAATGCTTTGCCGCCGTGCGCACCGGCGGCACTGTGGTTTTCAACGGTGAACAAGGCCCTCTGCAATTATCGCCCAGCGACCACTTTATCCGCCGCGATATCACCGCCCTGGGCTCGTGGTACTATCACTTTGGCCAATTTGCCGCAATGCTCAAATTGTACCGCGCCGGGCTGGCCATCGACCGCCTCATCACCCACCACTTTCCCTTTGCCCAGGCCGCCGAAGCATTCCGTCTGATGGCCGCCGGCAAAACCGGCAAAGTGGTGCTGCACTACGGGACCGACTAATACCAAGCGCCTCAACGAGTGCGGATCACGACCAACTTATCGACCCCTGATTCGCCGCCCCATATTTCGCCTGGGCGGCCCAAAATTTGCCGTACCCGCGCCCCGGGACTGGGCAATTCAAAGACCTCGAATTGCTCCGTATCCGGCGAGAAACGCACCATCGCGTTGCCGCCGAAATCGCTCAGCCAGACCTTATCTTCCTCGTCGACATAAACGGCGTAGGCACTGGGATTCTCGCCCGGCAGACGCCATTCGCGCCAAGCGCCGCTGGCCGGGTCGTAGAGCCCGACCTGACCGGCGTTCCATTCACTGACCCAAATGCGCCCCTGCGAATCGGGCCACACCCGACGGGCCCCCTGGTTCTGGGTCGGTGGCTCAAGCACCTCGACTCTTGCCGTGGCCAATTCGATGAAGCCCACATAGCTGCCCGCCAACGAGGCGAAATAAACATCACCCCCAGGGGCCGTGGCAATGCCGTAGGGGCCGCGCCCACCCGGTGAAGGAAAGGCCTCGACCTGGCCAACCGACGGGTCCAATTTGCCGTAGATCCCGTTCTGCCCGGTAAACCATAATATCCCGTCAGCGTCGAAAGTCGCCGTATTCAAATTGGCGTTGGGCGCAGTAGCCGGCAGCGGAAAAACCTCCACGGCCTCGCTCTCCGGATCGACGCGGACAATGGCGTTGAGACCGCCGTCGGTAATCCACGGGGCCCCGTCCGGGCCCACGATAACGCCATGCGGGGCCGCCCCATCGCCCAGGTGAATATGCCGCGTCGCACCAGTTCCCGGATCGAGATAGCCCAGTGCCTCCTGGCGCTGCGCCGTATACCAGACCCCGCCATCGGGCGCCGGGGCCACATCGTGGGGTCGGGACCCGGCCGGCACAGAAAATTCCTCTAATACCGGCACAAATGGCTCGGCCGGTTGGTCCCCTTCGGTCCCTATTTGGTCTCCATCGGCCCCTATAACGGTCTTATCATTATCGCCGCCACAGCCACCCCACAAGCCCGCGCTTAGTATGCCCAGGATAAAAAAGCGCCCGCACAAAGTTCGAATTATATTCATTTTGACCAATCGTTTATTTTGGTAAACCGCCACTGTCCTTCATATAGTGCCGCAGCAAACTCCAATCACGGAAAAAAACATGCCCACGCCCCAACCCAATATCCTTCTCTTCGTCGCCGACGGTCTTCAGGGCCGCGCCCTGGCCCCCGACAGCCCGGTCATTGCCCCGCATATCCGCGCCCTGGCCCAACGGGGCGTGCAATTCGACCGCGCCTATACCCCCCTCCCCACCTGTTCCCCCGCCCGCGCCAGTCTAATGACCGGCCTGTTGCCGCACAACCACGGCGTCCTCCAAGTAGAGCATACCGTCGATCCGGATCAATCCGTCCTGCGCACCGACAAACCCCACTGGGCCCAGCATGTGCAGGAAGCCGGGTACCAGACCGCCTATTTTGGCAAATGGCATATCGAACGCAGTCAGCAACTGGACCAATTTGGCTGGGAGATCAGTCAGCCCTTGGGCCAGGAAGCCCACCGCAAGACCTCGGAACAGGGCATGACCGCCGAAAGCACCCTAATCCCCCAGCTCAGTCGCTACCACCAGGGCCCGGACGGCTATAACGATACCCTGCACTACGGCGTTACCGATGTGCCCCCGCAAGAGCGCGGCATCTCCCGCCCCACCGACGCGGCCTGCCATTATCTCCGCCAGGCGCCCAGCGACCGCCCCTGGTGCTGCGTGGCCAGCTATTACGAGCCCAACGAAGCCATGATCACCGGCCGCCAGGCGTACGAGCTCTACGACGTCGACCAATTGCCGTTGCCGCCCAACCTACGCGACGACATGAGCGACCGGCCCAATCTGTACCAGCGCCAGCAGCAAATATTCCAGGATCTCTCCGACGACCAATGGCGCCAGGCCCTGGCCTGCTACTACGGCCGCATCAGCGAAATAGACCAGCAACTGGGCCGCCTGCTAGCTGTATTGGAGGAGACCGACAACCTCGATAATACCATTATCATCTTCACCGCCGACCACGGCAAATACGTCGGCGGCCACGGCTTCGAGGCCCACAATTGCGGCCCGTTCGAAGAGATCTACAATATCCCCCTTATCGCCGCCGGTCCAGGCATGGCCACCGGAGTCCACAACAGCGCCCGGGTCGGCTTTCACGATCTATGTCCCACCCTGTGCGACCTGGCCGGAGCCCAGCCCATAGACGTGCCCGACTCGCAGAGTTTTTTAACAGCACTGACAAACCCCAAAGAATCAGAGGCGGAATTTACCACCGGCTACGCCGAATACCACGGCACCCGCTTTCCCCTGGCCCAGCGAATCTACTGGGAAGACGAGTGGAAATTCGCCTTCAACGGCTTCGATTTCGACGAATTGTACAATCTGACAGAGGACCCGGGTGAAATGACTAACCTGGCGGCCCAGCCCCAATACGCCGACCGGGCTCGCCATATGATGGGCCGCATCTGGGAACGCATTGAAGCCACCGACGACCGCGCCCTGATCAATACACATTATTATTCCATGCGCTTCGCCGCGGTCGGCCCCAACGGGTAAAAACCGTGCCCAAAGGGACGGCTATCCCACAACTATATCAACGGGCCGCGAGCGGGCCACTTCCACACCAGAGGCGTTGTAGACAATTGCCACCAAGTCGTGCCCGCCCAATGGCGCGGCGGTCCACCTAAATGTCCAAGGAACCCGGTCGAGGCGGCCAATAGTCAAATCGCCGACCTCAAGCGCCACGCTATAGTCGGACTCAATACCGGCGACATCAACAACAATATCAACAACCGTATCGGCGGCAAAACGGTCGCCGTCCCGAGGCTGGGTAATCAGCGCAAATATCGCCTCGTCGACCACTCGACTACTAACTTCCCCCGGGGTGGTAAGCCGCTTGAGCATAGCGTATACAACGGGGTCGTCCTGGGAGCCGGCAAAGACAAAAGGGGCACTCTGGTTCTGCTCCTTGTGCATAAAGCCCCAGCCCGACCCGTGGGCGATGGACAGCCGCGCCGCCTCGGCCCCGGTGGCACAGGTCTTGTCGTCCTCGTTGCAGACCACCGCCTTGCCGTATTCCTTTGCCGCTGCAATGCGCGCCGGAATATCGGCGTTGGCGGTATTATTAAAGTGGATAATCAGAAAATCGACGGCCGCGGCAATCTGCGCCGCCGCCCGGCCACTACCCATACCGCTGGTGCTGACCAGCAGACCGGGCGCCGCCGCCCGTGCCGTGGCGATGAGTTCGACCTGGCCCTCGGGCGTTTGCAGCCACTGGCCATCGGGCCAGTTGGCATAACCTGCATGAGCAAATTCATTGGCAATTTCAAGGACAACATGGGTAAATCCCTGCGCCGCAATCCAGGCTGCAGTATTGGCCACGGCGGCGTGGATTGCCTTTTGGGTCTGAAGCGACCGCGCATGGCTGTGTTGGCGCTGGTATAGACAGGAGAGGATCACCCCACAACCGCTACGCCCGGCGGCGCGGATGCCCCGCCCAACACGATCTATATAGCCCCCCCGCAGCGACCCATCGGCGTTAAAAGCCGAATTGACCGCCCCCTCATAGCCGGGCATCCCGCCCTGCATACTGAGCGTAAAAGCGTTGACCCCGTGGGCGGCATAGCTCGGAATCTGGTCGACGAATTGCGACGTGTTGACATTGGGGTCGAAATCGGCGGGCAGATACTGGACCGCCTGCGGACCGGCATCCTCGAAGACGCTATTGACCATGCGCACGTTGGTCAGCAGCCCCTCGGCCGGAGATCCGGCGTTGACGAGTTGGCCGCCAAGGAGCCAACCCGCCTGCCCGAGCGTCAGTGGAATCATAGCAGCTCGACCCTATTTCTTTATCTGGCCAAAGATAAGCCCGGCAATAAGCCCCAGGCTGGAGCCGAAGACCATACCCATGGGGAGATTGTCGAAGACGACACCAAAAGTCGTCCCCAAACCGCTGCCGAAAACCATCCCCAGGACCATATAATTGCCCTTATTATCGCCCTTTTTGTCGCCGTTTTCTCTATCTTTCTGCTCGTCCATATCCCTCCGTATACAAGAAGTGGCCAATGCGGCCGGATATCACTTTACCGACTGATCTTCTCCGGCTTTCACCGCTCCCCAGGACAGCGGCTCTACGCCACTGGAACCGGGCGGACCATACCAGTTGAGATCGAAATACCGGGTATCGGGGTCCATTTCCAACAGCTCTCCTCCAACGCGCACCGGATTGGCCCCGTCGCGGTCCATAATCCACAATTGCGCCGGGCCGCTGACAACGATAACAGGAGAAAATATTTCATAAGCAACCGACTCGAATTTCGACGATGATTAGTACTACACGGCGGTGTTAAGACCAATCGAAGACCGTGCCCCCAAGCGCCATTGGATTGTCCCGCAATATATCGTAAATCTTCACTGCCTCGTCTATTGGCACAATATCCTTAATCAAAGTCCCCAGATCCAGTACCCCATCCCCGGCCAGGGCCGCTACCTTTTCCAGCGTCGGCCGATCAAAGTGGGTAGACTGGAAGAACGCAACCTGGAGCATTGACGCCAGCAGGAAATTGTATTCTACCCGTACGCGCCCAGACACCAGCGCGACACGGGCCGGGCGCGTCAGCAGGGCTTTGCCACCTTGGCGCTGGAGAAGCGTATCCAGATCCACCCCGGCGCACTCCAGCACAGCCGAATACGGTCCATTCTGCCGCAATGCCTCGCCCTCGGCGTCCGGGTCAAAAGCGGCATCGACACCTAGTTTAAAACCCAATTGGCGTCGGTGTTCGGTCCGCCCAGCAAGGCTCACATGCGCCCCCATCGCTTTGGCCGCTTGGACGGCCATCAGGCCAATGCCCCCAGAACCAGTAACAAGGACCCGGTCGTCCCCACCAACCCCAATCCGCCCGGCGTTATAATAGGCGACCCCGGCGATCCCCATCATTGTCGCGGCAGCGTAATCGTGGCCGGCGGGCACCTTGACAATCAGATCGCTTTCTTTCGCCGTATGATACTCGACATGCCCCGGATAAGTGCCGGTGTAGACCACATCCCCCAATTCGTAACCAATAATACCGCTGCCCTTCTCCACGACTTGGGAGACGTTCAGATAGCCTATCCGATTGGGCCATTTCTGCCCGCCGTACGGCCCGCCGGTCAAAAAGCTGCGCTCAGTACCGTTGCTTATCCCAGAAAAAAGGGTCTTCAGCAGGACCTGATCGGCACCGCATGACGGCTTCGGCTCGTCAATGATCTCGGTAATACCCTTGGCTGTAAACATGACGCTTTTCATCGGTTGTCCTTGGCCTTGATGAGTGGCAAGAGGGCCTATCCACTGCATAGCCTGGGCGGGTCAAAGAGGTCGCACAAAAATGGGACGATGGGACCGTCAGTACACCGGACACGCCCCCACTGGAGACAGCTTTGCCGCATGGTTTGGTGGCACCAATATACTATACCACCGAGTGCGGGGGAAGCTGAAGGCCGGGCGCGGCAGCTCATTATAGCCTACGGATCCCCCTTCATACCAGGTGCCGCCAAGGGTCTGGGGGCTGGCGGCTGGCGGCGGTATGTGGGGGAAGGGGCCGGGAAGCTAGAGGCCGGGCGGGCGGCGCAGCCGGGCGGCGGGGGGAAGGCCGCAAGCGGGCATCACATACCGCCAGAAGCCGGCACCCCTCAGAACCGCCCTCGGCAGCTACCCCGCCTTTTATTATCTTTCTCGGCGCACCCAATAAATATCCATTCCAACAGAAAGCCCACCATGACCGCCAAGCCTCACCTGCCCCCTTCCCCCATCGACGAAGGCAAAGTCACCGTCACCGCCATCGAAACATCGCAGCCCGTCGACCTTTTCCCCGGTCTGCTGCTGGTCCGCATCCACACCGACGCCGGCATTATCGGCCACGGCGAAACGTACTATTGCGCCGAGGCCGTTCAGGCCATGATCCACGAATGGATGGCCCGCCGCCTGTTGGGCGAAGACGCCCTAGCCATTGAATCGCACTGGCGCTTCCTCTACGAACGGGCCGCCAATTTCGGCGTCCGCGGCACCGAAATTCGCGCTATTTCGGCCCTCGACGTGGCCCTGTGGGATATCCTCGGCCAGGTCTGCCAGCAGCCCATCTACCGCCTTTTGGGCGGCCCGGTGCGCGACCGCATCCTGGTCTACAATAGCTGCGGCAACCCCAACTACGGCCCCAGCAAAACCGGCCATATCGGCTGGCCCGGTATGGGCACCATTGGCGAAAAGGGCCCCCTGGGCGATTCCTGGCGACTCTTCCACGAGCCCGTCGAATTGGCCCGCGAGCTGGTCGAATTGGGCTATAGCGGCCTCAAAGTATGGCCCTTTGATCAGGCCGCCATCCAATACGGCCCCGGCCGCATTCCCGGCGGCGAAATAGAGCGCGCCGTGCAGCCCCTGCGCGATATTCGCGCCGAGATTGGCATGGACCTAGATCTACTGGTAGACGGCCACGCCCACTTCCAATTACCTGCGGCCCTGCGCATTGCCGAAGCCTTGCGCGAGGTGCAACCCCTGTGGCTGGAAGACATGATCAAAATGGACAATATCAATACCCTGGCCGATTTCCGCCGCCAGAGCCGCATGCCCATCTCGGCCAGCGAAATGCTGCTCTCCCGCGCTGACTACAACGAAGTGCTCATGCAGCAGGCCGCCGATTATGTCATGATCGATCCCACTTGGGTGGGCGGCATTTCCGAAACCGCCCGCATCGCCCAATTGGCCCAAACCTATAACGTCCCGGCCAGCATGCACGATTGCACCGGGCCGCTAACCCTATTCGCCGGTTTGCAGGTGGGCGCGGCGGTGCCCAATTGCTGTTACCAGGAAACCGTGCGGGCCCAGATCCACACCGTCTACCGCGAGCTAATCGACACCGAGGTGAATATCAGCGACGGCTATATCGATATCCCCCGCGGCCCCGGACTCGGCGTGCGCTTGAACCCCGATTTGTTTAAAGCGGGACGTCCCGGTTACCGCATCTCGAAACTGTAGCAGGAGGGCTATTTTGAATAAAACACTGAAAACCGCCATGATCGGACTGCGGCATGGCCATATGGGCAAAATAGGCCCCGAGCCCAGCGGCTATATCGGCACCTTCCGCCAATTGCAGGGCGTGGAAATCGTCGCCTATTGCGAAGACACCGATCCATCCCAACTGGAAACCGCCGCCCAATTCCACCCCGGCACCCGCACTTATAGCAGCGTCGATACCCTCATCGCCGAGGAAGACTTCGACCTGGCCGTGGTGGTCCTGCCCGCCGCCCAGATCCCCGAGGTGGGCATTAAATTGGCCGAGGCTGGCAAGCATTTCTACATGGAAAAACAATTCGCCCGGCGCGCTCCCGACCTGGCCGAATTGGTACGCGCCATACGCCGCCATAAGGTCAAGGTCATGCCCGGTTACCCGCATCGTTTCAACCCTCTGTGCAGAGAATTAAAAGGGTTTATCGATCAGGATCTATTAGGAAAACCGCTCGACCTGGAAGTGCGCCTTATCACCAGCCAGGTCCGCCCCGGCCTGCGCGACCCCGAAAGCTTTATGTACACCGACTCCGAGGAAGGCGGCGGCATCCTCCACATGCTGGGCTGCCACTACCTCGAAGTCATGCGTTATTTGATGGGTTGTGAAATAAAAAGCGTCCAGGCCATGACCGGTCGCCCCGTTGGCCATATCGAAGCACCCCTGGAAGATCTGGCCATCGTCGGTTTGGAATATCAAAACGGCGCCTATGGCAGCATGCACGCCGGCTACCTGCAACGCCTGCGCGGCGGCTACGATCAGACCCTGATCTACCGTGGTCTGGAAGGCGAGGCTCACTGGACGCCGCTGGGCGGTCCGACGCTGCAGATAAAAAGCAACGACCCCCGTTGGAACGGCGCCCCGGAAAGGACCTTGCAGGCTGCAACAGCCCCCGGCCCGTCGGGTTACGCCAGTACGGCGTGGATGTTCAATTGGATGCAGGATTTCATCCACCGCATTCAAACCGATCAGGAACCCAGCCTGACGGCGGAGGATGCCCTGCGGGTGCTACAATCAATCGACGCGATGTACGAATCGGCGCAAAGCGGTCGGCGGGTGGAGGTCGAATACGGCGATTGAACCAGCCGCTAGGCCGGTGCCACCTCGACGAAAGCCCGGTAACTCGACTGACCAACGGTAAAACCGAATAGATCCACCGCCGCGTCGGGTAGCACCGAAGTACTGTCGGTCAATTGATTCAAGCCCAGCCAACCGTCGCGCATCCACACCGTACCATCGGGAATCTCTTCCGTCACCCGGGCTTGCGCCGCCAGGGCACCGCGCTGGTTATAGACGCGGATCGGGCCCCCTTCGACGACCCCGCGCTGGGCCGCGTCCCCCGGCGACAGCCACAAAGTCGGGCCGCTCTCCAGCTTTGCCAGACTGGGCAGGGCCTGCCCCGAATTGTAGAAACTGTGGAAATGCGCCAGGGTCCGCCCCTGGGTCAGGGCCAGCGGGTAATCTGGAGGCACCGTCTCCATCTCGTGCACCGGCAACGGCGGCAGTCCCAGATCGCGCAGGCGGGCCGAGTAGAATTCGATCTTGCCCGACGGTGTCGCGTAGCGGTGATCAGGATGGGCCACATGCGAAATCTGCAACGCGCCAATACCGCCCTGTTGCCGCAGAGATTCGACCGTCGCGTGCCCAGTGGAGGGATGGTCGAGAATGGCGTCTATAGCCCCCGCTTCATCGGCCCAAGGAAAAAAATCGTCCAGACCGAGCCGGTCGGCCAGTTGGCGTAGAATCCAACTGAGCGGTTTGGTCTCTCCGGGCGCTTCCAAAGCCGGCTCCATCAAATAGAGGTGCGTATTGGTGCTCTTGCAGCCAAGCTGCTCCAGCCAGGCCGTGCCCGGCAGGACAATATCGGCAAAACGACGCGCCGTATCGTTGAGGAATAGATCGTGGCTGACCAGCAGCTTGGTCTTTGCCAGCCCCGCCGCCAGCCGCCCGCTATCGGCGAAGGAACTGAGCATATTGGTTCCCAACAACATCAGAGCCTGGACCCGGCCGTTTTCCAGAGCATCGAGGATTGCCGCCATCTGGTTGGGCACATAGTCGCCGGGCGGTTGCCGCTGTGGCAAGGCAATCTGATTGAGCGCCTGCCCGTGCGACGAAGATCCGTGCCGGGGCCCAAAGCCACCGCCGGGGACGCCCAAATGCCCGCCCAAGGCCGGTAGACAGCCAATGGCGCGGCTGGCCAGCCAGCTATTGGCGCCTTTGTGCAGCGAACTACCCCCCAGCAAAATCATCGCCGGTCGCGTCGCGGCGTACTCTCGGGCCAGGGCCTCAATCTTGTCCGCCGCAATCCCCGTGATGGCCGCGGCCCAGTCCGGTGTATATTGACCCACATGCCCCTGCAACTCGTCAAAGCCGACCGTATGCGCGGCAACGAACTCCCGGTCGTACAGCCCCTCGCCAACCAGCACCTGCATCAGCGCCAGAGCCAGGGCCGCATCGGTGCCGGGCCGCAAGATCAGACTTTCGTCGGCGTGTCTGCTCGCCTCTGTGCGCCGCACATCAATGACGACCACCTTAGCGCCGCGCCGCCGCGCCGCGACCAAATGGCGGGTCGTATTGGGCTGACTAGCCAGGTTGGCGCCCCACAACAAAATTAGCTCGGCGTGGGCGCCCATATCTTCTTTGGTGCTGGTCTCCAAGGCGCCGGTGATCCCCAGACCAAAGCCGCCCAGTCCCCAACAGATCATCGCCCCACTCCACATCTGACAGCCGTATAGATCGGCGAAGCGACGCAGATACTGGGTGCCAATGCCGGTGCCGTAATTGGTGCTGGCGGTGCCGTGTCCCGACCACAGGGCGGTGCGCTGGTGCCCCACTTCCTCCATCTGGGCAGCGATCCGCTCGAGCACTTCATCCCAACTGGCGCGGCGCCAGCTCTGACCACTGCGCCCCTGACGCACCTGCGGATACAGCAGGCGTTGCGGATTATCGATTACCTCTTTGGATGCGTGCCCACGGACGCACAAAAAGCCCTGACTATCCGGATTCTCCGGATCTCCAGATACACCTACGAGCCGCCCCTCTTCTACCTCGGCAAGCATGCCGCACAAGGTCGGGTGGCAATTCATCGGGCACATCGTGCGGACAGTACGGGGCGTATTCATATTTTCTCCGGATAGCTCAGAATCTCGCTATACAGCACTTGGAACCAATAAGCTGCTGCAATCATTGCTGTCTATATTATAAACGGTAATTCCAGATAGCTCAGAATCTCACTGTACGGCACGTGGAACCGCTAGGCTGTTGTAATCATTGCTGTCTATATCATGAACGGTAATCGGCATTCTCGGTCACGTATTCGTGCGTCAAGTCGGCCCCCGTCGCCGTAAAACCGGCCCCGCCACAACCCAGATCAACGACAATCTCGACGCAGCGCTGGTGGGGCGGATAAGCCACCGGCGGCACATAACTGCCCTGCCCATCGGGGGCGCTTTCGTACAATTCAGCGTCCTTCAAATAGGCGTGCAATTGCGCGTCCGTATCTGGATCGATGGCGAAGACGCCGTCGGCCAACACTTGGGTCGGGCCAATATGCATGCGACTGCGCGACAGATCGGCCCCGGGCGCGTTGCTGCCAATATATTTACCCACCGCCATAACCAGCCGGCCAATATTGGCATCGTTGCCGGCAATGGCGGTCTTGAGCAGCGGCGAATTGACCACCGCCTTGGCCGTGCCCCGAGCCACCGCCTCGTCCGGTGCCCCCTGCACCACGCAGCGGATGACGTGGCGCACGCCCTCGCCGTTGCGCACGACATCCTCGGCCAACTGGCCGCATACTTCGTAAAAACCATCGGCAAAGGCCGCCGGATCGGGTTTGGGCGCCCGCCCCGAAGCCAGCGCTACCACCGTATCCGAAGTACTGGTATCGGTATCGATGGAAAGAGCGTTGAAGGTCGGCCCCATGGCCTTTGCCAATAGCGCCCTGAGCGCCTCCCGTTCGACGGCTGCGTCGGTCAGTATATATACCAGCATAGTAGCCAGATCGGGCTCGACCATACCGGCACCCTTGGCAATGCCGACAATACTACCCCCTCCGGGTAACTCAATGCGCCGCACCTTGGGATAGAGATCGGTGGTCATAATGCCGACGGCGGCGGGCAAAATGGTCTGGTCCTGCAAATCTGCCTTGGCCACGGGAATAGCCGCCTCAATCTCATCGATGGGTATATCCCAGCCAATGATGCCGGTCGACGACACCAGCACCTGTTCGGGCGCCAGCCCCAACGCCCCGGCCGCCGCCGCGCAGGTGCGCCGGGCGTTGTCTAAGCCGTTGGGGGCACAGACATTGGATATTTTATTGTTGACGATAATGGCGCCCAATGTCGGCTCGTCCAGAAGCTGCCGGCCCAGTATAACGGGCGCCCCCGGGAAGGCGTTGCGGGTGAACACGGCCCCAAAGCTGGCGCTGGGCTCGTCGCAGACAATTGCGGTCACGGTCATGGACGCTTGTTCGGTGGCTTCCTTGGGCATAAAATCGAAGGCGGCCGTGCCGACGCGGAATCCTGCAGGCAGTCCCGCCTGCCCAGCGAGCCAATCTCTATGTTCCTCTTGCGAGGCAAAAATCTGGTCTTTCACGATACTCCTCGAATTTAGTGATGACCTGCCGAACCCCCCTCAGAGATTAGTTCTCATACAGAGATAAAGACAGGTATCTGCTCATCAGCTCGAAGTGCCTATCGACAGATAACAAATTCAGGCCATTCTGAATCGCATTTTGAGCAATGATAAGGTCCGGAATGCCGACGCCGTTTACGCCATTGCGCAGACACGTGGTCTGCATTGCGATGATTTCTTGCCAATCAATGGCCAATGGACTTCGCTTTATCTGGTGCAGGAGGGCGACGAGACTCCTTTGCCTCCGGACCTGTAAAGCAGGGACTAGTTCGGCGAGGATCAAGTCGTTGGTGAAAACGAGATTCTCGTCGATCAGCAGATCGACCGTCCCGGTCTGGTCGTTGCCGCGAAAATAATCGATCCAGATCGAGCTATCGACCAGAATACTCATTTTCGATCACGAAGATCATCCAGGTCGATATCGAGATCGATTTTGCCCTTGTACTTCTTGATTTCACTAATTCTGGCCTTGCGGACGAAATCCTCCAAAGCGGTGATGATCACAGCCGTCTTAGTCTTTTGATGCGACAGCTTTAGGGCCTCATCGACAAGAGTTTCGGGAAGATCGAGAGTAGTTCTCATGACAATCTCCATATGCATTTTTCAATTAAGTTATGCATATAAATCATGCCTAAAGAATCGAAAAAGTCAACTTTAGGCTCCGATCGAAGACTCCATATCCAATAGGATACTGTAGATCAAGGGGCCTACAAACAGACCGCCACCTTTGCCGACACCCATGAATTTCACTTCATTAATAATAACTTGCGCGTCTCGCCCCGATCTCCGGCCAGCAGCCGGTAGAGATATACGCCCGAGGCCAGTTCCCTTCCGCCATCGCCGCGGCCGTCCCATTCCAACCGATACTGCCCGGCCGTGCGCAGCCCCTCGGCCAACGTCGCCACCTGCTACCCGGACAGATTGGCTAGAACCGCCAAAAAACAAATTGCGGCCAGTCTGTACAGGGACTGGCCGCAACAGTTCAACTTCAAAATCGATAAACAAACCTGGCAAATTACCGTTTATACCAGAGTTTTATAATATCCCCTCACTGCGATATTCCTCCACCTCTTCCTCATCGAATCCCAACAACTCCCGCAGCACCTCCCCGGTATGCTCGCCTAACCCCGGCCCTCGCCTATGCTCGATCTGCGCATCGGCCATCTTAATTGGCCCAGCCACCGTCCGCACCGTGCCGAATTCGGGGTGCGGCACCTCTATAATCATCTCGTCCTCTGCCACCTGCGGATCGGCAAAGGCCCCCTGCACCGAATTGACCGGGGCGCAGGGCACTTCCCCCTGCAGTAATTCCAACCACTCGGCGGTGGGCCGCTGCTGGACCAACTCCTTGAGCTTGGGGATTAGCGTATCGCGGTTTTCCAACCGCTTGGCGAAGCTGTCAAAACGAGGATCCTCGCCCAACTCCGGAACCCCCATGATCCGCACTAGATTGCGGTAGAATTTCTCCTTGGCGCACATCACCACCAACCAGCCGTCCTGGGTCGGCAAAACCTGCGAGGGGATCTGCGAAGGATGCGACGAATCGGGCGTGCGCCGGGCCTCGAAGCCCTTGGTCAAATGCCAGGCCGCCACATAGCCCAACTGCGCCAGCGCCGTATCGAACAAATTGACATCGACATCGCCGCCCACCCCCGTCTCCCGCGCCCGCAAAATGGCACTGACCATGCCCAACGCCGCGCAGACGCCGCCGTTTAAATCGACCAGCGACAGACCGCTTTTCTGCGGTGCCCCACCCGGCTCGCCGGTAATACTCATCCAGCCGGCGTAGCCCTGCATCAGATAATCGTAACCCGGCTCGCTGGCGCGTTTGCCAGTGCGCCCAAAAGCCGACAACGAACAGCACACCAACGATTCTTTGACGCTTTTCAAGGCGGCGTAATCAAGCCCTAATTTAGCCGGCAGATCGCCGCGCAGATTATTGAATACGGCATCGCACTTAGCCGCCAAAGGATGCAGGATCTCCTCTACCCGAGGATGCTGCAAATTGAGCGTCAGACTTTTCTTATTGCGGTTGAAACTTTGGAAGTAAATACTGTCCTGGTCGCCGGTATAGGGCGTCACGTAGCGGGCCACATCGCCGCCGGTGGCCGGATTTTCCACC
>WLWD01006137.1_pt1 | contig 51319 bp, 34 predicted proteins | sample 6712731 | NCBI WGS metagenome assembly WLWD01 (sample SAMN12718690, study PRJNA576275) | sponge metagenome | isolation source: marine sponge | host: Mycale hentscheli | place: New Zealand: South Island, Marlborough, Capsize Point | collected 2014-11-01
CCTGAGAGGGCATGTGGGTGTATTAGAAGGCTGCCCTCACGATGGGTTTCTCATGTCTCTCCCTGTAAGGATACAAGACAATGCCTGGCAGATTCCTAGAGTTAGCTGCATACTTTGCATAGCACAACAATCGGCTCATAAATAAACTGCAGACTGTGACAGTGATACTTGTTTTGTTGTTTCTTTATATATATTTTTTGTTGTTGTTTTCTGGTGTTTGTTGCAGGTTTGTTTGTTGTTGTGTTTGTAATTTTTGCTTTTTGTTATTATTGTTGTTGTTACATGCCTAGAATAGGAATTGTATTGCGGCAGTTTGTGAGCGTGTGCCAGTAATGACCGTAGTCTTCAGCCAAGGCACTTTCAGACAAAAGCCATGTCACAGGCTTGTACCGCACATTGCACACCCAGAAATGGAAACTTAAATGGCGAGGATGTACTGCTACAAGCACTGCCTTCCAAGCTGGGCTGATCGAAACCACTATCTTGTGCTACTTTTGGGGTTTTTGTTCTAAGATGATGCCCAGAAGACATAGCAACCTACTGGTGGAGGTGGGTGGACTGACTAACTAATTTGTCCTTACTGCCCACTCGTGAACAAGGAAGAATAATAGAGGCTGGTTGCATGTTGGTGACCTAACTCTTGTCCATGTTAGTAATTCTTAAGTCCATACGAAAAGTAAGATAAAATGGCTTATGATTTAATGGATGGTAATGCGTATGATTCGTTAGTTGGGGAGCTAAATCTTACAATTCAAGTTTTCATGGAATATAGAATTAAGACCAGAGAAGTTCATCTTAACAAATGGTGTTACTACCCATTCTCACCTTTTCTTTTCTTTTTTTAATCTTTTTTCTTCTTTTTTTTTTGTTGTTATTTTTGTGGTTTGAGGGTTCGTATAAGTGGTCCTCACTCAGTATTGTTGCTAAGAGGTCTGGTCAGTGATCTTTGAGATTTCTGGGCAGCTTAATGGCTGTGGTTGGGATCCAGATAAGCTGTCCTGAGAGTTGGGATTTGAGGTTGTCACAAAGTGGATATTTTTGCTACAACTGCTTCTGCCTTCATACCACGCTAAGGATGTAGGCTTTCATTGGAGTACTGTGGCTATGAGGTAATACGAAATTATCTGATAGATCATGTCTTTTCCTGTTGCACTTAAAGTAATAATGAATTTGCTATAGACAATTTTTTTTACCCCCATAGTGTTTGTTTTAGTACTCTTATTTCAATTAGAATCCATTTTTAAACTGGAATTTATTTCACGAAGAACTCCCAGAAGTGTGTGTGTTTGTGGTGAATTGAAGTGTTGACAGCTCTAGTAGTTACTGTTTGGCCGACATTATATGGTTTTGTCTGGAAGTTGTTGAGCCAACATTTCTCTCTACTCCGTGTGCTTTGCTCTTGGAAGTAGAATTTACACATTCATGGTAGAAGCAATCCTGAAGGTGATAACTGTGAGAGAGTGTTGCTTTTGTATGTCCTCAGACGTGCATCTTGCTTTGTGGTGTCTAGATATTTCTCCTTCATTTTTCCCCATTGAGCCGATTTTTTTTTCCTGACCAATAGATCAACTACATAGCTGGCCTCATTGCATTGACATTATTTGTGTTCATGGACTGGAGGGTAATTGGTTTGTTTAACAACTTGCATTCGTCGACAGTGCATGCTTCTCATGTTGTAATAATTCTTCATCCAGTCAAGTTGGTGTGTGTGTGTGAAGCTATCTATGTGTGTGTGTGAAGCTATCTATGTGCGTGTGTGAAGTTATCTGTGTGTGTGTGAAGCTATCTATGTGTGTGTGTGTGTGTGTGTGTGTGATGCTATTATGCATGTGTGGGGTCAGCTGAACTTTTGTAATACCTGGCAGTAAGTATATGACTGTACACGGATCTTTTGTTCCAATATCTGATGGTCACTTCGTAGTAGTAATTGTTTCAATTCCGTCAGGCAATAGTATTTGGGCTCAAGCTGTGAATTTTAATTGTTTTGTTGGAATATTACACATTTTAATTTTACTTTGTTTTGTTATACCTGTGTCAGCACTTGCCATACTTTAATGATAATTTAAATACCGTTGCTATATTGTTGTCAGGTGTAATAACTTGGCAAGTGTGCAATAACACTTGCCCGGTATTTAAACTAGTTAAAGCATGAGCGCTTAGTTTCTAGTCGATTTATCGCACTCAGTCCTCGGGCCTACGGCCCTCGGGCTGTCGTGCAATAAATCGACTAGAAACTAAGCGCTCATGCTTTAACTATAACTTGGATATACTACCTTGGTATTTTTCATGTATTAATTTTTATGTAGATAGGTATAACTCTTTACAGTAATTTTACTCACTAACTTGTGTAGAAAATATCTCCCCAAATTTCTTCTCTCTAACCCATCCATCAATGCACAAAATATAATATTTAAAACACTAAGTATTGAATTTGTTTAAGGTGTTGGTATTTGGTTATTACATGAGAGGCGTTTGCAGTTTATTACCAGGATTTGGCTAACAGATGACAGCTAAGTAGCATTCATATTAGTAATGCGAGCTTCGTGGCTCGGATGTTCTTGTGCCTATTGCAGGAACGAGGGAGTGTAGTGTGCGATATGGAAGAGAATAGTGATTTTCTATTATGTGTGTGTGTGTGCATGGGGAGCGGGATAATTTTTGTTACTAAAGTCATCTTCTGTGTTGAGGTAGGGAGTGTAAGCTCACTGCGGGAACTATTTAGTGAAGCACCTGCTCTGCATATTTCTAAGAATGTCGTTAAGTACAATTAAATATTGTTTGTGTGCGGGCTAATTGCCAGCCATTGTTTTTATGCCCGGCTACCACAGTGCCTTATTTACTACTAAGGACAGTCCTTACCTTCCTCTCTAGCTTTCGGTTTCTTCTCAGGACCTGCCCTGTCTGACCTAAGCTGCCATCTGCACTTCCTTAGCTAACCTTTCATCTTTACTGCCTGTCTTCTCCATGTGTTCCTTCTCTGATCAGCTCTTCTTGTTTCAACTTCAGCCAAAGGAGGAAACACTCGCCACCTGAAGAAGTTAGAGGTGTACTCTGTAGTTTATAAAGAACAAAAAAAAAAAATTCATAAGAAATCTGATGCTTTTTAGTTTTTTTCCTGTTAGTTTGAGGTGTTCATGATTATTTTGTTTTTGTTGTTGTTCATTTGAGTAAAAATGTTTTTTTGTTGAAATTTTATTTTATTCACTGAGCATTAGAGATAATCTAAGTATCTACTTACATAAGAAATCCATTGGTGTGGTTTGCTGTACTGAATCAATCAAAATGTTTGACTTTCCGTGGTTTGAACATTTTGCAATGCTAAGATCATTTCTGGTCATTTAGGCCTGTGCTACCATTGCCGGTGGCTCAACACCTGGTGCAGCTACCCCCATGGAGTGGTTGCCCACACTGACCTCAGCTTAGATGGCCATCTAATAAGATATTAAAAAAAAATCCAATTTTTATTGTCTTTTCCTCTGTCTAAGATCTGCCATGCTATCTGGCTCTTAAATCTTCCCCAAAGTGGTTGCTATGGAGCTGAGAGGTAGCCCTTGTTCTTGACCAAGCACTGTGGCGACCTCAGGAGCTTGGCTGGCACCTAACTTAAACCCGGCTCGCTCTCTCCCCCTCTCCATTCCACCTGCCCAGGACAAAGTTGGTGTTTGTGGTTTGTGGCTTCCTGTCTTCTTCAGCTTCTCTCTGCTCCTGCAAGCATAGCCACAAAACCAGCTGTGAGGCAGCGAGCTCTGCCAGTTGGCAGTATACTTATTAGCCAGTAGTAGCTCTGATGAAAATTCTTTTTTTTTTCTCGGTAGGAAATTTATTTTTTCCCTTGTTGCGAGACGTTCTTATAACTAGGGTTTTCTTATGACACAAGGAATCGAGACATTGGGTTAAAGTTTAAATATACAGAGAAATTTATTTCGTCATCAAGGATATCATGATTTTGAATCCTAATTTGTGGTCATATTAGCTTTTTTTATTGCGGAAAGACCTCAGGGATTAGGATACAGTGTACGTATGAGTATGTGTGTGCATGTGGTTGTGTGTGTGTGCATGTGGTTGTGTGTGTGTGCATGTGGTTGTGTGTGTGTGCATGTTTATGAACAATTTATATCAGTAAAATGGGAAAGTAAATTCTTGGAAGACATCGGGAGGAGCAGGGTAGGAAGAGATGAGTGGGAGGCAAGAGTTGAAGAATCGGTTATGTAGGAGTTGGGGCGTGAAACTTGATCTGGGTCCAAGAAAGGTCCATCTTGATTTTTTTTTTAATTTTTATATATGTCAATGAGTATGTGTAAAGACAGGAAACTACATCAGGTCAGAAATTTATCATCCGTTACATGATATGCATCTGATCACTAAAGTGTGTCACACCTTTAATGCTGGTAGAAACGATGTCAATATTTAAAAAAATTTAAGTCTATTGTTGCTACCAGGCAAGTCGATTCATTGTTATCGCTTTATTGAAATGATTGAATACTTATGATCAGGAAATCACATTTCACATGCACAAGGTGCTTGCGGTAGCAATTTATCAAGTTTCAACAATTAACTTAATAGAGTAAATAACTCAATAATCTCTTTTTAAGTGGCAATATTGCATTCTTCGTGTAATTGTTGTCGTGATTGGTATCTTAGACATTGGACTACCGAGAGAACTAGTTTCCCATAGAGAATGAACTATAAAATATTTAGTGTTTCCCTTATGGAATAGGAGGTAGAGTTTTTTGTGGGAATACCTGGATTTATATATTTCAGATAATTATTTTCCCTGGGGGGAGGAGAGAGAGGGAAGAAACTAGCACATAAGTACGTTAAGTACTAAATAGGATAAATATTGGGATGAAGTGATAATTAGTGTCAGATTGATTTTCGTAACCACTTACCTCTTATTGTTTTGGTAATTGACTTCACTTCAGTGAATGAAAGTTGGTACTTTATTTTAAGTGGCATCTCTTCATGCAATAAATATGGTGACGTAAGAGTCCTTGTAACTTTTGGATTTTAAAATTTTTTGCATGTATAAAATTCAATATGATCTTCTCTTTTCTGTTTGTTTGGCCAGTGTGTGTTAATCCTTTATGTATAGTTGATCTTCCGGCTAAGTCTTTTGTAAGTCTGGATGACTCCTTATGTACAGACTTTGGTAGTCGGGGTCTATTGTGATGACTTAATTATATTAGCTTGAGGTGTTGACACAGGACATGCTTTCTGTGAGTTTCTCAGAAACCCATGCAGTACAGATACATGCACAAGTAGAGGCCATGTTCCACCATGATTGTGGTTTTGTGTTTGTGCGTATGTGTGAGTCTATGATCTATTACAATATTTTCGCGTAATTATAATGATTTTTTCGGGTAGTTGGCATTAGCACTAGGTTTACATTTATGATTTATCTAATAGAGCTTGGGTTTTGATAAAGTAGTGACAAGAGTCTATTTATTGTATTTAATTTTACATCTGTCTGTCTGTCTGCAGAGATTTGGTTCACCGACAGACAGCGTGCTGGGCAGTGAAGCACATGGCACTGGGCGTGGTTGGCTTTGGCTGCGAGGATGCAATCGTCCACCTCATGAATTACGTGTGGCCAAACATCTTTGAGAAGTCACCTCACATGATGCAGTCGTTCAACGATGCCGTGGAGGGATTTAGAGTTTCTGTGGGTCCCAGCAGAGTTATGCTGTACACACTGCAGGTGAGCTGACAAATGGGGTTATATGCAGGGATGCATACAGCCAGTGAATGTAAGAGAGCAATAGCAAAGTTGTAGATTTAGGAGGGGCACTGAGAATACAATAAAAGTCTGGGGTATTAGAGACTCTTGGAGAGCTTATAAATGGATGCAAAACTCATATTGCTAAGTTAAGTGTTAATGTTTGTACTGAAGGGTTACTATGGGGCAGGAGGCATATGTTTTTTCTAAGAAGGGACGACTGCCCCCTTTCCTCCCCTCACTGCTTAATTGCTGTCTGATAGTAGATTTGGTTAAGATGAATTCATGAATTTGAGTTAGTTTTGTGTAAAATGTTGAGATATAACACCAGGACAAGTTACAGGATATGGTGATAGTTTAGGCTGTGGAGATCTTACAAGTGCGGGTTTAGTTATGTTGAAGGTCAGACTTGTTGGAAATTTTACTTTTATTCCTTTGTGCGGTATATGTAGTTTATCTGCATAGATGCAGTGTGTTCAGGTGAGAAACTTGTGAGTGTAGATGGAGGAAGGAGTGTCGGGTAAACAGCTGATCAATTTTATTTTATAGTTCTCAAATTTGCAATTTCTGTTAATTACTCTATGGTTTAAGCGAGAGAAACTGATACAGTCATGCTACTGCAATCATTGTGGTGCCTTTGCCAGTACATATACACAAAATGCTGATCACATTAGATTATATGTGGATGATATTTCTAAACTATCTGCTCGAAAATCTGTGCTTATGTCTGTTGTTGTTTTTTTGTTGTTGTTGTTGTTGTTAATTTACTTTATAAAAACTTTTTTTTGATCATAACTTTAATATTACTATGACAATTGCATTTTAAGGCCCATCAAGTATATTTCTTTATAAATTAAAATAGAAATTGCCATAGTGGTAAACATATTGAGACCCGGAGGCAGTGTGGAGTAGACTATTGCAGTACATGGCAAGAAAGTGAAGACAACTGTGTAAAGGTTGAAATTTGATATTTAGTCTAACTGTCCATCTGCCGCAGGCCAGGGTCCCAGTGTTTGCACAAGAAAGCTGATCATAGATGCTTTATCTTTGATCCAAAATGGTCAAGGTCCTTAAAAATATTTTCTTGTGTTTAAATACTTTTATACATGAGTAACTAACTGCTTCTGATTAAAGACAAATTTTTACGTCGCTATATCATTGCTCATCCTGAGCTGCTTGTAGTGGTTGTTGCAACCTTTGTAATGATTATAACACTTACTCCTAAACTTTAACAACATGCTTTAATTGGTCAGAAAGTTATTGTTTAATGGTGGTTGCTATGTGTTGTTAAGTGCAGCAGTCTGCAGTGCATTATATATATTAGGTGGCAAAAGAAGAAGGAAATTTGGGTGGCTTTGCTGAGGGAGAAGGTATTAGTGTCATAGGGTCACTATTCTTTGTGTTGGTGAGCTTTTTCCGTGGGAAACGAAAATGCAAATTTGACGTTTCAGGCTTCTTACTAGAGGTTAGGGTGGGGGAAAAGGTTGTGGGGGGGAAGGAAAGGAAGGGGGAGAGAGTAGAAGTGGGGGAAATCTGTGCCTATTGTTCACAAATATGTCCTGCAGGAATGAATAAGATAGGCTGCCAAATGCAATTAGTCAGCTGTTTATGAGAGAGAGCTGAGCCGATAGTGGCAAGCTGTGTGCACTCCTCCACCCATTCCTGGCTTATCTTTGTGTGAAAGCATGCTGGAGTGGAAATCAAAGCTTGTTTTCGGTTATAACTCAATCAATTAGTTGTGATTTCCTCCAGGGGCTTCTCCTGGTTATAATGGTGGGATTGGTACAGTTGGTTTAAAGGTATCGTTGTGGTCGTAGATTATGATTATGGTAAGATTAATGGTAATGTGAACGCATGGCGCCATGCTATCTTCCCTGATGCCCCTATGTAACCAGCACCATTGATACTTATGGCTCATTGCTTTACGTCTGCCCGGTTAGTCTAGTATGAAACGTATGAATTATTAAATTATATTTTATTTCTGGTACCATAATGGTCAGTAACGATCACACCACGGGTGACAACATTAACCTCCTAACTAGGCTGAGGTAATTGTTAGTAAGCATGTAACTGAAGACAATAATGAATGCTACCATTATGTAATTGTGCAATCTACTTTTGTTGTTGTTTTTCACCTTCTTGTTGAGTTGGATTGAATGACTGATTGCATTGTATAAAAATTCTTTTTTTTTTTCCCCTAAGTCTTGTGGCAAACGGGTATTGAGTGACCTTTCCGAGTGTGGTCCAATTACATGTCGCTTTTTTTTTCCCAGGATGGGGTGAGTCCGGCTGTGAGCTAAATAGTTGCATGTCAGGCACTTGTGTAGGAGCTTGGCCTTGCCCAGACCTGTCTGGAATTTGGACCAAGTTTTGATAAGAGTGAACAATCACTGAATTCCAATGACAGTCGTGGAATCTCAGAGAGGATAGTGTCTTGGAGAGACTGATGCGTTTCCTTGGCATGATTGACGTAAATGGACCACCCTCACTCAGCTTTTTTTTTTCTTCTTTTTTTTTTTTTCTTTCTTTTTTTTTTTTTCCTCCTCAAACCCTTTTGCTGGCTGAGTACTGGAAACGATTATGATGGGACTATCTGATCATGTTTAGTTGTTTTTGTATGATATTTGTTAATGTCTGCCTTAATTCCAAGCAGGCATTGATTGCATCAAGTTCCAGTTCTTGTATAAATTGATGCTTGAAGTGTTTAGTTAGGCACACAGGTTTTTGTTGTTAATTAGAGATAATGAATGGTAATTGGTATGCCTAAATATGTTAGTAATTTTCCTCAACTGCAGTGTAAGCCAGATTTCTTGAGGTATGTGTGAAAGTTTATTATACTTTTTTGAGGCAAGAGGTATTGTTGTGACATTTACTTGTGTTTCTTGGGATTGAAATTCTAATTGGTGTTTGTCATTTCCGCGTACGTAAATGCAAGCCATATTATAGTCATTTGGTGGGCATATCATGTACCTGCACCCTGCCTTAGGGCCACTCTGAGAAGAAGGCATCCATATTGCTGGCTTCTTGACTTCTCACGTAGCTAATTTCAGACAACACATAGTGCAGCATATGTGTCATATTTCACTTGGAATATCTCCAGTTCACTGGCTGGAAGAGGACAAAAACATGATATTAGATGAATTGCCAGTGTGATTGGGTTCAGATTGTTATCATATATGCAAATGAGCAGCTTTTGTTTTGCTTGTTTCCATACACTGACATGATTGCAGTTCCAAAAAAGAGGCAGGTTTCTAAAAGGGGTTGCTTTTTGGTCAACGAGTCTGGGCCTTATGCCAGTATCAAGTAAACTTTGTTAATGGGAAGCGAAAAAAGAACCATGGTCAACAAAGTAGATAGTATGAATATTTTCCCCAAGAGTTCATCCTATCTGAATGGACATTCCATTAGTTAAAGTATATTTTGATTTACACTGTACACATGAATATTCACAAGGCCAGGCCTGTTTTGGACTTCTTTTTCAAAAGAGCTTAAGGTTGCAGTTGTTTAAATCACTCTGAAGCCAGATAAAACATTTTACTCTATATTTTTTTATGCAGCTGTATTTGGATACATCGTAGTCATAACTTTTTCAGTGAATGTCTTTTTTTTTCTTTTTTAATGGTAGTCGATCTTTTGGAGTTTCCACATTCTTGCCCCTTATTGAGGATGAGACGGTCACACATGCAGCTGGCTCTCTCAGGAATAGCGAGGGATGAGCGAGCCGCATTTGGGTGGTCTATAAATAGATGTGCTTACTTTACGTCTTTATTAGAATAATTAACTCAATTGGTATGTTGAGTAATTGAATAGAATTATAATGTGCAAGACATAATTTGCTTAGCATTGAAGGAGTCATTGTTAGTTGCATTAATTACAGCTGGGAATCTATTTAGCCAGACTTGATGTGTATTCTGTTTGTGGGTGCTCCAGTGTTTTAAGACACAGGCATATGTCAAGTGGTGTAATTTTTTTAATTGATTGGCTGCTAGTGTCTGACAACTTAATTAGCGATGTAGTCAACTTTTTTTTTAGTTATGTCTACTCATACACATACTTCAAATTGCTCAGATTAATTCAGAGGTAATTATTGGCTTATTATGGTCTGTGTTCTAAGTAAGTTGTTAATTACCGTCCCCTTATAATTGGAGCTTTATTTTAGTGGCTGTGTTGAGTTATTTGAAGGTTAAAATTTGTTTTATATTAAATTTTGCCAAACTCTGTATCACTCGATCATGCCTTGTAAAAGCATTACTCCAACAATGGGCTCAGTATTTTATGAATTCTAAATTGACATCATGCTACTGCTAAAAGCACTCGTTGCGAAATTAAATTTTACTTTGGTAAAATTTGATATCCGGAGGATTGAAAAAATTTTTTTTTAGCTTAAGGGGGTATAAATTCTCGGAAATACACTCGTGTATTTTTGCTAGATTAGCAGTGTCATGCCTAGCTAGCGGAATACCAGACTGACCACCAACATCCAATTAGCATTGCTTGACTCCCAGCTACTGCACAGTGGACTTATTTTCAGTTGTCAGTAATCGGGGTGGTCGTACAAGGCTGGGTTAAACCAGCTTGTCTTTTCCATGTATGCTATTAAGGGTGGCGTTGGTGGTTAAGAGGACTTCGTCTGGGTCTGATGCTACGACTAATATATACAGTATAGTGATGACCTCCTTCGCTGAAGCACATTCCAATCTGTTGCTGAGATGCTATTCCATCGGATGTCTGGAGGGGGTTACTGGGTGGAGAAAATTATTTTTAAAAACATGGAAAAAGATGAGAAAATCTTGGCTAGTGGTTGCTTTCCTAACTTGAACGTTAAATAGAGAAGTGTTGTGGGCTGTAATTGGACTATTGTGCATTATGAGCTGCTTTGGCTAACCGTTTGTTGGTGGTTTTCATAGACTGTGATTCATGTCTCGTTTAGTTAAGTGGCATTATGTAATATTAAATGTGATTAATTACAGAGTCATTGGAGGAGAAAGGCAGAACATTGTGGTTATGTTAGGGATTAAGATTGTCATGTGGTGGTGACTTTTGGTTAGTTCAGAATATTATAGCAGAATCAGTGTTTGTGTGTGTGTGTTTGGGGTGGGGTGAGGTTGCCTGTTGAATATTATGTAATTAAAGATAGAAATAAGCAAGTGACCTGTTAGAAATATTGTTCCATAATTTCTAATCATTAAATGCACAGTGAATGTCACGCCAATGTCATTACTACTATTTAATGAGCTTATGTGTTTTTCTTGCTCGTATATCTTAGCAAGTTTTTAATCTAATAATCCAATCATATAATTGCAGCTGAACCGTGTAATAAGATTATTCAATTATCTCTGATATTAGCGAGAGGTGCCTGTGGGCACAGCTATATATATACACTCAATATCTCAAGTTGGTGATTTTGTTTTGTTGTTGCTATTGTCACTTAGGGTCTCTTTCATCCTGCAAGGAAAGTGAGAGATGCCTATTGGAAAATCTACAACACTCTCTACATTGGGTCGCAGGTGAGTACACTTGTATTAAACATAGAACGAACTGTAGTCCTTGCTACTCTGCTTTTTTTTGTTGTTGTCATTATGATATGGTGTATTGTATCCTTGCATCTTTTATTATGAAAATGTGAGGCTTATTTGTCTTTAATTGCATCTGCTTTTCACCACCTGTTCATCAACATGGCTTTGAAATATGATAAATTTATTATTTGCTTCGTCATACTGTGTTCATGCTTTTTCAAGCGGTATCACACAATGTAATTAGTGGTCAAGTGTTTCTGCAATCTGTTGGGATGTTATATATATGACTAATGTGAAGTTTTGTATTTGGTGGATCATCTACAAGTTGCTATGTTATTAGTTTTATTTTTGTTTTAGGATGCTCTGATCCCAGCATATCCAAAACTTACCAACGATGAAAAGAATCACTACACTAGGGATGAGCTGGAGATTTTTCTGTGAGGGGAATGCAACGTTTAGATGTACAGATCATAAACCATGACAATTTTTCATCAATATTTCCGCACAAGTGGTTAATGAAACTGAACTGTTTATGGTTTTGTTAAGCAATCCACTGTCTCATTGTTTTTGTGATTATTGACTGGCTGTCATTTTGTGAGATCTGTAATCCTGTTTATTCTATGACCATAATTGTTCAATTACATAGCCCTATAATGTGGTGCCTGCAGTCGCTCGTTTTGCGCGCGGGCGGAAGATGGGTGGAGCTAACGGGTAGCGAGCTCTTACGTGGGTATAAAGCAGAGCGAGTATAGTAGGATACTTCTACTAACGTTATCTCTGTAGAGTGATTAATCCAGTTGATCGTAACTGCAACCTGAGAGAGTAATTCTAATACCAGATTGCGTCTCAACTGCTGAAGGGATTGATATATTTGCTAGAGTTTTGCTACAGATTGCATTTGCTGTTTTGCTTTCGTCCAGAAGGGAGAAGGTTATCCTTAAAGAAAGCAGAAAGCACTGCAACCCACCAGGAAAAACAGCCTGCTGTAGTCTTCTTTTAATATGCACAGTAGCAGCGTTCTGATCGTGCATCCGCCAGCTGACTCCAGATTTCGCCTCCCCGAAATGTCAAACAGCAAGCTCCTCGGCGGCGGCGGCGGCGGTGCGTATAATCCGAGGCACCATTCATTGGATTCGCCATCCCTTACAAGTCCGCCTGGCTATGGTGTCTCCTCTGAATCCGTTCTTCCCAATATGTCTCTTCAAAACATGCCCATCCCTACAAACATGTCTCTTTCCTCCATGGCAATGGTTGATCAGAAGCCCAACGTGTCCATGAGCACGCCCATCTCCATGAACCCGTCTTCTTCTGCAATGCCTTCGCAGTTCCATCCATTCAATCCTGCCACTGGATTCGTTATGACCCCAACAGCACCTCCAGGCCTGCTTCACCTCGGTAAGTACTCTTTAGTATCAGCACTTTAGTGCAAAATTCCCTTGACACTAGCAGCTATAGTTCAAGAGTTTAGTGGACAGAAGTATAACCAAATACTGTACATGGTATAGGTTTTATTGTAATATAGCTGTTAGTAATCGATCTTGAGCTGACATTGAATGAATTTATCATATACTATACAATTTTAGGTCAACCTATGCCAGTACCTGGAGGCTGCAACAATCAACCTGGTGTACTATACCATCCTGGCCAGTCTCTTCCTCACAATCCAATGGTGCAAGGAAGGCCAGAGCCGTATCGTCGTGGCAAGCAGCGCAGGCATCGGACCAATTTCACTACGCAGCAGCTTGAGGAGCTGGAGAAGGCTTTTGAAAAGACCCGTTATCCAGATGTCTTCATGAGAGAGGAGCTTGCTATGAAGATCAGTCTCACAGAAGCCAGAGTTCAGGTAAATACGTGGCTTCTTTTAGATTCATGAGATAGTATTCTGTTAGAGGTGCTCAGTTATAGCTAATGTAATGATTATGGTGTTAAACTCATTCCTATGCAGTAGTGGAGTTGTTGCTTTTTGTAGTTACTTGTTCACTTTCTTTTGTTGTTATCAGAAAGTGTAATAATAATAATAATAATAATGATAATAATAATACTGAACCGTGCACGGAGCATGTACAGATCAGTCGGAGCATGGGAGTAAACCGTAGGCTAATTAATGACGGGCATCCTGTGGGTTGAAACCTGTGAGCTGCTCTGTTGTCACAGTCACCCCCACCAAGGCATGGCCCGTGCTCAGGGCTCGGCCCAGACATGCTCCCACCATACTGCACTTGTATGTGCATATGTAGCTCACGATCTGACCACTGGCAAGCCACACCAAGTGTGGTCTAGGCTGGCCTTGTATTCTGCAAAATTTATTTTAATGTTAGTAATACTATTTCAATTATAAATTTACTGTTTTCTATTGATTGTATTTCGCAGGTTTGGTTTCAGAATAGGAGAGCTAAGTGGAGAAAAGCTGAGAAAGCATCTGGTTCCAGTGACAAAGGGTCAGATTCTGGTCAAGTAACCGCCTCTTCACCTGGGTCTACCACTGCTTCCTCTCCTCAATCGTGTGCATCGGAAACTACATCTTCTACTCCCATTGAGAAAGTTCCTCCTTCCTTGGCATCATCCCCCCCTCCGGTCCCAATCCAACAGCAGCAACCTCCGGTGCCTCACTTGCAAGCCACACCCACTAACTCAGCCCAGCTGCCACCATCCAGTCCTATTCACACATCAGTAAAGCCGGAGCACATTGACAGATGGGGTGGCTCCCCACCCAGGGGATTTCCGTCGCAGTCAGGGTTCCAGTCTCCAACAAGCCCCCACGGGTCAGTCTCTCCATCTTCAGCAGGTCTCCCTCCTTTCAACTCACCACTTCCTGGAGCCAGCAATCCTTACTCGTCTGCTACAGTCCCTCTGGGTGTCATGGGGCATTCTTCTCACTACCCTGGTGGCTTTCCTTCTCTCACAAGATATACCTAAGAACTTGCTCATCATAGCAATTAATTTACATGCAAGAAGCACCTCTTCTGCTTCAGTTCACAGACAGTTTTTCTCTCTGCATTTAGTCCAGTTTCAAATATTTCAATGTACAAATCACAGATCATTACTCATTCTTCTTTCTGCCCCTTTTTTTAATGCTTCATTAATTCATTCAGACTCTTTCCACATGCTGGAGTTCTCAACTGTTTCATTGTGGCTTGCATAATGCATTGTTTCATTCTATCAATACTGTTGATCTGCTATCCTCATCATTAGTCATTGACACACTTTACAATATTTTGGACCACCGTTAATTAAAATATTTCTAAGCGTCTTGGGCTAAAAAAAAAAAGGTAGACGTCTATGTTCCAAGTTCGGGTAAGACGTTTCGTAATATCCATCGCCTGCTTTACGCGTGCAGAATAAGGCATGCGCGTTAGGACGACCTTTACCTAGCAATAATTGTTTCTTGCAGCTGGTGTAGGAGGAACGTGAAAAGAGGAGGGATGACTGCGTTTTCTGGTATGGGTAACGCTGAATTTATGATTTGAAAATAAATCTCATAAATATTTTAGAATTGGGAATTTTACCAGAGATTGCAGAAGCTATAGAGGAATTAGATTGGCTGTAAGTTTAAGAGAGAATAAAAGAATAAAGCTAGTGATTATAATATTGTGCAATTTAAGATTGCCTACAGATGTCCAGGCTGAAGCAATTCCTCTCATTCTGGGAGGAGGAGATGTGTTAATGGTGAGTATATGCTATCCTAGAAGTAGGGATGAATGAAGTACCTGAATACTAAATAAAAAAAAAACAGCAACAAACTTTAATCACTTGAAAGACTCCTCCCACATTATCAGGAATATTGTAAAGGATGAGTGCAAGCTTGAAACTGAGGAGATGAATGGACTACAACTTTATGCAAATAAACAATACATTTATACACGGCCTAAATCCATAATTATAAATCTTACTGAGAGGACTTCACTTAAATCCACTCCTAATTTCCTTCTTAAACCCATCAAAAGGTCATAATAATGTCTGCATTTCAAGAAGTGCCATTGAGAGATTGTACTCTAATGAGATAATAAAAGATGTACTGAAGTAGCTGAATAATGAGCTTCAACTGCTCGTGTCTTGATTGGCAAATCTTACATAAGCAGACCTGGCTGTTTCATAATCTCAGTTCCGTGTCCATTATTAATTCCCACACAAAACTCTGACAGTCTGTTGAATTATAACTTGCCTTGCTCCGTATCGGCATCTCCACCAGCTGTACTCTGTTGCTGGGCTTCCTTGCTGAACTTAGCCTTAGTCAGGTTGATTGGTCTTTCACCATGTACCGGTCTAGCCCAGGGACTTAAGTTTTTATTTATTGGGCAGTGAGCAGAGTTACGCCCACTCACATAAGTACATTACATACACACACACACATATACACACATTTATATTCATGCTTATTTAGTTTATCATTGATTCTGTCTTATTTTTGAAAAAGAATTATTGTATTATAGGCAGCAGAAACTGGCAGTGGTAAGACTGGTGCCTTCTGCCTGCCCATCATCCAGATAGTATTTGAAACACTGCGAGACAGAAAATTAGGTAAAGGGTCACAGCGACTCTCAGCTCCGACTGCTGGGCTGTCTGACAAAGTTGTACTCAATCCGTACGATCGTGGAGGCCAGTTCGGTAAGTGGTGGATTAATGTCAGCTGATCACTGGGGACCACTGGGATTTGTAATGTTTTTGTAGTATTAAATAAATAAAAAGTACTATAATTATTTCACCATTTTTTTTTTATCAGCCTTCATTTACTCATTAGATGTATTCTCTCTTTCACAGGATTTTATTAGACTATACAATATTAGATGTGTTCGGCTGTCACCTGGGTTTGAAGCAATTTTTATAATTTCATTTTTATAGGCTGTTGAGACTGGCAGTGGGTTTGAACCAAGGTGACAGCCAAACATTTACAATTTTGAATTGTTTGATAAAAGCCTGAGAAAGAGAGAGAATATATATAATTTATAATTGGGCAAGCAAAGTGAGCCCCTCTCAAACAAGTCTATATATATTATATATTAATATATATATATATTATGTTTATATGTATATGGCCAAAGTTCAAAAGGTCAATGCATGTCCACTTCCGGAGGCTACTTTAAAATGTTAACATTAGCGTGGGGGCTAAAAGTTCAAAATTAGGAGCTAATAATGCCAGGGGAAAAAAAACGGCCCTATCCCTACCAACAGAATTGTTCTTGCTTGAAAATTCATTGTCAAAAAGTCAAGTATATGATTTAAGTCTTGTGGTAGTGTATACAGTATATTATCTTTATTGGAATGAAAATTTAAATTTCTGCTGGCTTTGGTTAGGCCAACTCACTAGCCTTTGTGGTGAAGCCCATCACTAGCTATTGAATGGAAAACATGTTTAGCTGAATAAGAAGTGGGTGGCCCCTGTTAATGATTTGTATTTGGTATCGGCATATTGTTTCTGCTCCAGAAGATGTAATCTTATATCATGTCACTAAAGTGTGGGAATCCTAATGGAGGATGGAACAGGAAAACTACAAGTTAGCATACAAGACACAATGTTGGTACTCAAAGTTTAGATTGTAGCTGGTATTATAGGATATTCAATTTTTGTATTTTTAATACAATTGTGAACATTGGAAATACCATTATGAGACTCCATTCAGCTAAAATCTGCCTAAATATTAAAAACAACAACAATCTTTTACTTACTCTTTTTGTCCTAGGAGTATAAAATGGTATGGATCAGCAGAATCGCCAGCAGACTGGCATACAAGATGTGATTTTCCATGAGCGAGTGTGGATAGCTTGAAAGATAGTGTGAATAAGGAGACTTGTGAATCTTGTATTCACCTATGTTAATTTTGAGGCTAAAAAAAAAAAGAATAAAAACCGGGGCTGTGTTATGGCTAATGATCTAAATGCTCCACAAAATAATCCTTGAACTTTGTAGTAATAGTCTCACTCTGACTGAGTTTAACCTCAGTGACCTTATGAGGTGTAAGTGAATATTAAATGAATATATATATATATTAAGGGATTTAAATTGTTAAGTCGTCGTGCTAATTTACAAGTTATACTTGGTGCACCTAGCTTCCTTGCTAAGAGGTTAACTCCCCTCTCTAATAGCGTTGCTTGAGCGCCAGCTTGTAGTGATGTAGGATTATCACCACTTTCATAGTGTATTATGAATGCGTTAAGTGCCAAGATTATGGGGGAGGCTGGTCAATGGGTTTGAATGGGATGGTGTTGGCATGGGCACAGAGTCCTGGCCTTTCCTGTGAATGACTCAAGTTCTCTGCTGCCAGAAGTCACCATCACTGTTGGAAGGAAGAATTTCCAGGGTATAAAATTAAGGCCCAGTAGCTTTATCAATATATTTCTTTCATTTGGGTCAGTTAGAAAACATCAACAATAACAACAAACTTTATAATGTGATAAAATTTGGTTTACTGAAACCATGAATTCTGACTAAGCTTTTTGCTGCTATATTTATGTATTAAGTGTGCCCCTCTAATTCACCACCCCAACCCCTCTAATTCACCACCCCAACCCCTCTAATTCACCATCCCACTCTACTATTTCTACTGCTCGGTGAATTATCACAGAGCTGGTCCTTCGATTACTATTTCGAAACCTAGTGTTGGGATAGACCTCTACAGCTCTATAGTGCCAGAGCTCTATTATACAACACTTTCTCTAAGTGACTTGACTATTGGACAGTGCATTTTCAATTAAGTACAATTCTGTTATGTAAGGTGGCATATAGCTATGACAGTGCATTAACAAGATAACTTACCACTGTCACTAATTGAATAGAAAATGAACTCCACTAAGTTTGCAAGATCTAACTGTGAATGTCTCTCCTCTTCTTTCTCTAGTTTTTTTTCCCCCTGGCATTAATTCGAGGTCTTTTCTTTTCTCCTGAATTTCTTGTGCCTGCGCTAAATATTTACATTTTTGAGTAGCCTCTGGGGGTGGACATGCATTGACCTCTTTGAACTTTGCCATATTATATCAATTATTATTATTATATTATTATTCAGCAAAGCGAGTGGAGCTGACTCTCTAATGAGTCCGCGATATATATATATATATTTAGGTCTAGGAATTGTTTTTGTTCTTGCGTGGGCGTACGTGTGCATATTTTCTCCTACGCGCTTGTGCGGGCCGGGTAACCTTCTTAGCAACATTTTGTTTTGTTTACCCGCCGTACGAAGTAGCGATGCCCAGTGAAACAAATTCTGCGAAAGAGAGACAAAACGTTAGAAACGCTCGGTCAAGAGCTTTGAGGGCGTTAGAAACTCCAGAAGAAAAATTAGTAAGGAGAGAGATAAGAAATGAAAAAGACAGGGCAAGGAGGAGGAGAGCTAAAACGAATCAGAAACAGGTAGCAAAGTAAAGAATCTTTCTTTTTGAAAAGCCATTAAATGTTCCTAATTTATTTATTAGACTATTCCTGAGGATTACGGTACCAGGAGCCTTCATCATAGAAAAAAGCTACCACTATTGTTTTCTCACTTTGACAGTATTTTGTAGCCACACCAAGCATGCATGGGAATAGCTGCAATTACAGGGAACATGCATCACTTGCTTCGCTATTTTGTGCTATTAGAGCGCATCACTAGTTATTATTATTATTATTATTATTATTATTGTCATCATACTTGACTAATTTCGTGGCACACTGGATTACTAGGTATGTATATTCTATCATTTGTTGATTGCCAAAAAAAAAAAGGCCTTTTATCAATTTTTCTCTCACTAGCTTCACCATCTTTGAGAATATAAGTTGTGTCAGTATGATGCTGTAATTATCTCAGGTCGTAATTTCAATTTTCAGCAATATCTCCAGACGGACTCGTATGTCAGTGCCGGGAGCAGAAGGTGTGGAATGGTGCGCGTGCTACTATGGGAGTGTCAGCGGGCAAGTGGTACTACGAGACTACAGTGACGGACGAGGGCCTTTGCCGTGTGGGTTGGTCCACAGACCGTGCCACACATGAGTTAGGTGAGTGGTGAAGGTCTGTCTGTTGTACATATGGAGGAGAGGGGGGGGGGGGGGGGGGGGGGGGGGGGGGGAAGGATAGGGTAGGAAGAAGGTGTTTGAAAACGAGTAGGTTTGTTAGAGCTGTAATCTGAGGTTGGGATGCTAGGTGTTATTCCATTCAGCACCTGCAGGGAGAGATCTGATATTTGTGTTGGAATAACTTTCACCTTACAGTTTGGTCATGTTTATTCTATGCCACCTAACTTCTGTGGCTTTATTAAAAAGGTCCTGTGCAGGAGTGGGTCTGTAAATGAATTTTCCACTCTGTTCACGCTAATTGTGCATGTTGTTTGAGGGGGAGAGAGGCAAGAGGGGAGAAAAGTGAATGTTGAATAAATTTGGATGTCTTGTAGCTATTCATGTGGTATGCTTTATCTCTATGAAAACCTAGGTCTAATTTTGTCCTGTACAAGCTCAGTAAAGGCAACATTCCCTTTAATTAACCTGTGGGGTTGAGTGAGGACTCAAGTGAAGATTGATTTTCTTCTTGAGTCCACATACTGGAGTAGTTGCTAGAGGTTCTCTCTCTCTCTCTCTCTCTCTGTGTGTGTGTGTGTGTGTGTGTGTGTGTGTGTGTGTGTGTGTGTGTGGTGCCTTCTGTTTTCAACATTGCACTTAATTCAATTTCTGACCTTCAACCAGAGTTTGGGTTCTGTGGTGCTCATATCTCACCAAGCTTGTTCAGATGATCTCACTAACTTGCATAAGCTGAATTTGAATATTTTTTATTTAATACTATTACATATTATTATTATTTTTGGAGTGTAAATAAAAAAAATTAAATTTCCTTTCTTCAACAGGTTATTAATTTTGTTGCATTTAAGCTATTTTCTTTGTTAGTAACTTGTCGTTATATGTAAATGCAAGGGCTCCCTGCTTCCCCCCCCCCCCCCTCAATCCTTCAGTATACAGTGCGTCCAGCTTAAAGAGTAGAAAGTACAGATCTCAAAACTTAGACTTAATGTCAACATAGGTTTGTATATGTTTTAAGCACTGCAAGAGTTTCTTACAGTACACTACAGAATGTGTCTGTATTTTACTCTCATTGCCCTTCTTAAATTTGTTGTCTGTATGCAGCTCTTAGTGTCCTGATTGGTGACTGAGTTTACAATGATCACAGCTTCACTTCATTTTCACTAGCTGTATGTAAGAGATGTGAGATAGACTGGATGATTGAAATCATTATTTAAGAATGCTCGAACATGCAGTGAGATAAATGTGAAGAAAAGGTGAAGAAAGGTTGTTAGTTGACAAAAAGACCGACTGTCTGGTGCTTTCATGGAAGTATGTGGTTTTATGAGTTGGTTACAGTTTTTTACAAGACAATTTTTGTAAGTTGGGGATATGCTTTTGATAGTGAATTTACGTATTATTTCCTTAATAATAATCAACATCATCAACAGCATAAATGATGGGTCTTCTGGTTGGTACAGTATTCTCTGCTCAGTAAGTTTGAGGAGTTCATTGAATTCATCGCTTCTAGCTTCTCTTTCTCTCTCCTGCTCAGATCAAATCAGTTTGTTTTCAGAGATAAACAGTTCCACAATCAAAGGCAGTTTTAAAGGAACCATCAGACAGATGTCAACTGAGGAGATGTTTCTCCTCAGGTTCATAATGTGGGCCAACTCCTTTTCGCTGGAAGACGTAAATATTTCTGAGAACTCTGACAGTGGCACGAATAGCCTTAGGAAGAATCTGGTCACAAAATAGAATCGTGGATAACGTTCATTGGCTTTGTCGATTGCATTTGATTATCGAATCTAAGCATCTCATCACATGCAATTTTTCCAAGTTTTTGCTTTAAATTGTTATATTTTTAAGTATCTTGAGTGCACAAACAGCGTGGGTGCTACTGAGTTTCTGCATCCAGTCTTGGATTGAACTGAATCAAATCCAAGCATTAGCAGTTCAGTTTGACCGAACCATTTGAACTATTTTACTCTGATAAATAAACTAGAATTTTTTTCTTTATGTCATAACCATTATGGATAATACGGCCACTTTGTTTAATAGGGTAAATTTCATTAATTTAGGATATTCTATTTAACGGTATTAGATGAGTAAAATTTAAAGAAATGAGCACAAAAATAGCATGGCTGTGTTTGGGGATTATTTCAAATAATTATGCCCCTATTATTTCAATTACAGTTTTATTTTTACCTGGCTCAATATTTTGTTTCGCAACAGTAAAATAATGCTGTTTTCAGAGTGTGATGGTGTCTGTCTAACACACATACATACAATGATCAGTTTAATGTGAATGGTGTCTGTATTCTGGCGGCAGCTTTACTAGACAGACGGCTACTATCACCCACACATGTGCATGCACGTACCATATGTGATCTAGCTCATGAATTAACACAGTGGAATTATGTACATCACTCACACATGCACACACACGCACACACATGCACACACATACATCACTCACACACACACATGCACACGCATACATCACTCACACACGCACACACACACACACATGCACACGCATACATCACTCACACACGCACACACATATATCACATATACATACATACATCACTCACATATGCACACTCACACATGCACACACACACATCACTCACACACGCATGCGCACATACCTGCTTGGTAGTATAGTTTGCCTGTCTAGTAGGCCATAAAAGACTATTCAAACTGTTAATTGTATTATTAGAACTATGAATTTGTTATATTTAATGAGCTTTAAAAAAAATAACCAAAGAGAGAAAGAAAGAAACCTCCTGATTGCTACTACATTTGTTAAGTTCTGTTAATGACAAGTCAAGATGTAATATCGATGTTATTAATTGAATTAATAGACACTCCAGAATGTCTGGGTTTGTTGTGCCACGCCCTTCTAGAATGCACATGTCAGTGTGCCTCACCCTTCTAGAACAGACATGTCAGTGTGCCACGCCCTTTAAGATCTGTACATGGCATTGTGCCACGCCCTTTTAGATGAGACATGTCCATTGCATAAGAGTACATACAACCTCTTGTTTGGGCCTTCAAATTGCCAGTTTTCTTTGCTATTATACCAAATACAAAATAGAATGGTGGTTTGATTGGTCACTGAACAGTGACCCAAAATACACTGGCAACTTTTGTGCCTGGGAGGCAGGGAAACAGTAGCACGGTTCTCATAGTCTCCTCTGTCTAATCCAATTAGTAGAGACTGTTGTGATGGTATAGAAGATGTGTTTATATGAGCTCTATATTTCCTTTTTCACTAATGCTTGCACTCCATTTCTTCTGATTCTCTCTTATGTGGGATGCATCGTGTAAAGCCCGGCCCCAGCATTTACTGATTGGTAAAGAACATTGTAATAAAATGTCTTATAGCAACACAGAATAATTCAGTCATGCTGAAATAATTATAATAATGGTCAGTTTTCTTAGTTCTAACAGCCAATATGTTTAATTAACTTAAGAGTTATTGGCTGTTTGAACTGAGAAAATTTGCTATTTTTAAAATAGCAGCTGCTTTAGTATGTTGTAGAGTCTATCAGGAAGCTAAACATTTGTGTGTAAGGCAAGTCCTCTGAAAGCTGGCACACTGTGGTTTGAAAGCCAATATATTTTGATGGTTTTGGGCAAATTTTTGGGTTTTGGGTTACAGTTGTGCTGTGGTCTCCAAGGACAATAGAGGTTTATTGTATCTCAGTGTATTTTATGTGAATCGTATGCCTGTAGGCCAGAAAGAAGTTGGAGTTGAATACCAGCTTCCGTTGTTTTAAACTAGAATAAACTAAAAAAGAGAAAAGAGAACTATTTATGGTATTCTCTTACATAAACCTCTCATGTATTCTCTCTCTCTGTCTGACTTCCTTCCTGTTATGATAGGTGCCCCGCCCCCTGCCTTGTGCGGCAGCCCTGGGGGTATCTTGAGTGACGGTTGTCTCAGTCACAATCAATGAATTTGCACTCAGAATGTCACGCTCACTGTGTCGGGCACTTGGGAAGGGAGGGAGGGAGGGGGTGGGTCTAACAATGCGTGTTAATAATGAGGGGCGTGGTGGCCTCGGGGCAAGATGGTTGTCTATGGGCTGTGCCCCTGGCAGAGCATTCTTTACATTGTTGGAATAATTATTATTCATGCAGTTCTATAGGATCAGTGAAGGTGGTGTAGTAATGAGTGGGGAATATTAGCAAGTTATGTGCAAGTCTCACCATACATTTTACATAGACTCGTCATTTTGGTAAGGTGTGGTCATATTAGGAAACACTAAAGCCTGAAGTAAGTTCACTGGTAGAGAAAGAGAGAGAAGTGAGATATTGATTGGGGAAAGGGAGTGGGTGCGGAGGGGGGAGGGGCATGATAGATAAATGGGGCATACACACTACTTCTTGATGCACTTTCCCACTATAATAGGATTGTATTATTACTTTATTATTTTATTATTATTATTATTATTTGTTGTTGTTGTTGCTGTTGCTCCATTATTCACTTTTTACTCAGGCAAGGACAAACTTAGTTTTGGTTTTGGTGGCACTGGAAAGAAATCTTTTGCTGGACAGTTTGACGATTACGGAGAGGTCAGTGAGCAGTGGAGAAGAGGTGTGGCTTAAAGTATTCAACGATCTCTGTTCTATACATTTGTTGTCATTGTGTCCCTCCCCCGGCCATCTTTATTTGGAGATACACTTCTCCATGGCCAGTGAATCAGTTTTATTAGTACACGCATACGATTGATTGAGTTTAGAGATGACTACAAGTGAAAGTGCTGACTATTTAGGACTGGTTTTGAGATGATCTCCCGAAATGCAATAAACGATATCTAGAGTACGGCAATAGCCGATATCTCTAATCAGAGTAGCAATAGTAGTAGTAGTAGTAGTAGTAGTAGTGTAATAGTAGTAGTAGCTCTCAGCTCAAGAATTCTGCTCTGTAGGTGACTTCCCCTCAAATTAAGCCCCCCCCCCCCCCATTCCTGTGCTAGCTGCCATGCTTTACCCAACCAATCAAGTGTATGGGAGGTACACGCTTCACAAACATAATTCTGTATCCATCATTATATTGATTGTTGTTGTCAGCTGGGGTGGTGGGAGATAAGAATGGCGGTGGGGAGGAGAAGAGCAAGGAGGGGGAGGTGGTGAGGAGAGATAAGGATGGCCGTTGGTGGTGAGGGCGGGGTGCGGAGAGATAAGAATGGGGGTGGGTGGTGAGGAGATGAGATAAGAAATGGGTGGTGAGGAGAGGTAAGATGGGGTGGTGAGGAGAGATAAGAAGTGGTGGTGAGGAGATAAGAATGGGGGGTGAGGAGATAAGGAATGGGGGGGGGGAGGAGAGATAAGCAATTGGGTGGTGAGGAGAGATAGAATGGGGTGGTGAGGAGAGGAAGAATAAGAGATGAATGGGGGGCGGTGGGGGTGTGAGGAGATGAGGGGTGGGTGGCCCTTGGTGATAAGAATGGGGTGGGAATGGGGGTGGTGAGGAGAGATAGAATGTGGTGGTGAGAGATAAGAAAGAATTTCGGGTGGTGAGGAGATATAGATGTTTGTTGCGGAGATATCATTGATGTGTTTGTGAGGCGATATCATAATTGGTTTTGATGATATAAGGTGGTGGTGTTGAGAGAGTAGAATTGGTTGTTTGAGTATCCAGCTACGACTTGTGTTTTTTAGGTATCGTTAATACTGGTTTTGTTCTTGACTAGATCAAACTGTGGTTGTGAGTCTCTAATCATGGTTTTTGTGATTAGATAATAATTGGGTGTTGAGGAGAGAATCCTATGGTGTGGTGAGCGAGATAATACTGTGTGGTGAGTTAGATGGTACTAATGTTTGGTGTTTTAGGATCTCATACTAATTTTTTTTTTTTAGTCACATATCCTCCTGTTTTGTTTACTTAGATACGAATGTTTGTTTTTTCTTATATCTATTACTTGTTTTTTGCCTCTCTCTAATACTTTTTTTTTTTTTTTAGTAGAGATCCTATTTTTTTTTGCGTCTCTCTTCCTCCTGGTTGGTTTTTCTTACTCATCTCCTCCTGGTTTTTTTTTCTTCTCTCCTGACACATTTTTTTTTTCTTATCTCTAACCTTTGTTTTTGCGGCCTCCTCCCTCACTTTTTTTTTTTGCTCTCTATCCTATTTGTTTTTGCGGCGCGCTCCGCATGGGTGTGCTGCTCGCTCGCCTGGTAGTGTGTGCTGCGCAGCTCAGCCTGGGGTGGTGCCGGCGCGCTCCGCTGGGGTGGTGCGGCGCGCTACGCCTGGGTGGCTTCGGACGATATCCGCCTGGGGTGGTGCGGCGCGCTCGCCGGGGGGTGCGGCGCTCTCCTGTTGTGGTGCGGCTCTCACCCTGGGGTTGTGCTGCCATTCCGCCTGGGGTGTTCGGCGCGCTCCGCCTTTGGTGGTGCGGCCTCCGCCTGGGGTGGTGCGGCGCTCCGCCTTGGGTGGTGCGGCGCTCCGCCTGGGGTGGTGCACGGCGCGCCCGCCTGGGGTGGTGCGGCCGCTCCGCATGGGGTGGTGCGGCGCGCTCCGCCTGGGGTGTGCGCGCGCTCCTCCGGGGGTGGTGCGGCGGCGGCTCCGCCTGGGTGGGTCGCTGCCGCGCTCCGCCTGGGTGGTGCGGCGCGCTCCGCCTGGGTGGTGCGGGCGCTTCCAGCCATGGTGTGGTGCGGCGCGCTCCGCCGGGGTGGTGCCTGCCGTCTCCTTGTGTGGTTCGGCGCTCTCCGCCTGGGGTGTGCCGGCCCGCTCCGCCTGGGGTGGTGCGGCGCCGCTCCGCCTGGGGTGGTGCTGCCGCTCCGCTGGTGGTGCGGCGCGTCCGCCTTGGGTGGTGCGGCGCGGCTCCGCCCTGGGTGTGGGCGGCGCGCCTCGCTGGGGTGGTGCGGCCGCGCCTCCGCCGGGGTGGTGCGAGGCGCTACTCGCCTGGGTGGTGCGGCGCGCTCCGCCTGGGGTGTGGGCCGCGCTCCGCCAAGGGTTGGTGCGGCCGCTCCGCCTGGGGTGGTGCGGCGCGCTCCGCCTGGGGTGGTGCGGCGCGCTCCGGCCTGTGGTTGTGCGGCGCGCTCCGCCTGGGGTTGGTGCGGCGCGCTCCGCTGGGGTGGTTCGGCGCGCTCCGCCCTGGGGTGGTCTGAGAGATAATAATGGGGTGGTGAGGAGAGATTAAGAATGGGGTGGGTGAGGAGATATACAGATGGGGTGGTGTGAGAGGTTTCAGAGGGTGTGGCTAGACCTTGGTTTGCTGGGAAGTAGAGTTCTTGAATGTAACTGAGCTGGTGCTAATGTTACAATTTGTGCAGGCATTCGGAAAAGGAGATGTGGTAGGATGCTTCATTGATCTTGATGAAGGAATCATCTCCTACAGCAAGAATGGAGTCTACTTTGAAGAAGCCTTCAAAATTCCAAAGAACTTGATGGCCACACCTTTTTATCCAGCTGTCGTGCTCAAGGTAAGGAAACAAGTTTCTGGCAGTTACAGTACTGGCTAGAATTTGTTTGCATGACTGAAATTAAAGGGCACATAACTGTTTAAGGGGGTCCTGGGCAAAGAGAACATTCTCCCCTGGGCAAAGAGAACATTCTCCCCTGGGCAAAGAGAACATTCTCCCCTGGGCAACGACAGGGGTTCATTTAGGAATCAATTTGAGAGGGGGGGGAGGTTGAGTTTGTGCTATGTCAAGGGGGTCACAACTTTCATACCTGGAACAAGATGAGAAAGGAGAAGGGTTTCAATTACCAAGACAATACTTAGAGCAGCAATAAACTTATGATTTAAGCATTTGCTTCACCTTAATTATTCACTTTTTACTTTGTATTTTGCTTACAAAATTTTTAGAATATTTCAAGGGGGGGGGGGGCGAAATGGCTTCAAGGAGGTGAGCGTCCTCTTGCCCCCCCCTCCCAAATGAAACCTTGAAAGAGAACATTCTCCCCTGTTAGCCTCCTATTGGGTTAGGGAGCAGCATTAATAGTTTTGCCATATAAATGTGGACTAGACTTTACGGTAAAGGGTAGATACTGGTCCAAGTTTTCCTGGTAAAGGATCATCTATATAGCAAACTATTAATATTTATTGTAAAGTATTGATGCTATTCTCTAACCCAACATTTGTGGCTTCATCACACAACCAGGGTGTTTGGTAGGTAACCCTTTACCAGGAAAACAGGGGCCAGTAGTGACCCTTTACCATAAAGTCTAATTGTTTGTACAATACTGTCTCATCAGATTGAAATAGCAAGATCAGAGCAAGACAGTGTTTGCAGTGTCGCCATATATATATTTATTTGTAAAGTTCTTGTCTTTTGTGCACATTTGAAGTAGCACATAGATACATACATACATACATACATATATACATACATACATACATACATACATATATACATACATATATATATACATATATATATACATACATATATACATACATATATACATACATACATATGTGACAGTGCCTAGGAAAAGGGACCTTTTACGTAAAATCAAAAATGTACAGTAGAGCCCAAACACCGACAAAACAATTTTTTTTTGGTTTTCTTTTTATTGGCCCACAGGTATCTCCTACCCTTTAGCTACACTGACACCAAATTTGAGTGGCTGAAACCGTTGTTAAAGGTCCAAGCGCCCCGTTTAAACACAGTCACCTTTTACTCTCTATTTTGACCTTCCGTGCGTGCACGGAAATCCAACCCGCGAGTAATTGAAAATCGTGGGCGAATTCAATTTGTTGCCCAGCAACAAATTACCCCTACCTCGGATAATCGCGGGTAAATATTCTTAAAAGTTTTTGTTAGCATTGCAGCAACAGAATAGAAATAGTAAATGTGAATAATCAAGCTATATAGGTTGATGTTGCTATTATGGAGTCTTGTAGTTGGAGCCTGCAGACCTGGAGACTCCTGGGACTACTTTTGTGAAGACAATAGAATAATCAGCAAGTCTCTGACAGGACAAAGGTTTCAGTGATGATGAGGACTTCTGTCACACTACAACAAGAGAAGGCAACACATTTTGAAAGTCCATCATTTTTGTTCATTGATTTAAAGAGATTCCTATTGTTCATTTGTTCCAAAACAGGAAACAAGCTGGCTGCAAGACAAATATAATCCTAAACTTAGCTAGCCAGTGAACTAACAAACCAAGCTAGTTGATCATTTCTAAAAGAGTGACTGTATCAATGACTTACTGTAACTATCAAACTGTTGGAAACAAAAAAAAAAAAAAAAAGCACAAAACGGCCTGCAAAATTATGTCTATACGCATCCAGTGCTATTTAAAGACATACCTGTCTAGTACTCTACACAATGTAGGGTCTAAACTGAGTAAGGCCTCCCCCATCAATGAAGTAAGAGGCCCCAACTATAACTTACTGCCGTTCAGCTGATCGCCGCCATTTTCCAAGCATGAGTAACAGTCTTACCTAACCCGTAACGCGGACTTCCGGTTAGATTACGGAATTCAACGTTAACTCCGCGAGAAATTGAATAAGAAGTTTTAATTGCAGTTTTCTCGAAATAACTGTGCTCAAAATGGTCAGATTGCCGCTCGTATATTTAGTGAACCAAGGAGCGCCTGCCTATAAACTTGATATCAAAATACTCCATAAGAAGTGCTCTACACAGTGGTATGAATAACTCATTTTTCACTTTGTTACGGAAAAGGTCCCTTTTCCTAGGCACTGTCACATATATTATACATACATACATATATACATACATACATATATACATACATACATACATATACAGGCATATTCCTTACTTCATTTGATATGCTTTAGTGAAGATAATACATCAAATCACGAGATTAATAATATACATGACATGATAAGTTCATTCATTACAGCATACTGGTATTACAGGTTTAAATGGAGTAATTGTATTTATTTTTTTAACTTGTGGCTACTTTCAGAATGCAGAGATGAAGTTTAATTTTGGAGACGTCCCGTTCAATAATGACCTGGGCTACGGTTATTTAGGCATCTCAAAGGCTCCCAATCTCGTTCCATTCTATGCTCCAGCTGCCCACGGTGGTGCGGTGAAGAAAACCAGTGGGCGGAAGACGCCTATGGCTATTATCATTGAGCCAGCTAGAGAACTGGCCCAGCAGACACATGACAATATCACTCTATTTAAGAAGCACCTCCCGCCCCCTGGCATCAGGTACATGCAGGTAGTGTGTGTGTGTGTTGTGTGGTGTTGGTTGTATCCTTGGCTCAGGGCCTGAGGTCCTAGAGTTCAAGCCCAACTCAGTCAATTTTCCATCTGCCTCCCACCAGTCCACCCAGCTGTGATTGGGGACCTGGCATTTGCTGGGGTGCAAATTCAAGGCCTTTTCTCATGCAACAGCTAGGGTCCAAGTGGGACTTCGGGTGCCCACACCACTTGCTGTGAGGAAAGGTCTGTTCTCCTGCGAGTTCCTAGCCCGGCTCCAGGAGCTTTGCTTGCACAGCTCACAGTGCCTGCTTAGTGCACAGGTATCCTGGCTCTGCCAGGTGAGTATAACCACTAGTGGATGCAAGAGAATTTTGTGTGTGTAGAAGAGACAATTATCTTCAACAAATGATGTTAATGTTAGGAGTAGCAGGTAGATCTAGATGCGTGAGAGTTTGTTACATTCTGTCTAAGTAGCAGGTAGATCTAGATGCGTGAGAGTTTGTGAGTGTTTCATTCTTAGCAGGTAGATCTAGATGTGTGAGAGTTTGTTACATTCTGTCTAAGTAGCAGGTAGATCTAGATGCATGAGAGTTTGTTACATTCTGTCTAAGTAGCAGGTAGATCTAGATGTGGGAGAGTTTGTTACATTCTGTCTAAGTAGCAGGTAGATCTAGATGCATGAGAGTTTGTTACATTCTGTCTAAGTAGCAGGTAGATCTAGATGTGTGAGAGTTTGTTACATTCTGTCTAAGTAGCAGGTAGATCTAGATGCATGAGAGTTTGTTACATTCTGTCTAAGTAGCAGGTAGATCTAGATGCATGAGAGTTTGTTACATTCTGTCTAAGTAGCAGGTAGATCTAGATGCGTGAGAGTTTGTTACATACTGTCTAAGTAGCAGGTAGATCTAGATGTGTGAGAGTTTGTTACATTCTGTCTAAGTAGCAGGTAGATCTAGATGCGTGAGAGTTTGTTACATTCTGTCTAAGTAGCAGGTAGATCTAGATGTGTGAGAGTTTGTTACATTCTGTCTAAGTAGCAGGTAGATCTAGATGCGTGAGAGTTTGTTACATTCTGTCTAAGTAGCAGGTAGATCTAGATGCATGAGAGTTTGTTACATTCTGTCTAAGTAGCAGGTAGATCTAGATGCATGAGAGTTTGTTACATTCTGTCTAAGTAGCAGGTAGATCTAGATGCGTGAGAGTTTGTTACATACTGTCTAAGTAGCAGGTAGATCTAGATGTGTGAGAGTTTGTTACATTCTGTCTAAGTAGCAGGTAGATCTAGATGCATGAGAGTTTGTTACATTCTGTCTAAGTAGCAGGTAGATCTAGATGCGTGAGAGTTTGTTACATTCTGTCTAAGTAGCAGGTAGATCTAGATGCGTGAGAGTTTGTTACATTCTGTCTAAGTAGCAGGTAGATCTAGATGCGTGAGAGTTTGTTACATTCTGTCTAAGTAGCAGGTAGATCTAGATGCATGAGAGTTTGTTACATTCTGTCTAAGTAGCAGGTAGATCTAGATGCGTGAGAGTTTGTTACATTCTGTCTAAGTAGCAGGTAGATCTAGATGCGTGAGAGTTTGTTACATTCTGTCTAAGTAGCAGGTAGATCTAGATGCGTGAGAGTTTGTTACATTCTGTCTAAGTAGCAGGTAGATCTAGATGCGTGAGAGTTTGTTACATACTGTCTAAGTAGCAGGTAGATCTAGATGCATGAGAGTTTGTTACATTCTGTCTAAGTAGCAGGTAGATCTAGATGCATGAGAGTTTGTTACATTCTGTCTAAGTAGCAGGTAGATCTAGATGCGTGAGAGTTTGTTACATTCTGTCTAAGTAGCAGGTAGATCTAGATGTGTGAGAGTTTGTTCCATTCTGTCTAAGTAGCAGGTAGATCTAGATGTATGAGAGTTTGTTACATTCTGTCTAAGTAGCAGGTAGATCTAGATGTGTGAGAGTTTGTTACATTCTGTATATCAACTGATTTCGCATCATGTCACATGATGTGTGAATGAAACACTCACGGTGCGAACCTTCAGCGCTACTCTACACTAGTTAGCTATTACATCAAGTCTCAAACCAATGAGGTACCGTTATAGCTGTGCAATGAAAATGATAGATGTATGTAAATGCTATCTCAGATAAGAGCATGCAAGGGACACTCACCATTAATTTCAAATTCTAAGCAAGCAAAGCTACCACAGCAGCAAGAAATTATTAGATCACATGATTACGACGTGATGCAAAGGTTGTTAATTACCAAGATACTAATTTTAAGTAGCGCAATAAAAGGTTTCCAATCATTGTTCTGAGTAGTTCTGTAAACCACTAGTGAGTTTAATGCTGCGTGTTGCTGCTAGCTCCTGTGTGGTGGAGGTGGCATGAAGTAGTTACCCTGTGCACAAATCTCTTGTGATGTCCCTGTGCACAAATCTCTTGTGATGTCCCTGTGCACAAATCTCTTGTGATGTCCCTGTGCACAAATCTCTTGTGATGTCCCTGTGCACAAATCTCTTGTGATGTCCCTGTGCACAAATCTCGTGTGATGTCCCTGTGCCAAATCTCTTGTGAAGTCCCTGTGCCAAATCTCTTGTGAAGTCCCTGTGCACAAATCTCGTGTGATGTCCCTGTGCCAAATCTCTTGTGAAGTCCCTGTGCCAAATCTCTTGTGAAGTCCCTGTGCCAAATCTCTTGTGATGTCCCTGTGCCAAATCTCTTGTGTCCCTGTGTGCTGTGCAAATCTCTTGTGAATGTGTCCCTGTGCCAAATCTCTTGTGATGTCCCTGTGCCAAATCTCTTGTGAAGTCCCTGTGCCAAAAGTCCCTGTGCCAAATCTCTTGTGAAGTCCCTGTGCCAAATCTCTTGTGAAGTCCCTATGCCAAATCTCGTGTGATGTCCCTGTGCCAAATCTCTTGTGAAGTCCCTGTGCCAAATCTCTTGTGAAGTCCCTGTGCAAATCTCGTGTGATGTCCCTGTGCCAAATCTCTTGTGAAGTTGTGCCAAATCTCTTTGTGAAGTCCCTGTGCCAAATCTCTTGTGATGTCCCTGTGCCAAATCTCTTGTGAAGTCCCTGTGCCAAATCTCTTGTGATGTCCCTGTGCCAAATCTCTTGTGAAGTCCCTGTGCCAAATCTCTTGTGAAGTCCCTGTGCCAAATCTCTTGTGAAGTCCCTATGCCAAATCTCGTGTGATGTCCCTGTGCCAAATCTCTTGTGAAGTCCCTGTGCCAAATCTCTTGTGAAGTCCCTATGCCAAATCTCTTGTGATGTCCCTGTGCCAAATCTCTTGTGAAGTCCCTGTGCCAAATCTCTTGTGATGTCCCTGTGCCAAATCTCTTGTGATGTCCCTGTGCCAAATCTCTTGTGAAGTCCCTGTGCCAAATCTCTTGTGAAGTCCCTATGCCAAATCTCTTGTGAAGTCCCTGTGCCAAATCTCTTGTGAAGTCCCTGTGCCAAATCTCTTGTGATGTCCCTGTGCCAAATCTCTTGTGATGTCCCTGTGCCAAATCTCTTGTGATGTCCCTGTGCCAAATCTCTTATGGTGACCCTGTGCCAAATCCCTTGTGGTGACCTGTGCCAAATCCCTTGTGATGACCCTGTTGTGGTGACCTTGTACCAAATATCTTGTGCGACACTGCTATGGTGACACTGTTGTAGTGACCCTGTACCAAATCTCCTATTGTGACCATGTGCCAAATTTCTTTCACATGGCAACTTGTGGTGACACTTACATTAACTTGACTCAGCACTAATTTCATGTGTGCTCTTTGAACTGGTAGAGATATTGATGCGACAATTAAAATAATAATAAAAATAAGAATTAACGTGATATGAATGATGAAGTGATGATGCCTAGGTGATGTAGTTGCATAGGTGATGTAGGAGGTTCTGAATGTCTGCCACTGTGCCCATCTCTAGGTGCCAGTAAAATCCTTCTAGTAATAACTCTGTGCCAACTCTTATGAAGACCCTGTGCCAGCTTTATTACAGTCTCTGTGTGTTTTACCGATCATCAACTAAAGGGTTAAAAATAAAAAATAAAAAAAAGGTAGTAAATATTGTAGAGCCGTGGTTTTGTTATAAATTTTCAACAATGATTCTCCCAATGTGAAATAGTACAAGAACGTGTGTGTGTGTGTGTGTGTGCGTGCATGAGCATGTGTGTGTATGCGTGCAGTGAGGTGCTATTAATGGGCGGAGACAGTGCTAAGGGTCAGATGCAGCAGCTACAAGAAGGAGTAGATGTGGTGTGTGGTACTCCAGGGAGGATAGATGACCTGGTCAGCTCAGGGAAACTGGACCTTTCTGGAGTGAGTTACCCTCCGACGGCATGGGAGGAGGGATGCTGAATTAGAAATGGTAGCTTTATTTCTCAGTGTTTGTTCGTATCTACTCTGGTTTATACTAGATAATATTGCTTAATTTGACTTTATTGTTGTTGTTGTTGTTGTTTATACTAGATAATATTGCTTAATTTGACTTTATTGTTGTTGTTGTTGTTGTTATTATTATTATTATTATTATACAGATTCATTTCTTCGTGTTGGATGAAGCTGTAAGTGTGTTGTGGTGAATTGGATAGTTCAGTTGAGGCTATTAAGTTACTATATTGGATACTAAGTGCTATTCTGATAGGTCACAGTATAATTGTGTGCATATATAATAGATACATACATTTTATGTGTGGACAATTTTTTTGTAATTGAGAAACTATCTTTTTTTCCTGTAGTGAATTAATTACTATTATTTGTTGGCTTTTACTAGCTGTGTTGTTGTTGTTGTTATTTATACTAGTAACTACCTATGCCTATGAAGTAAAAATAAAATTGTGCCGAAATTTTCAATTCTTGATTGAATTGAGACTAACTGTTTTAACTCTCACATCGAGCATCAATGTGTTTGTATGTTTGTGCATGTGTTTTATGTACCTGGTAAAGGATGGTCTCCTGAGTCAGGGTAACCTCGACCTCATCATGAGAATCTACAACAAGATCCCCAAGGTTTCCTCAGACGGCAAGAGACTACAGGCAAGCCTGAGATAGTGTGTGGGTGTTAGCTGGTGGGTGTGGCTCATGTCGCCCTCGCGTGTGCTGTGTGTTGCAGATGATCGTGTGTTCTGCTACTCTTCATAATGTGGAGGTCAAGAAGTTGGCAGTGAGTTCGTAACCATGGTGATTTGGTTTATAGCAATTACCAATAACATTAAAATGCTTCTTTTTTTTTAATCTTTTTAAATGTCACTCGATTACAAAAGCTTTTGTTGTGATAATGCTATAAATTCCCCTCCACCCTTTCCCAGTATCTTATATTGCATGTGTACTCACAATTTTCCGATGCATTTTTTTAAAATTGAGAAACAGGAAGCAAGATTGAATTTAAGTACAGATGCTACCCAATCTAGCTGAAGGCAACACGTTTACTAATTAACTTATTTTTGATAATGTTTGTTGTTGTTGTTGTTGTTGTAGGATAAAATTATGCATTTTCCTACTTGGGTTGACCTGAAGGGACAGGACTCAGTGCCTGAAACGGTACACCACGTCGTGTGCTACGTGGACCCCAAGGCGGACGCTAGCTGGCACGGGCTAGTCAAGGATGTACAGGTGAGCTCAGAGTTACATGTGATCATGCAAAGAGAAATAGTGTATTCAAAAATTTAATGGGCATTTTTTTAAATAGGGTTCGTTCCGTGAATAAATTATGGTATCTTTATGACAATTTTAATCTTAAAAGATGGTCTGATTGTTATATTCTTACTGCTTAGTCATGCTGGTATTTTTTTTTTTTTTTTAAGTTAGGAAACAATTTGAAGTATTGGGGCCTGTCATATTTAACTTAAATTCTTTGTTAACATGGAATCAAGCTTTAAATAAAGCAGCTCCTGTAGCTTGTCTTCTGTGCACACTCACTGAGGGTTTCATCTTGTCTTACCAAACTTTAGGGATATATTTAAGTTCAGTATTTGCAAGGAAACGAAGGAGCAGATATAATTAGTTCCAGCTATCTAGTGAAGGAGTCTCGTGTGATGTCATGTTGTGTGTGTTGTTGTGTGTGTTTAGACGGATGGAGTTCACTCCAAAGACAACACAAGACCAGGCAGTGGGTCACCAGGTACTAATTTAGTGGGGACATTTTGAAAGTGGCACTCTATTATGTCTCTACATCTTCATTTTACAAAGTCTAGTTTGCTCAGTGCTAATATTATGTGTTTTGGTGCAGTGATCTAAGGATGCATAGGCTGTAATATCATTTAACAAATGCTTAATTTTTCCTACAGAGTGAAAAAAATTTTTTTTTATTCTGTACCTTTTAAAGAGAAATTGAGCTTCAATGCCAGTGTAGATACGATGAAAATAAATGTTATAGTGCGTTTATTTTCAAGATAGTGTGCGGCCATTTTTTAGGATGACACCTCATCTGCTGTTTCAAGATAGAGCAACAACAACAACAAAATGGAAGCAAATCATTTTAAATTCAAAAGAAAGAAAGAATTTAAGGCTGTTTTCTCAGTCGTCTCTTAATTAATTGATTAATAATTATAGGGCCTAAGCTCATTTTTTACGAACTTCACTAGATTACATGTATCCAGGTGGTTTGCCTAGGTTTTAGTTGTCAAGGTTATTAGATCAGCTAGTGCTATTTGGTAACAAAATATTAAGAAAGGTTACCAGATTAGTTATTGCCAGTAAAGAGGCTCTAAAGTTTATGAATTGGCAGGAGGAGGTCAAGCTAGGAAGGGACACTAACATATTAGCTCCATAAACCCTGGATAGAGAGACTGCACTTGGCTATCTTTATTGCTACACTCGTGTAATTGAATATCTATGAAATATAATTTCATTTTATTTAATCACATTCCTCCTGATGACTTTATATGACGTACACCAATACTTAGTTGCACTAGTGAAGTAGGACCAAGCATCTAAAGGATGTTTAGAGGCTGTTGCTCGTCTATCTTATCATCCATTTTCCCTCTCCTTCTTGTTCCAGAGATGTTGTCTGAGGCAGTGAAGATGTTGAAGGTCCAGTATCTGGTGAAGGCCATTGATGCTCACAAGGTGGACCAAGCCATCGTCTTCTGTCGTACAAAGCTAGACTGTGACAATGTGGAAAACTACCTTGTGTTGAAAGGAGGAGGTGGGAGGGGTTTTGTGACTTTTTTTGGGGGGGGGGGGTGCCTACGAAAGAAAGAAAGGGTGTGGCTTATTAGATCAGGACTGAGGTAGAGAGGAGTTTCGGTGTCACATGATGTCACGTGGGTGTCACATGGATGGCAGGTGATAAGGGTTAAACAGTTTGATAGTTGTGAAGTAGGAACTCGTGCACGTTAATATTTGCTGAAGTGGGCTGTGAGTGGGGTTGATATGTAAGGTGGAGGGGTGTGGCTAAGCTCTATTGCATGGTTCTAATTTAACTGGTTTTGTCAGACTCTGACATGTTCTTGCATGGAAGATGGTGAGACTGTTTACAGAATAATACAAGATGCTCACAGATACTCCTCACAGATACTCCTCACAGATACTCCTGCTAGAAGAAGTAAAATTTGAGCTGTTTATTATCTGATTTTCATGTTAAGGTTCAAAGGCCATGGTGAACGAATATTCGTGTGCCTGTCTCCATAGTGACAGACGACCACAAGAACGGAAAGCTAATTTAAAAGCATTCAAGGTAAGGCCATAAAATCTGTACAATATGTAATGAATAAATTCATACAATGGTAGTATCTGTCAGGAGTTATAATCAATAACGTGTGTGTGTGTGTGTTTGTTTGTTTGTAAGGAGGGTGAGGTAAGGTTCCTGATCTGTACAGATGTGGCTGCGCGAGGTATAGACATCACTGGCATCCCGTACGTTATCAATGTGACGTTGCCTGACGACAAGCAGAACTACGTTCACCGTATCGGCAGAGTGGGCAGGGCTGAGAGGATGGGGCTGGCTATATCGTTAGTGGCCACTGTTCAAGAGAAGGTAAAGAAATGTTCAAAATGAAAATGGCTGTTAAGTTCAAACTATATTTTTGTTTTAATGTGTGCTGTCCTATTGTTTAAGTCACATAATCATCCCACACCCTAACCCCACCCCTCCCCACACCCCACTATTCACCTCACCCTACTCCTCATGAAAGAGATATGAAGATAACACTATTAAACTCAAACAGAGGTTTTTAAAAACCGCGTGCTATTATTAGCACAGGTGTGCTATTATTAGTACAGGTGTGCTATTATTAGTACAGGTGTGCTATTATTAGTACAGGTGTATTCTGAAGGTAAGGAAAGGAGAAAATTTACATGTTTTGCATTCCAATACACACTTGCTTCCTCCCCCTCCTCACTCCATCCTTCTCTTTTCTATCTCTTCTATCATGATACTAATGGTATATGCACAGCAGATGTTACTATTGTGGGGGTGGTAGGGGCCGAGGTCTTACCCTGGCCTGCCAACCTTTAGTTATGGAGTAATATGCTGCCACCAAGTTCCATGGCTGGTCTCTAACAGCGTTATATGTTAGCTACCCTTTATCGAGCCGCCACCTGGTTGAGTTGAGTAGAGGGTATAGCAACACGTAAAGACGAGACGGTCGGTAAACAGAACTAAAAGACAGCCATGTGCTCGGGCTTTATATAGGCCTTTGCACACAGCACAGCATAATTTCTGCACGACACTGCCAACACTCTAAACAACGCACACCCCAAAGTTCTAGAGTGTGCGCCAACACAGTGACACAACGCAGCACGACACAGTGACACTGACACACCCACAATGACACACAGTCACATACGCACACACACAATGACAGACAGTTATTAATCTCTTCTCTTCTTTCTTCTCTCTTGATCCATCTCCTCCTCCATCTCTTCCTCTATCTCCAGCCCCACAACTATAATTATCAACTTTGCAAGTTCCATTTAATATCTCTCTGTGTGTTCTGCATCTGTAGGTGTGGTATCATAAATGCCCTAGTCGTGGAAAGGGATGTCACAATACCAGACTCTTAGACCAAGGCGGCTGCACGATTTGGTATAATGAGATGGAGGTAAATTAGAACTTCATATAATCGATCGTGCCTTTATTAATTATATGATTGTTTATTTTTGTTTACAATGATACAATAATCAACAACATTCACTTTCTGTTATGGTAATGCTTTTTGTTGATCAAATATTTGAGCTGGAATCATGACACGATAGTTTTTTGAGTTTCTCATTTTATTTTCTGTTATTACATGTATGTACATGTACTCACATATACCCACATGTAAAAATTCCATATCATTTAGTGAGCAGGATGAATTTTTACACAGAGCTAAGAAAACAATGACCATTTTTTATTATTTTTATTAAGAATCTTAAAATAGGCTATAATGAGTGATATGCCTTACTCATATAGTATGAAAAAATTCCCAATGTTTGATTTAAGAGTAGTGTATTCACTTAGTCGCTGGTTAGAAGCATAAGGTAATTATTTATTTAGTGAGACTAAAGACGTATCTTTACAGAGTCTATGGTGATTGTGCGTGGCACAGATAAGGCAATTGTGTGGAAGTTGGTAAGGGGCAACTGGTTGTTAGCATTTGATGATTAGTTTGCATCTAGAACACGATTATCTGTAATACATTATGCAATCATCATTCCACACTCCCTTCCTACCTTTCTGTAATAGCTCTTAGAGATGTGTTTAGTATGCAATGCCTTTAGTGTGTTTATTCTCTGCCGCAGTACAAGCGTGAAGTTGAGACACATTTGGGGGTAACCATTCCTGAAGTGTCTTCTACATTTGATGTTCCTGTCAATGAGTACGATGGTAAAATTACGTACGGTGAAAAGAAGACGAGTGGTCCCACGGTCGCCGAGACTCATGTGGAACTGTTGTCTGCTTCAGTGGACCAGTTGGCTAGTCTCGAGAAGAGAGCGCAGAGTAACTTCATCAAGATGAAAACTGGCGGGAAGCAATGGTTCTTCTGAAACTCTCTATGCAACTATCTCTTATGTTTTAACTTACCAACAAAAACAAAACAACACAACAACAATTACTCTAAATTTAGGAAGTACGTATTTGACTGTAGAAACTCATTTTAGACTTTACATGATGTTAGAGAACAATATGCTGTTGATTTATCAAATAGCTGAAATTTTGAAATTTTTTTATTATAAATTAGAACAATGAAAAATTCTATGAATAGTGAAGACAACTCACTGACCGCTACAAACTCCATCGATTCACACTACCTAGACGTCGCATCTCCTCCAACTAGGAAGCCAACCAAGAGTGGTTCTAGCTAGCTGGTTACGTAACCAATTGTAAGGCATCTTTACCAAGCGAGTGACCAACCCAATCCAGTTTCTCACACACACAGCCATTTTATTATTATTATTATTATATGTAACCTTATAGGGTTAATAATTTGTTAATTATGTTGGTAATAAGTGCTAATTGGTGTTATAACAATGTGAAGAAAAGTCTTTTTAACACCTAGGGTGTTGGAGAAGGAACAAGAGTAGCTCTAATAAGTGTAAAAAAGTGCTTTAACACCTAGAGTGTTTGGTGGAAATGCACGCTGTGGTATACGAACACACACGAGCCATGTCACTTATAGCTTGTTAGTATCGCATAGACCAAAAGGTTTTATTTACGCCTACCAAACACTGGTGATTATAAAGCTTATATCAAATGACTGTGCTGGGCAGGATCAAATTAAGTAAATGGGTACTGTTTTCAACAGCCTCTTAGCTCCCGTGCGATGTGGAGAAACTAAAGCCTCATTTTTAATTTATCGACTTATTCATAATGTCCTGTAGCTATAAAGTTAGTTTCAGATAGCTAAACAAAGTTAATATTATCAGTCCAAGTTCTTGTAGTCATCATATCAAGCGCATGGCGGGATGTGTCTTCTCAGATTGACGGCACAGTCCTCCGCCGGCACACTGCTGGCCTTGAGGGCAGCAATGCTGCAAGTCCGAGCAGCAGGTGGCATTAATTTGAGGGCAGCAGCCGTAGCGTCCACCATCCGTTGGGCAACATGTATTGTCAATGGGGCAGGTGTGAGCATCTGGACACAGAATGTCATCAACTTGATCTATCGTTGGCTTTCCTTTCACTGTAGCTGTCAGCTTCAAGAGTTGGGTGGCATCGCCAGAGGGTGGATAGCAGTGACTATCGCCGGCTGGCCCGCATTTGTACCCGTTAGGACAGCATGTTCCGTCGGAGCAGCAGGTAGCATGAGGTCTGAAACAGCAGCCATATCTATTACCCGATATTGCACAGCAAGTTTGTCCATCGCCACACTGAGTCTGATCTGGACAAACAATATTCTGCACTTTGGCATCATCCCTGGATTTTAATTGAGAGTGAGATTTTGGTTTAGTATCACTTGGGAATGACCCATAGCACTTGGTAGGGCCACAAGTTGTGCCTGAGGGGCAGCATGAGGAACCATCCGGACAGCAGTTTGCATTTGGACTAGGACAGCAACCATTTGCACAGCATGTGTCACCATCACGACAGTAGATACCATCGGGACAGATTGTATCCTATTTTATACAAATACAATAAGATATACAGTTGCCATCAGTAGAATGACTTTTACCTTTTGGGAATATGTAGAGATTAGCAGGGAACAAACTAAGCCACAAAGCAGCATCATACTCATAGTTGACATTGAAGTTATGATAGACTTGTTAAAATTATGCTAGGTGTCAAGTAACAGATACATTAAGTGTAAATGTCCTTTCTAAGAGAGTGGCGCGCGCCAGAAAACTAGCGAAAGCAAGGAAAAAGTGTCCAACCACCGCGCACGGACGGACGTAAACCATGCTTCCACCGTAGCTAATCCACCCGCCAGCCCACTTCCTTTGGTCATTTAGCAATGCAGAATTCAATAAGCCAATATTCCTGTTCATCTACTCATTCTGATTTGCTCCATTGCTGTACAAGTATCATCCATATATCTTTTCCAAATATTGGAGGAGTAGAATTGTATGTGGTTACTGTTTTTTTTTGTTCTACTTCTTCCATTACTAAGTTGGCTACAGTTACAGACACAGGGAAACCCATTGTTGTTCCAAATTTCTGTTGGTAATACTCATCACAATTACACTAAGTATCGTTTAGGCACATGCGTGAGCAATGTAATCTGGATACAAGCTGATTTCTTTCAGACAAGGTATCATCTTTGACTAACCGGTCTCCAGGTATGGTAAAGGCTCTTTCTACTGATACTTTTAAGCAATGAAATTACATAAATGATACGTTCTACGATAAGAATTCAGAATTCCAATGAATATGGCACATGTGAGCTTGTTTTTCCTACTAAAGGTGATAAAATGGTGACTAGATGCTTGGATAAATGATATGTAGGGAACTCAATATTGGCTTATGGATTTTAGGCAATCCATAGAAAGGAGGAGTCTTTCTAGCTGAGCTTTTCAATTTATAACCTAACTTATTGAGCCAGATTGTTTGAGGGACAGTAATAATTCGTTCATTTTCCTTTCTAAAGTCAATGCGGGTTATTTAGTCAATTTTTTCGTAAGTTGATTAATGAGACAACATTAGTCTAACTTGACTATCATAATCACCTTTATCCAGTACAACCGTAACCTTACATTGTCAGCAGGCAGTATCATAACAATCATCCTTTTATAAAATCACTTAGAGCTTTATATTCACTTGGGTTCAAATTTTGCTTCAGCTTTCTTTATAGCTACATCCAATTATGTCAACCTTTAGCTATATTACTTCTTTTACTTTTTTTTGTTTAATCCTTTTGATGAATAATTCTTAATCCATCTGTCACTGCAGCTAGTACATGAATTTTTCTTTTGACTTTGTGACAGTATTAAATAAAATTTCTTTTTTTTGTCCATGTTTACATATTTTGGACATTCTAGTTCAAACGTCATCCTGCAATTTGTCTAAACTATGCAAATGTTCACTTCTAAGTTGGGTTTCAAGTTGGTAATATTGTAACTTAAAAAGAAGCTGAAGATAGGAAAGTGCTCAGGAAGAAAACAGGAGCAAAAACGTGAAAATGGTGTGTAGAAAATATAAGAATGGAATTATGTTATGTTCCTGTATTATTTGCAAAAAAAAAATTAGTACATCAAGTGCCACATTTTGGCGAGGTACTTGCTAGTATATAGAAATAGGATTAATTTTCACCATGCATGTGCAAGAGGTTCTAGTATTCACCATTTTTGTCAGCACTTGATGATGTGAACTTCAACTTTAACCAGACAAGAACTTTTAAGTTTCTTGAAGTGTGCACCACTTTTTTTTCTTCTCGGCCTGAGAGTGAATAAAGTTAGTCATCTGCAGCATGTACTAAAAAATGTGATAAAAGGCTTGTGTTCCTTTGATTACACCCTCTCCCCCCCCCCCCCCCCCCCCCCCCCCCCTCCCCCATCCTTGAAGATTACAGGCTAAGAAGCAATTGGAAAAAAAAACAAAAAAACCCCTCAACAATTGGATAATGGAACATAATGAGCATGCCGACACTACATGAGGCTAAGGTGACTGTTGTGTCTAAGCTTCACAAGGAGTATGGGGTTGGGGTGACACCTGAGCACTTAGTTGTAGTAGTTAATCAGAGAGCATGCTTGTCTCCAGGAGGTCAAGAATGCGTATGATTCCGATCTAAACTAGCTCATTCCTTTTATCCAGTTTTGATGAAAGCATATTTTGAAGCAGGTTTGAAGGATCTTGGACAGTGTTCTGGATTTAGAAGTCAGACAATGAAGTCTTAAAAAAAAAACAACTAAAAATGTTAAGAGAACACATGCTTTCTTACTCCAATCTATGAAACCTTTTTATGGGCATTTTTTTTTTGCAAGAATTTTCATTTATTAAAGTACATTGATCAGATCATTTATTACCCGGTTAGAGCACAAGCACTGAAGGCACTCAAACAGCAAGCACATTTGGATAGACGAGTACACACTAAAGTTTCCATTTTTAATAAATTCCCAAATGCAGTTAAATTGGAACAGAATGTAGCTTCTATGGTGGCAAAATTAAAACCTGCCAACCTACTTGCTGATAGATAAACAAATCATTCTCTGGTCAGGTTGCTAAATTCGAACAAGAAAATAATATTTCATTTTGGGATGTTGGCCAAAAGCAGTTTGAGAACAGATAAAATATTTCCAATTGAGAGATTCATCTGCTCAAGTTCCCCAGAAGAAAATTAAGTTGCTCACATACACAATCTCTAAACCTATGAAGAAAAAGATTAAGATGATTGAATGGGAGAATTTGGTCAATAAATGTGTTCACCTCTCACTTGCTTGGAATTCCGAAGTGGACAGAGATTATCAACAACAGGGTGACCGATACATGGAATTGCCTAGAACAATTAGTGACCCTCACGGCAGACCACACAAAGGCACAAAAAGCTATGCTACAAAATGGCTTGAGAAGTGTTACAAAAATACAATCAAAAGCCATTTGCTTTGTGGATGGATCCCAGAGGTTGTAGTATTAGAATTAATGTTTTTAATCAATACTTGTTGTATGCTCTCATTTTATTGTGGATAGTCTTGAAGTCCATCTAGTTTTTAACAACCCTGGCAAACAACAGGATTTCCAGAAAACTTTGGAGAAGAGATTATGCATGTTAGCGCTCATTAGATCATCACCACATCATTCTTACAAATTCATGCTCCTCCTTCCAACTGGCATGAAGTTCTTTCTTGCAGAGAGTGGAAGAGAAAACAACTAGTATTGGTTCTTGGTAATTTCTTTAAATGTGACCAGTAGCATGTTAGGGCAGCAGAAAATTATTTTATGTCTGGCTACTTTTGCAGGTAGAAGCTGAAAATGAAACTTATACAGTAACCACCACCAGCAAAGAAACAATTTCCAACTTAAATTCTGATGCTGAAGAAGAAGATACCAGAGTTTGGCTCCATAAACTCAGGAGTGGAGGTATCAGGAAGTTATCTATGTTCCAGGCAGTGATGTCTTCCATATTGGTTATTTGTAATTAAATTTCAGGCCAATAATTGATAGGGTTTCACAGAGTGTATAGCTCTTAGGCCCTATGCTAACAGGCTATGATGGGCACAGACTACGTGGCTATACTGATTGTATTCTAAGAGAAATCTATCCTGAAAGGACAGCAGTATTTCTAAACAATAGATATCCATACGAAAACGATAAAACCCAATTGCGGTCGTATCTGGTGAAGCGCCCCTTTACCGCATTTGTAATTGAATTGGCAGAAGAAAGAAGGCAGACGGACTACTGAGTGTTCGGCTGATTATGTTTCACTACGGTTTACTGGTGTTCTCTATCTCCATTATCTATGTGAATTCTTACGGTACTACTCCTTTTAAGGTATGAAATAGTCGTAATTTGTCCTAACTACTACCCAATAGATAGCTGAACTTGAAAAAGGACAAAAGCATAGATACTATAGCTCGCGATGCTGTTAGTTCTTGCGGTACTACTCCTTTTAAGGGTATGAAATAGTCGTAATTTGTCCTAACTACTACCCAATAGATAGCTGAACTTGAAAAAGGACAAAAGCATAGATTCTATAGCTCGCGATGCTGTTAGTTCTTGGCTTTATCACTTAGCTGTAGCTACAATGATCTACAAACACAGTAGCTCACTCATAGCAGTTAAGATTTATACAGTGGTAAGTTAATAGCTTTACATAAATATATATTTTCATAGCCTCATGTGTATAGTGGTTATTTTTAGTGACCCAAGGCTGCTGATTAGCTGAAGATGAAATAATAAAACAAGGGAAAGTTGAGGTATTCAGGGCTGCTCCATTTCAGAGAGATACTAACCCAATTATGATACTTCCATACGTCCTCTTTACAACCACAGAGTGGAGTTATTGGTCTTCTCACTTACTCAAAGGCAATCTAGCTAACTTGATTAAAAAAAAATCTATGAGAGTATTATGGAAGAGTATTAACTACTTATTTGTTATTCAATTTCAATTAATGTTTACATGCACTGTTAAATCGTGTAGCATAGCAATGGTTAAATGCAAAATTAATTTAAAAAAATATTTGAAAATCATTGCATGGATTCATTTGTCTCCTGCCCATCATTGACTGTTATTAACTACATCATTCTACTTTATGTTATTAGTTGTCGTTGTTTTTTTTACTATGTAGGAGATAACTTGTCCAGATTCAACAGAATGCCAAAAAGACGCAACCTGCTGTCCCGTTAAACCAGATGGCTCTGAGTATGATTGCTGTCCTCTGCAGTACGCCGTGTGCTGTCCCCTTGGTAATCGCTGCTGTCCTGTAGGATACCCGTATTGCTGTTCCGACGGACATTGCTGCCCTCCAGACTACAGCACATGTTGTATGGATGGGAAAACATGTTGTCCTAATGGTGGTGCATGCAATGGAAGTTCATGTGTGACGATTGATGGAAATACATTACTTTCAGTCCCAGCTGTAGTAGGCGTGGCAAGTACGGACTTTGACTCCAACCTTGACTCCTTTAAAACTGCTCTTTGTTCCAAGTGTCAGGAGAATACTTGCTGTGCTTTTGACGGTGAATCCCAGTATGGTTGTTGTCCTATACCAGGTGCTGTTTGTTGTGATGACAGAAAGCATTGCTGTCCCTATGGCTACAGATGTGATTCTAATCGCTGTGTCAATAAAAGGCGTTCACACCCACTCATGAACTTAGTTTCAGTTTAGTTAAAAAAATTGTGCAATGTTTTTTATTTGTCGTTTTAATATCAATATAGTAGTGTTTTTTTTGTTGTTGTTTTGTAGTTTTTTTGTTTTTTTTTGCGATGTAGTCATGCGAATTTATGTACTCTGAATATCTTATTAGGACTTATTATGAGCAGTTCCTAAGTCAAGCTAGCACTATTGATCATGAGTCAGTGACTCAGAGTATGAATGATGATAAAAGGTGACAGTGAGCCAGCTCAGCCTGAAAGAGCGAACCATCCAATCAAAGATTGCGTTTCTTATGGCCTATGAGAGCCATGGTGGTACAAGTCTGTTGCACCACTCCATGTTTGGTTGGTACGGGATTTATACTATCCTTAGGCCTTTGGCCCTCGGTTGTGTAAACCCCATACCAACCTCCACATCGTGGTGTAACATACACATATAGACACACACACGTATATATACATGCATAAGTTCATATTATATTTATAGATTGTGGGGAGGATTAGGTTTACATGTTCAATCTACTGGCTACTTTCTCAAACCCCTCACCCAGTAGCCTTTTGGCTTTTAGAACTCCTAGAAGCAAATGTGATACACAAATTGGAATGTTCTAGTGCAATGATGTAGCTAATGCATCTCAAATCCTGTTTCCCAGTGTGATGGTGGTTGTCACGCTGCAAGGACATTGATGGCTCGTCATATCAGTTAAAAATTACTGACTTTAATTACTACTAATTTTTTAAATGTGAAAACATGATGTGCCGGAATCAGAGGCAGTAGCTAGCTACCAACTAGCAATGGAGTAGCCTCCAGTCCATCAACTCTCATCCATGCAGTTATTCAATGTCAAATAGACATCACATTATGTCCAAGAGCCTTAAATTGGAACAAATGTTATGTCTAGAGATGTATTGACAATTCCTCAACTCACAAATGGCAATAAACACCCATAATTCAAGTAGTAAAAACATGGTAAAATTAATATTTGTGGTCACTAGAAATAAAATTGGAAATGTCTCCATTTCTGGAGCCTAGTGTGAAGAAATACTGTACAAAGTTCCATGCTTTAATCACATTTCATATTCATTCTAAGAATTATTTCATCACACTCGTATTATTAAGTTAGCTTGCCAATTAAATTTTAACCACTCAACTTAATCATATAGTGAGAAGGAAACATGAACAAGAAATCATACAAGTAAAAGAAAAGGTAGTGCACATGAGGGAACTAATTTTGCTATTGCACATGCTCTAGCATTGAGAAGAACTGATCAGTACGGTTTCACTGTGCCTGCACCTCGACATCTACGGGTAAGTTGATGAGTGTGCATTAGAACTTGAAGACGCTTTTCTTTTAGCTAAGCTTGTGGCACGTGGCCAAATATCGGGTTGTTGTAAGTCAACCCTAGTAAAATTATAAGTAAGGTGGACCAGCTCTGGCATGCTATGAGGAGTAGAGAGTTTAACTGGTAGGTGTGGGCTACAAATAGACTTTCAAGAGCTGCCCTGGGCACTTGAGTGTAGTCTAGGCGGAGGCTCTGTAAACTGCATGGGCGTGTAGTAGTGGGCGTGTAGTAGTGGGCACAGGCACTCCAGCAAGTTGTGAAGTCAATAGAAGGACTGGCAGGACAGTTCAGGGAACTTCTTTAATGCAAAGATGTAAATAATACAGAGCAAAACATTCAAATATTCATACATTCTAATTATAAGTTACAAGTTGAACAGAAAACTATGATGAACAGATCGACTTCCCCAACCTAGCTAGAGCATACATGTGTGTTGGAGGGAGTCTAGTCTGTTCTAGACACAGTAAGTGAGACACAGTAAGTGCCTAGCTGCACATGTAACAAGTGTACAAGAAAAATCAGATGTGATTCTCACCATCCAAGGGTGAGTTGTTTCTGTTTGGGTCTGCACCAAACAACGCCATGATATTACCTTCAGACATTTCGTGACATCATATTCATACATTACATCACATCCTGTTTGGTGAGCATGCTCACTAAACACTGCCATTATCCACATGAAAAGGCCTAAGGCCTCTTTCCTCAGTTTATCTTTTTATTTTATTTTGGTAAAGTGATTACTAATGCACTTTTAGTTGTGTGCATGGGTGTCTGGTTCTTCTAAGAATAGGGCATCAGTGTGTATGCTGCATCCTAGGACTTTGCCTAGAATGTTCCTTCGATTTGAAACCTCTGCTCAGGGACTTACAACCCCTGAACAGTTTCAAAGTGTGTGTGTGTGTGTGTGTGTTGGGGGGGGGGGGGGGGGGGGGGGGTGTACTACATTAGCTATTTAATGTAGATTTTTTGAAACAATAAGAGAGTGTTTCGGACTCGGAAGTCTTTCCATCAGCTCTATTGTGGGCTGATGAAGGACTTGAGTCCAAAACATTCTCTTATTGTTACAAAAGTCAACTAAGTTAAATAATTGCTCAATAAAACTTAACTTCCAATTGATAGCTATTACCAACAGCTAGCTATTGAATCGGCTAAGTAACGTCTTTACAGATCATACTTTCAGTTATGAACAATGAGCCTAGATTTCGGAGACAAACAATAGAAAGCGTACAATTCCGTTGTGGGTCAATGACGAAGTGCAAATCCAGGATTTTTCCGGAGCTTTCGGGACAGTTGGTAAGTGTGGAAACGATGATGACCATTGCTAAATGACTTTTTTATTTAAACCAAATTGGTAACTGGCACAGAATGGCAGTAGAATTAGCAGACCCTAAGGGGACGCAATAGGCCGACTGGTGTCGTACGAGCCCCGAGACCCTTTACCTAATCGCTCCAACGCACCCGTTTGGTAATAATGGAATGCAATTAAACCTTGCGGGTTTTCTTATCGTCCTGTCATGAGCTGGTATTGCATTATGGAGGTTCTAGCTGAGGCTATGCCTGTGGTGTGCTAATCAGTCAATTATTGTAGACTGGAACTCTCCATTTTTAAGACGCTTTTCAGCTAGGAGCTCATAGAAGTGAAGAGGTGGGACTAGCTTGTAGCACATTTTTATAGACTCCCACACACAATTAAACTTTAGTAAGAAGTACACATTTTATATGTTCCCAGAATCCTGGGAAAAAATTCCCAAACGGGTGCGTTAATGGCCAGCGAGACTAACTAGACCAAGTTCGTAGTATACCAAAGCAGAGCAATTTAGTGGTTGTTGCTTATTCAATTTTTCCCTTCATGGTTGAATTTTCCAATTAAGCAAAGCTAACTACTTTCATCATTAGTTTAAATGTCTTTGTACTTTTTCATTTTTTCTCATGAATCAGTTTCTTTTATTTATTTATTTTTTCTTTTTCATGATTAAATTTACCTATTCACTAAGGGTTGGCAAATTATGCTGGCATAATTTCTAGCATAATAAGTGATTATACTAGCATATGCTAGCCAGTGTAATTATGAGCATAATGAGATAGCTAGTTGTTGTTTTTTTGGGAGGGGGAGGGGGGAATTATAATTTGTTGTTATTACTGTAACATTTGTAGTCTCCCAGAACTGGCTTTGGGACTTTCTAACGAATCTTTGAGTTAACTAAAACCGTCTATGTTTGTAGCTAATTCTATTGTAAGATTCCAAATCACTTTCAGTAAGAAATAAAATACTTTCAGATCCAGCACTGAATGGCTTTGGGACTTTCTAACAAATCTTTGAGTAACTAAAAACCCTCTATGTTTGTAGCTAATTCTTGTAAGATTCCAAATCACTTTCTGTAAGAAATAAAATACTTTCAGATCCAGCACTGTTATCCATCAGGTGCAGATCAACAATGCACATATCAACAGTGGCCATGTCAGGATTCTGATATTAATCATGTGTACAGGGATTCTTATAGCTGTGAATGTGGTTGAGGTGACCTTCAAACTCTGTCCATTAACAGGTTCCAAGCCTGATGAGTATTGTTAGCATAGCACAATAACAAAAAACAACAACAACAAAAAAACAAAAAAACAAAAATGTGCATAACTCCCACTATTTGCACCTTTTCATTATTCTAGGCATAAATACCTTTGTAAATTGGTTTTGCTCTTAGTTTTAATTTTTTTCCTCCCTGATTTTAGCAGTTCATTCATTTCAGTTCTGGACAGTCACATCATAATGCTAACTATTGTGTTAATGAATATTATCGTCTTATATTATAGGAAATACTATATAGCCAACATTTTCCATAAAGTAGCTATATTTCACCCCTTCTTGAGAAGAGCCCCCATCCCCCCTTAATAAATCCTAGATCCTCCCCTGATCCATTATCTGTGTTGGAAGAGCTTATAGTTCTATGGCGAGCTAAAATATTTTTAAGGCTGTATGGTACCTGGAAAAGAGATGGAATTGGTATTTAGTAGATGCATGAGGTACGAGTTATTCCTATATGTTGCTACCAGTTCATTTTCATTCTCCTCTCACACATAGTGCTGTGGACAGTCATGTAACTTGCTTTGCGTAGTTTAGTTTTGTCAGTCTCACTTAGCTATAGGGCTAAATTTGTTTTATCAAATGGAAGATATGTCTTGGACCTTTCGGAGAACCAATAAATTGAAAGGTGTGTTGGTTATTAGAAACAGTAGAGTGTTTCAGCAAATGTAAGTGGTCCAGTATGAGCATGAAAGTGGTAATTTCTTCTAAAACTAGTGATGTACTTGAGCACAATTGGTGAGTGAGCCTAAAACTACACTATTATTAAATGATTGATTTTAACTTCTAACACTCTAAGCTACTAAAAAAGTCAAGTTTTTAAATTACATCTATAATGTAAAGGAGGTTTAATGCTAAAGTAACTGCTCCCCCAACTGTTTGAATTTAAAAAAAGTAACAAATAAAGTTACGTTATTTAAACGTTTTTCATTGTGATATTCTTTAGCTACATAGTAGTTATAACTGCACAATACTTTCACACAACTGAACATTTTAGCAAGTATTTAATTACGTTATCTGAGAGTTACTACTGCACTCTGTTCACTTAAATACATACACAATTTTAGGTTACAAAAAAGTGTTGCGATGAAAAACTAGAGATGCTCTTTCCTCATGTGACTTTTTTTCGTAGTCAATGATTACTTCTGGCACTTCAGTTTGTGTTCAGTATCATGCTGTCCAAACTATTCTGAAACCTTATCATGCTGCTACTGAGTGTGCAGTCGGTGATAATGGTAAAAAAAGTATTTGTAGATAAATAATTTTGTTTATCATTTGTTTTTCTATTTATAATTTTGTTTGGTCTTATTATTAAATTAAACAAGGATTGATTTCAAGACATGTTATATTAGCTCCTGCATGCATTTATCCATTTATCAGTGACACGATGTAGGATCAATTAATCTATTCCCCC
>WLWD01000747.1_pt1 | contig 51291 bp, 24 predicted proteins | sample 6712731 | NCBI WGS metagenome assembly WLWD01 (sample SAMN12718690, study PRJNA576275) | sponge metagenome | isolation source: marine sponge | host: Mycale hentscheli | place: New Zealand: South Island, Marlborough, Capsize Point | collected 2014-11-01
CAGCAAAGGTAAAGTACAAAAACTAGCTATCTGTCATCAACTTGCTTTAAAACCATCTTTAAAATTTATAGTACTTGGAAGTATGCAGATTCTTGGGGGGAATACACTGTCATAGGACGTAGAGGGACATAGCTAAAGTAGTAACATGTCTATAAGCTAGTACCTTGGCTGATGCTGTCGATTGTCCTGATTTCACTATGACTGGGGTCATAGCCTGATGGTGCTATTACCACATCATCTCCTGCTCTCCTGTCTGCAACATGTGCCCGTGGCAACTGTAGCACGCGCTGTCCTGCCATGGCACTGGCAGTCAGTCTAGACCATGTGGATGACCGTCTCACTCCATGAATAGACATCTGCATGAGAGAGATAAAGTTTGAATTTCAAAAGTTTTCAAGAAATTTTAACTCAAGCTTTACTCTTGGAATTGAAAAGGTTTTACAAAATACTATACAGTCTTTTTATTATAAGTTTGTAAGCGCCTAAAAATGTTAAGCTCCAGACAGAGAACTCATGGTAAAATGTCTGTTTAAAACAAACCTCTAAAATACGCTCTATATTTTGACAGTGCAATATAAAAATGTATGCTATAAAACAGTTACTTTTTGGTTGAGCATTATTACACCTTCACTGTTAATCCAGGCTCATTATAAACCTGGCTCATTATAAACCTGGCTCATTATAAACCTGGCTCATTATAAACTTGCAGTGTGTACTCACGAGAATGTTACAGCTATCTGCAGAAGATGGCAGTGTAGAATTTCATGTAATAGTAGTACATACTGTGAATGGGATCATCATGTGATCATCATGTGATCACATGTACGTGATGATGGTGGAACTTAAGCGTTCCTTGTGGAATCAACAATTTTCATTAGTACTCTTTCTCTTTAGTGAAGCAATATAGCCAACAGTTAAATTGCTCTCCTAGAAAACCAAAAAAAAAAGTAAAAAAAAAAAAAAAGGAGCGAATTTATTTGGAATTTTTTTTTTGTTTGAAATGCTAGACTTCCATTATTATTTATTACAATGATATCACATGCAGTGAGCCAGGCCTTGGTTGCCTTGGTTACACTGTGATGTTGCATTATTGATATCACATGCAGTGAGCCAGGCCTTGGTTGCCTTGGTTACACTGTGATGTTGCATTATTGATATCACATGCAGTGAGCCAGGCCTTGGTTGCCTTGGTTACACTGTGATGTTGCATTATTGATACATTTAATCAGTTAGAGTAATATTGCTCTTACATTTCCAAACACTCCAATGGCCTTTGACCCCAGAATGAGTCTCCTGGCCGGCACCAGAGGTGTGTCCCTCCTACTGCCTGTCAGAGTCAGATGATGCTGGTGGGTAAAGGGTGAACTCTCGGTACCCACTATCATGCGAGAATTGGGTCCTTGAATCAAAATCTAAAGGCACAAAATGATAGAAAGTAACCGTGAAAGATGAACGAGTGTGTGAATTTTATCAACTATGAAGTTCTTTTTATAAAATAATACAAATAACAAAAAAAGTTTGCTTAATAAATAAAAGATAATATTATACTAATCAAACACTCAACTTGTACAATGTTGAGAAAATGGAGGAATCATTTAACAGCTAATCTTCCACCATCTATCATACCAGGTTTGCAGTGAAGTTATAGTCCTGGCTATCTTCAAACTTGAGTTACCCAAACACAAAGACGGAGGCAAGAGGGGGCGGAGTAATGTCTACCAGCATCCTCCACTTGGACGATACAGTGACCTCCTCTCCCTCCACTGGCAGCCGACCCTCAGGCCACGAGTCTGGCTCACTCCATCTCCGCTGCCTAGCAACACACACACACATACACACACACACACACACAAAATTTATAAATAAGTATGAGTAATATAACATGCCCGTGCTATCACTTGCTAACAGAAGGCAAGCTTTTGTTTTTAATCATTTGTACTGTAGCTACGTACACTGTATCATTCACTCACTATCTCTGCATGCATGCACACTTACCCATACTATTTCACCTATCTACCATTCTATTTCACAATGTTACCATGCTATTTCACTTTCCCCATGCAATTTCAATTGAACAGCGATTTTTCCATACATTTTTGAAAGGGCAATTTATTTGTCCTACTATTATGCATTGAAACTGAAAATTTCACCTATTATACGTGAAGCCCTACATGTGTACATTAATATGCAGTGCATCCACCTACATGCAGTTACATGTGCATGTTACTGTGCATGCTCACTCAACGTGTGTACAGCGTGTCAGTTAGCTAGCATATACGTAGATGTAGATATGTATGTATAAGAGAGTGTGTGATATTTCACACCTGGCCTCGTAGGGTCCGTAGTCAATGGCAGGTGGAGGACACCCGGTCACGGGACAAGGTTCGTATCTGTAGTTGTATGTGATGTTGTTGTCTGGTCCGGTGAGGTCGACTCCAGAAATAAGATACGTTACCACCGCTGTCTCGTTGTTTATTGACCAGAACTAAACAATAACAAGCAAGCAGTAAATATCAAACTTAAAAGAAGGAAAAAAAAGCAGAATTAAGTCCTCACAAGTTTTCATCTTGTGGTAAAGGGTCTTCACTGTGGTTGGTATTGGCGATGTTGCCGCCCACGTTGACGTGATCAGGTATCATGACAAAGGAGTGAGTGATCCACAGAGTGCTGTGAGGCTGGACTCCATACACACCAGCACTATAGGACGATGTGTCCACTCTACAAACACATAATACATGCACAGAAGCTGTGTGGCCTTACCTAGGAGCTACCAATATCATTGCCAACGTTGTTGATAGAAATATATCATATATAATGTCAACGATAGATTCAAATTTAACACAAGCATCGGAACTCCGTAATTTGGCATCAATCATGGGCAAGACCAAGTTCAATTTATATATCTACAAGTTAGTATTATACTCACTCTGCAGTGGCAGGAAGGTCCCAGACGACGTCGTGGCGATAGCCCTGGGGCACCGCCATCATGTAACCATCCAAGTGGGTCAGGCGGTAGTGTTGCCATGGCACTGTCGTCATGCCAAACTCGTTTGATACATTAACTGCCACCCCTAGTAACGTCACCTGAACCACACCAACAGATAACATGAAGATAGCATATTCAGTGGATCTATAACAATACTATCAATGAACGATTCAGTCATTCTCGGCTGAAATGATAATAATAATAATAATAGCAGTTTTTCTCCGTTTTAACAACCAATATTCATATGGTTAATATAAATAATATATATATAATATATATATATATATATATTAATATAAATATATATATATTGACGAAATGGTAGCTACTAGCTACTAACTAATTAGACTGAAATTAGATCATTAATAGAAAAATATAAACCCATAAAAGATTTCTATTCTTTTTTTTTCTTTCTTGTCTCTTTCATTTTTAATTCTGTCTGTCTGTCAATAATGATTCTCGAAGTTGGCGAAAATTCAAGCAATTATAGCGGTATTAATAATAATTGAAAATAGCTAAATTTTCAGATCTTAAAGGTAGTCTCGCGGGCCAGACCCTTTACCCAATAAGAAGAGAAAGAAAGGGTCTGGTCAAGTTCACGTATGCGTTTGGTCTTGCACTGTCAGCACAAGTGTAACCACTGCGGTAATATAGCTTTGATTACGCGGTAATATAGCTTTGATTACGCGGTAATCATGGTTCAGGTGATTTTAGCGCGCTGAAATTACTGTCGACATGGATGTAACTAACTGCAGCGGTGGCGGAGAGTATTCGGACTTACACTGAAGGAGAAACAGTTGGAAGCAATCGGGATACATTACCAACAGGCTATGGAAAGTCCGTTGCAAGACGTTTCTGGCATAAGCAGCAATTCATTCCTACAGTTCCATAGAAACCAAGCTAAATTTGCGCGCGAACGTCTCTGTTTATATAGTGAGGTCACTGTCACTTAAAACCAATTACCGGTCCGAGAAATTCCAGGACCAGTGAGACCAAACGCATACGTGAACTTGAGCACAGATAGTGCGGAGGGTTCGCACCACTGGTGCTCTAGTTCTGCCCTCGGTAGTTTTTGCTTTATGCTGAGGAGTTAATGAGTGCTAGAATTCAGGTGTTTTACGTTGATACTATATACCGGTGAGAATCTCCTGCATGTTTAGCTACTTCTTTTAGACAGCGATTAGCTACATCTACTGTTTTCATTGCTTGAGCCGTATTGATACCTGTAGGAATAGCCAAATACATTATTTTTTCGGTCCTAGAATTGATTTTGTTATAGTTAGCTAGTGTATAATTAGGGCTGAGGGTTCACACCTGCAGTGCTTCATTCTCTAATGTAATACAAGGCATCATAATGCTAATAGCTATACATGGTTTGAGCCCAAATGAAAAATATTGATAATAGTTTTTTTTAATGACTTATAGGTGTAAAACATTTTACCAAGATTCTTACAAAAAAGATTCCGAAAAAATAACAATTCATTTGTCACTTCATAAAAAAATTTTTTTATTTATTTTAACGTTGTTTAATTTTTACATACAAAGCCTCAGCTGGAATAGTGGTTATCCCAGTCTTTTTCTTAATATTCTCGCATCTTCCAGCTGGCAGTACAGTGTGATGATGAAGCAAAACGGATAACAATGTCGACTCAAGATGATAAACAAAATGATTAGCAGGACACCTCCTGGTGCATACCACTCCAAAAGGACGAAACTCGCGTCCTCTCTTTGCATGCCGGCCATCTGGAGCAAACCGATCTGGATCGAATTGAGAGGGGTGGTCCCACACTTCACTGCTGTGCAGAGTCACACCAAAAGCTTGAATAATTGGAGTATTGGCTGGTATGTGATAACCATCCACAACGAGATCATTAGGACTATAGCGAGCAATAAATGGGGCTGTTCTGCTGAGACGTAGAGCTTCATCCAGAACCTGCCGCAAGTAAGAAGACGAAGTCTGAATATACCTCTTTAGTCTGGTGTCGTCGCTAATGTTCTTTTCTATCTCAGCAGCCAACTTTACCTGAACTTCAGAGTGAGTACTCAAGTAATGAAATAGCCATGCTGTGTAGATGGTGGTTGTATGGTAGCCGCCCAAGAAAGCTATCAGGTGTGAAATTATTTCGTCTTCATCATAATCAGCTTCCAGCAATTCATCCATTAATGGTAAGCGTAGATCTGATCTTGAGTTTCTGCGAGAATTCAGCATCTTTTTCATGATGTCTTGTAATGCTTTCAAATCTTGCTCATCCGCATGAGATGTCCAAGTATCACCATCACAGGCATATTTGGCCTCTTCTTGAAGCTTACAATTACAATATAGTCTCACTAGTTCTTCAATTCCTTTGTCATCTTCAAAAATGTTGCCGAAAAGTGTGGTAACTATTACTTTCATGAAAAATTTATACATTTCACTAACTACTTCAATTTGTTCCATTGTAGCCCACCTCTTCACCACTTCATGGGACAGTGCCACAAACACAGGGTAGAATGACTCCAGGTTATCTCCACGAATGCATCGGTAAAGGCGTGACTTCCTGTCAAACCAGACGGAATCGTTAACGTTTTGTATAGCTCGCATTCCGTGCAAACGATCCTTTTTGAACAAATTTAAGGGTTTGTTGCAAAGATTCTCTGTATCTTTGTAAGATTTGGGACTGCATATACTAACTACGTGCTGACCTTTCCACCAGAACGCCCTGACTGGACACAGACCCTCCTTGTGTTCCTTTAATAAGCAGTGGTACAAATCACCTTCTTGGTCTGAAGACATTGGAGGGTCATTCCATCCGGGTGCAACTTTAGCTTTTGAGTATTTTCTTCCCCGAAGAAAAAATAAAAACAATCCACCTCCAAACACCAGGGCAAGCAATACAGCTGTAACAACACCATCCATTTCTGGTTTAACCACCCCTTTTACAAGTTTACCAGCAGAATACTGTACCGCATCACCCGGTTCAGGAACCTTTTCCCGTTCTAGAAAGGCAAATTTAATGGAACCCTGCGGTTCAGAATGCGGCGTTGGGTTCCAAGTTGGAACCTTCTTTCCTAGCTCCACCTCTCGCCCCGCCCAGTTGGAACCATCTCCCTCCGTACCACTAGGCCCCGCCCTTCTTCCACACCTCCCAGTGACCATAGCAACAAATAATAAACCTGGATGGCTGCTTTCATTAGAAAACTTCTTGCATTTCACCCACGTGGACAGCTTAGACCTACAGTATTGATTTCGAATGGCTGAGATGGAGACTGTTGAGGCCAAGGATGTTGCGGCTATGGCTACTACGGATGCGGCGATGGAGGCGACGTCTGAATCTGAAGGAGACTTATAATAAACCTGGATGGCTGCTTTCATTAGAAAACTTCTTGCATTTCACCCACGTGGACAGCTTAGACCTACAGTATTGATTTCGAATGGCTGAGATGGAGACTGTTGAGGCCAAGGATGTTGCGGCTATGGCTACTACGGATGCGGCGATGGAGGCGACGTCTGAATCTGAAGGAGACTTATAATAAACCTGGATGGCTGCTTTCATTAGAAAACTTCTTGCATTTCACCCACGTGGACAGCTTAGACCTACAGTATTGATTTCGAATGGCTGAGATGGAGACTGTTGAGGCCAAGGATGTTGCGGCTATGGCTACTACGGATGCGGCGATGGAGGCGACGTCTGAATCTGAAGGAGACTTATAATAAACCTGGATGGCTGCTTTCATTAGAAAACTTCTTGCATTTCACCCACGTGGACAGCTTAGACCTACAGTATTGATTTCGAATGGCTGAGATGGAGACTGTTGAGGCCAAGGATGTTGCGGCTATGGCTACTACGGATGCGGCGATGGAGGCGACGTCTGAATCTGAAGGAGACTTATAATAAACCTGGATGGCTGCTTTCATTAGAAAACTTCTTGCATTTCACCCACGTGGACAGCTTAGACCTACAGTATTGATTTCGAATGGCTGAGATGGAGACTGTTGAGGCCAAGGATGTTGCGGCTATGGCTACTACGGATGCGGCGATGGAGGCGACGTCTGAATCTGAAGGAGACTTAGAAGATAAGCCTAGTTTCTCAAGTGGTGGGCGGTTTAGTGACCACCAAACAGCTAAACTAGCATCATTTTTTGAATCTGGAATGAGAGGTGTTGGTAAGCAGTACACGCTGGACATAGAAGAAGCAGCTGCAGACACTGGTTTAACAATTGATCAAGTGAAAGTGAGTAATATTTTTGCATTGACTTTTTTTTAGCTACCACAAGCTAATGCAAAGTTTCACATACATGCATAAGGCACATACAGAGTTACAAAAAATAAGAGGTGAGAGTTTCGTGCCCTGTATATTATTGTTCAGTCATTATTGCATTTTCTATACCAGAGCTGGTTCTGGCACTTCCAAAATGGTCAAACCAGAAAGTACCTAGGTGTGGTTCATCATACCCACATTACTCAAGTACCGTACGTGTGAATCCTCGGTGCTTGTGCCATTTCTTAGGTCAAATATTGATACATTGTTAAAACTAGAGAACCCAAGCCTCTATTGGTGAGTTTTCTGTAGCTGAGAGTGTTTGTTGTGACTTAAAGTTAACCCATTCACCAGCAATAGCCGCTCTGACCATCGGTCAGCACTTATAATTGAGTTTTAGATCGAAATGTTAGTTAACGATGAGTATGATTTTTAGCTTTCGTCTTTATGAACTGCGGTAATTTTTTGGATATTAGTAAATAGCTTTGCTTTAAAATTCTTCTTTTATTTATTGTCTTGAGACAGAACGAGAGCTATACATAGCATCCATACCTACAGTACGACTGACACTAACATAGCTTGCAAAGTGAACTGTCTTGATTATAGAATAAAGACCAGTGATCACACACAGCTAAGGCCTGTAACTAAGCCATGAATTAACAAATATAGGTATGTGTTCATTATAAATTAGTATGGGTGAACCACCAAAAGACACTCCCTCCCCCTCCCCCCCCAATCCCTCTTCAAGGTAATATTGTTAATGAATTATCAGTATATTGTATCATTGAATGGCTAGAAAACTCCAGCATAATTGTTGTGTTGTAGAGATGGATAAAGAAGAAGAGATATCGCCAAAAGCACATGAGGGATGACGATGATGAAAGGATACCTGTGTATAAAAAGGTGAAGCTGACTCGGTGGAATAGTTTTGTCAAAACTTTTGGTTCAAGTCCAGGTAAATCCTATTTCTTGTCTAATATAGTTTTGTTATAGATACTTTTGATTAGATGGATCTAACGCCATATCCTCTGGCCTCAGCACCTTCAATACGGCGGCTAGTGTGGCATATCGGGAAGTGTCAGCACGTGATAAGGCAAAGTTGTTTTCTGAAGAAAGATTCAGCTTGATGGGACAAAATGAAATAAAGAAGGAAGGGAAAAAATTTTTTTAAGGATTCGGAAAGCGGTAAGGTTTCTAGAATTAAAGTTGTACTTAACACATGACATAAGAGTAACAGTCTGTACATTGAAGTACATATACTAAAAATGTTTAGCTCAAGAACTTATGAACGTTTAACTGCAATGTGGTAGAAATTAAGTCTGAGAAAGAACACAATGGTGTACTACAATTTGGTATTAACTAGTAATGTGCTTGAGCACAAATGGCAAGTGAGCCTCCTTAGTTAGGTTGCATAAAACGAAAGTATTGTCACTAATTTTAACTTCAAACCCTCCAGTTACTAAAACCCTTCAAATTTTAAATTATGTACTTAGGGTCAAGGATTGCAATGCCATAGTAACCACTTGTAACTAACAACAAAAGAAAAACTACAGGTGTTTCTAGGAATTACCACACAAGGGTTTGAACCTAGCCTTATATTCAGACATGCTTACTACATGCTTACTGTGTAATAGTCAAAACAGCTGTGTAAAGCCAGTTAATGTATTTATTTGTTTGTTATAGGTTTACTTTGTGATATTCTTTAGCTAAACAGTAACTTGAACGCACAAAACTTTCACACAAACTTGTTTACTGGACATTAAACACAAAACTTACTTACCTTCGTGGTTAGACTATTGGACAATGTAAGTTCAAGTAAGAGACCACATTGCAGCGTAGAGTGTATAACCATAACAATAGCGTGTTGACTTACTATCACCACTCATTAACCCTCATAATGCATGCGCAAGAGGGTTACAGTAGTCGTCCAGTCTGTCTGTTTGTCCATCACACTCTTGATTTTGGAGATTAGTGATAATTAACCGTTGATTTAGGTATGAACTTATTCAGAACGACAATTTAGGATTCTTAAATGTGCTACTTTTTTTTTTTATTATTTTTTTTTTTTATTTCAGACTGATTTTTGAGAAAACGTAGCTTTCAGCTGTGCCTAGGTAACTGTAGTCATTGCGGGTAATGCCCCGTATGTCACATCGTAATCATGTGAGCAAATAATTTCTTGTGGTGGGGCCCACGTGTAAGCTTGCTTATGCCGCCTCTGACAATTAAAAAAAAAGTGATTGGAGTAAAAGCTCCAGATTGAGCCTTTTAGAAAGAATTGGCAGAAACAAATGTATCCCAAGAGAGCATGCCTAACATCACCCCCCCCCCCTTCCTATAGTTTCAGTAAAGTATAACTGTAATAATATTTTGTTTTGTGTGTGTGTGTGTGTGTTTTTTGTTTGTTTGTTTTTTTGTTTTGCTTTGTTTTGTTTTGTTTTTTTTTAGATGTTGGAGTTGGAGAATTTTGGATATTCTGCCTTTGCCTTTGGATATTTTAAGGAAGATATTCAGTTTTGCAGTACAGCAACAGCAAAATGCTGGGCAATTCCTCAAAATATAGAATACCTTCATTCAGTTATTGTTGCAGGTAGGTATAAACGTTAGGTTTTCATAGTATTTATTCCTGTCATTTAAAGGCACTTTCTCACACTAGATTCAACATACTCTTTGGTGATGAATATCATTAACCCTCAGCGTGCATGCTTGAGAGGGTTATAGTAGTCATCCTGTGTGTTTGTGTGTCATGCACTGATTTTGGAGATTACTAACTTCCAAGTTTTGCTTTAAAACTATATATATATGTTATACCTTGAATAAGGCAAAATATCGCAAGTCTGTTGGCAGTATTGACACGAGTGCCGCAGGCACGAGTGTCAATGCCCCCCAACAGACTAGTGATAGGTTGCCGTATTCAAGGTATAACTTATTTATCATGTGCCCATAGTAACTGCTAGAGGGGACGCAACACTTGAATGGCCAAAGGGGACGCAATACGGTAAAATATTGGGGTAGTACGAATACTATTAATCTCTATGGGAGTAGCTGAGTGCTGGCCATGATAAATATATATATATATATATATATATATATATATATTGAGGGTTCACACCTTTGGTGCTTCACTATATCAAAGCGCAAACGAAGTTAGCCATGCACAAGAAAGTGTACTATGAGGGCAGGAAACTTTATTGTAAGCACTATGTAGACCTTGAAGGTACCCAATAATAGATATAGCCATAGAACAGATTCTAATTACTTGAAGTATACAAGGTAAGCTCTTCAATGGTTGCTGGACATAATGAGATAGTTGCATAGTCTGGAATCTCCCAGAATTGACTTCTGCCGATGCAATTTTAGCGGTGCTTCACTGAATGTGTTAGACTTGTTTGTTTGTTTTTTGTTTTGTTTTGTTTTGTTTTTTTTGTTGTTGTTTTTTTTTTGTTGTCCTGTGATGAGCCTAAATATGGTCGAGCACTAATCTTGGCAAATAAAGTAAAAGAGAAACCATTCACAATCCCAACTTAAAATAACGTCCAAAATAGTATGAAAATGCCATTTTTATGACATATATTGATAAGCTCATTAAAAATTTAAGATTATATTACAAGAATAGGGAAGGTATGGAGAAGTGTGAGAGAACACCTTAACAAGTTGGTGAGTAAGCAAGAGAGCAAGGTATTATCAGTGGTGTGTGAATATGAGAATTGTGATGTGTATAATAAGTGGTTTGTGTATTCCACAAAGCAAGGTTAACGGCCATCACTGTGACAGTGGTTGCTGCCTGCAGTCTGTTGTTTCCCATACTGTAGTCCTCCTGCTAGTGCATGTAAGTGTTTGCCTGTATTTGTAGTAGGGTGGGCTCTTCTGTCTGTTATTTTACATACTATTATCTCCCTGCTAATTCGCGTAGTGTTCAGCTGTTGTAGTAGGGAGGGCTCTAATCAGAGAGTGGAGCTATGCAAACACACATGCACAACTAGTCCACGTGTAAAGCTTAGGTCCAGCTCAAACAGTGTACTGTTGTCTAGCTTAAGATTAGCGATGCCGTTCCTATAGATATTCTTTGCCCCACCCACCCACCCAGTTCCCTTTAATTTATTAGTTTCTGTTAGGGGGTGTTTACGTATGAACCCAGCACCTCCAGCTTATCGCTGTCGTCAGTGGTACAGCCTCAAGGTTTAAACTACCACCAGCAGGTATCCAGCAGATTCTGCTGTGCTATCCTATTCTCGCCTTGAGTAGACCCTACTCCTAACTTCCCCAAACTACATAATTCTCTAATCAATTAGGTTAAATTGATGCATTAATTCGTTACTCACTGTGATAAAGTCCGTTAAATGTATGTATGTGGATTTTAGCGGGTACTTTTTTTTGCATGTTTATACCTATTTATATTCATTGCCAATGGGTACATGCAAAATGATATATAGTTCAGTTGAGACCTGGTAACGGAACCGCTTTTTAATGCTTATTTGTATGCTGTTTGTTCTGTCATATTATATAGCGAATCCCCCTGCTACTAAAAAGACATACCATGAGGAGATGTCCCAGTTTGACCACCTAATACCACATAGCGGGGAGAACTCCAAGTCTGGTCCTGTGCCTCATCGCCAGGGGACCTCCAAGTCTGGTCCTGTGCCTCATCGCCAGGAGACCACCAAGTTTGGTCCTGTGCCTCATCGCCAGGGGACCTCCAAGTCTGGTCCTGTGCCTCATCGCCAGGAGACCACCAAGTCTGGTCCTGTGCCTCATCGCCAGGAGACCACCAAGTCTGGTCCAGTGCCTCATCGCCAGGAGACCACCAAGTCTGGTCCTGTGCCTCATCGCCAGGAGACCACCAAGTCTGGTCCTGTGCCTCATCGCCAGGAGACCACCAAGTTTGGTCCTGTGCCTCATCGCCAGGGGACCTCCAAGTCTGGTCCTGTGCCTCATCGCCAGGAGACCACCAAGTCTGGTCCTGTGCCTCATCGCCAGGAGACCACCAAGTCTGGTCCTGTGCCTCATCGCCAGGGGACCTCCAAGTCTGGTCCTGTGCCTCATCGCCAGGAGACCACCAAGTCTGGTCCAGTGCCTCATCGCCAGGAGACCACCAAGTCTGGTCCTGTGCCTCATCGCCAGGAGACCACCAAGTCTGGTCCAGTGCCTCATCGCCAGGAGACCACCAAGTCTGGTCCAGTGCCTCATCGCCAGGAGACCACCAAGTCTGGTCCTGTGCCTCATCGCCAGGAGACCTCCAAGTCTGGTCCTGTGCCTCATCGCCAGGAGACCACCAAGTCTGGTCCTGTGCCTCATCGCCAGGAGACCACCAAGTTTGGTCCTGTGCCTCATCGCCAGGGGACCTCCAAGTCTGGTCCTGTGCCTCATCGCCAGGAGACCACCAAGTCTGGTCCAGTGCCTCATCGCCAGGAGACCACCAAGTCTGGTCCTGTGCCTCATCGCCAGGAGACCACCAAGTCTGGTCCAGTGCCTCATCGCCAGGAGACCACCAAGTCTGGTCCAGTGCCTCATAGTATGGAGACATCCCCTTCTGGTTGCCTAGTGTCACACCCTCAGGAGAAACTCAAGTCCTGGGTTAAATTTTTACCTTGTCCTCTGCTGATGGCAGACAAAGAAATTCTTGAATCAACTGGATGGTTGAATGATAGGATCATTAATGCTTCCCAGAAGATGTTGCAGTTACAGGCCACACATATCAAAGGGTGGCAATCTACTCTGTATCAGCAAAATTCTGCAAAATTTGAACTTATTGATAAAGAGGAAGATTTTGTTCAAATTGTTCATGTTCGAAATAATCATTGGATTACTGTTTCGAATATAGGATGTGATGTTTCTGTAGTTAATATTTATGACAGCTACGCAAACTCAGTTTCGATTCAAACAAAAAAAGATATTTGCTCTTTCTGGCGTTCCTCCATGAACTTCGCAACTTTCAGGCTGGTCAATTTTCAACGACAACTAAACACCAAGGACTGTGGTTTATTTGCTATTGCGGTGGCAGCAGAATTAGTGGGCAACACTGGAAATCCACTACTAAGGGATGTTCACTGGGACGTGAAAAAGTTTCGATCTCATCTCACATCTTGTTTGGAGAGTCAACATATCAGTCGCTTTCCGAAAAAAGAAATTGATAGACTTAGATGTGTGTCATCTACAATGGAACAGTTCCGATACTTAAGAAAAGAAAAGCTGTTTTGCGTATGTAAAATGCCTAATGACAGGTCGATGCCAATGATCCAATGTAACCATTGTAAAGAGTGGTTTCATGAAAAATGTATTAAAATTGATCTGGCAAGATTGGACAGTCAAGTTTGGAATTGTGATTCTTGTGACAAAGTTTGCTCTTAAAATGTTTATTTTTGTAATCATTTATTCTTTTCCATGTATTATTTATTACATATTAATCAATTCAATAAAAGAGGAAATTCAGGAAAAGTTTGTCCCTGGCCACCTATTGTGTGTAGATAAGAGTGGTGATCAAAAGTATTATATTGCACCTGGTAGTGATTCTCTATTATTACCTAGAAGTCCTGACACAGTAAACTAGGGATAATCTTGATAATGTATAATCTTGTTCAGCTTCTAGTTGTCATTAATTTTTGCCCAAGTCAAAAACACTGACTTAATAAAAATGGTTGGGATTTTCAAGATGAAAAATCTTATCCAGATGCATGTTGCACTACAAACAACAAATAACCTCTTAACAGTGAATGTAAACTAGTGTACCAAAACAATGAAGCAACTTATTATAACTCAAGGAATAGTTAGTTCTGTATTGAAATTATTGGGAGCCAACTCTTTGTTGGCTCTAGAGAGGTTAGTCTCATTAAGAGTGTCATGTAGAGAAATAACTCCGACTAGGACCAAAATATTGAAGGGTGGGGGGTTACTGCCCCTCCCTCACCCATTGTTCCTAACAACTCAGTAACCTATATAATACAACCACAGCACGAGGCCACACACCAATTAAGACCTAATTACTTGCAGCCATTATTGAGAGGTAATTTATATGCAGTGGAACCTCTTGGCCAACATGAATGGACCAAAATGATTTTCACAATAGAAGATTACCTCTAAAAACAGCCAAACTCTCTACAAGGGCCAAAAGACTTACCCCTGTTGATGACTGTTGTAGAGAGGTTTCACTTGTATGTATTGCTTAAAGAATTTGCACTATCTCAACACATTTCATCTCCCTACTCCACTCAATATATTATAGGGGGTGGGTAAATCTTCTGTTTATTGTTTTGGTTAGCGAGGTACCAGTTGAATTCACTGTTGAGGTAATTATAATTATATCACATTGTTCATTCTTGCAAGTTTCAATGAAAACAATAATATGCATTGATAATCACAATAGAAATAATCTCATGCACATCAGTTATGTGAACAAAAAATAATATAAAAGGTTTTCATTCATCACTGTCGTAATCGGTATCAGAATCACTGTCAGAGTCAAAACTGGAATCAGCAATATTGTCTTTTTGTTGAATACAATTCAAGCAATTCTTAATCATGAGTGCAGTGTCTTTTTTCAATTTCCACAAAAGAGCAACTGCTCCTTTATGAAAAGCTCCATCAGTTTGACACAATTCCGATGAAACACGTTCAATACAATTCATCTTGTCCAAGTAATAATCATATACACGATCAATTTCGGAAGATAATAAATCAATTTCTTCCTCAGCCCGCATCCATGTCAGGTACAAGTTTATAGTTTCTCTCCTCTCATCTTCATGACAAAAAACTGGTGAAGTGGCCAAGACCGTCTGAACTTTTGACACATCCACTATATCTTCAAATGTTACAAACGCTTCACCATCAAAAGCTCGGCAAGCATTATATTCTGCAAGGAGCGCCTTCAGTTTTTTGGTTTCCTTGGTAATTTGTGTAGACAGTTTCTTTGCGATTTTCTGTCCATCTAAGAGAATACAAAACAAGAACCATAATAGTTTGCATGCAGTTGTAGTTTACATGATTTAACTCTCTCTCTCTCCGCGTGTGTGTGTGTGTAAGTTCCTAGCCTGGTTCTAGGAGCTTCGTTTGCTCATAGTGCCTGCTAAGTGCGAAGACATTAAGTCTTGCGTGGCCACACCCTCTCTTCCGGCAAGCGGGAGAGGGTCTGGTGTACTGATAGGTACATGTAATTTGTTTTTGTGCAACCAGCAGGTGGTCAATTAATAGAAATTTCAGTGGAGCATATTATAGCAAGACTCTAACTAGCTTACAGGAGGTCACAACGAGACACAGCACTACCCTTGAGCAAGTGCACATAAACATTGTGCACTTACCACCTTCAAGTTTACACTAGCTAACCCTGCAGTGTATTGTTGCAGTTATCCCAAATATTTTGGGATGGTAAAATGAGATCGTGCTTGCGTGAAGAGACACACGCATGCACACACACACGCATGCACACACACACGCACACACACACACACACACGCACACACACATGCACACACACACACACGTACACATACGCATGCATAGGGTGTGGCCACATGAGACTACACTGGCATCCTGGTTCTGCCAGGAGCACGTGACAGCCTCATGGGCAGCAATATAATTTATATTTTTCTGATGGGGCTGGTAGCAGGCAGATGGAAAATATGGTGGAAAATTGCCTTAGTGGGGCGACCTCAGATTTTAAGACTGAGACACAACCACCACACACACACACACGCACGCACACACACACACACACGCACACACGCACACACACATGCACACACACACGCACACACACATGTACACACACATGCACACACACACACATGTACACATGCACACACGCATGCATAGGGTGTGGCCACATGAGATTACACTGGCATCCTGGTTCTGCCAGGAGCACGTGACAGCCTCATGGGCAGCAATATAATTTATATTTTTTTGATGTGTGTGTGTGTGTGCATGTGTGTGTGCGTGTGTGTGTGCGTGCGTGTGTGTGTGTGTGTGTGTGTGGTGGTTGTGTCTCAGTCTTAAAATCTGAGGTCGCCCCACTAAGGCAATTTTCCACCATATTTTCCATCTGCCTTCTACCAGCCCCATCAGTCTACCCAGCTGTAACTGGGGACCTGGCATTTGCTGGGGTGCTAATTCAAGCCCTTTTCTCATGAAACAGCAATGATCCAGGTAAAATTTTGGGTACTCTCACCACTTGCCAGGGTTTCCCCCAAAGTGCACTAGCGCCATGCTAATCAGCACTTTTTTTTTTAACCTTTTCCTTTTTTTCTTCTGGCTTGCACTAATGACATGGTGCTCAGTAGCAACTGGATTTTTTTAAATTTTTCTTTCTGTTTCTCTTTTTTCTTTTCTTTCTTCTCTTTTTCTTTCTTTTTATTTTCCCCCTTTTGACATACACTATGCCATGGTGCTCAGTAGTAGCTAATTTTTTTTTGGTGGCGTCATCATGGATCTGAGGCACTATTTCAAAGTAAATGGTGAGAGTAGTGGAAGTGAGGCTGCAGGGATGAAATTGAAAGTAGAGCAGAAGAAGTGCTAGCAAAAGAACAGGCCCCTCACAGCAAGCAGGTTTCCCCCAGAACAATAAAACAGAGCAGCACAATAAACCACACTCTAGACCACACCCTCTTTTAGAGACCACACCCAGGCCCTTCCCATATTAATGTATAGTTGTGAGTACAATTATGTCTCTTACACAAGCTACAAACATTTCCTGAGCTTTGCTTGGACGGTTCACAGTGCCTACTTGGTACACCTCTGCCAGGTGCATGTGACCGTTTAGCAGCAACAAGAGAATTTACATTACCATTGGTGTGTGTGTATGTGTGTGTGTGTGGTGTGTGGTGGGGGGGGGGAGGTGGATTAGTTATATCCCACCTGTATGAATTAAAACCATGGTAAGTTTGTACATTTTAACTGCACCAGCAAAAGAGAATTCAAAGCAGTAAACAATTCAATTTCAGTGGATACGAGTAAAGACTGATAAACCAAAGTATTCAATTTAGTGGAGAACAGGGTCGGCTATCTAGCAAACATGAAAATGTGAGGGTCAAAGTACAAATTGACATACGTATATGTCCACACATATACACAAACTATTATCCCCAATTCTTGATTTGTCACTAATGTGTCTCTCTCGCTACGTTCACTCATCAACAATATACCAGTACTAGCTAAAGTTTTGACTTCTTTTAATCATAAAGTGCTTACCTGCATACTTAGACTTCAGTCTCAATAGAAATTGTCTTCTGCTGGATGCTGCCCAAATAAGTTCTGCTAGCTCTCTTTCTTTCTGCTTTGAAAAGAATGACTGAACCTCCTTATATTCACTACAAGATGGTGACCATCGAGAAGTAATGCCATGTGCTTGCTCCTTCACTTGGAGAGCCTCATGCAATCTAGTACAATCAATGACACAAACAACACCAGTCATAGCATGAATTCTAATACATGCACAATATGCAAATGATAAAACTAACATTTGGCAACAACTTTGAGTAATAACACAACTAAAATGTGGCAAGTTATCAGAGGCGGATCCACAATTATGTTTTAGACATGAAAAGAATCGACAATAGTTGTCCCCCCACCACCCTAAATCCACCCATGCTTGGTATCCAGGTCAACATGAAAGTTTGAAAGCTGCACCAGTCCGGTAACTACCACCAAAATGGAGGAATGGATACTGCACAGGATTGTGTGTTTAATGTGTCTAAAGGCTATCAGATATGAACAACCATGATGATGATGATGATGACAATGACAATGAAGTCATCATTGGCTTAACAATATTTCAAGATCATGAAGTACCAGTTGAAAGAAAAAATTCCAAATTAATTGATAGTACCTTAAAATTTCATGATAAAAACTGAGCTTGTCTTCTTCAACTTGCTAACCTAGGTCAGTCAATTTGTCCCTACACAAAAGTAATAATAGTTAAATTGAAATTAGAGCAGTTGGAGTTAAACAGCTAAAACTACTATAACCAACCCTAATGCATAATATGACCGCAACATCTGAAAGTAGTCACGCTTCCATGCTGGCAATGGCTCTAAAATAAAGAAAATAGTTGCAATAATCGTAAAAGGATTCTTACACCAGAAGGCATACTTACTAATATTAACAACTTCTTTTGAACCCACAAGCTTCTCAATTGACAACCACTCTTTAATAGTCTGACTGTCTACATTCTTTCCTACAAAATATAATACATAACAACATTTCAAAGAGCTCTAGATTTTACTTTGAAAGTCCTCTTTGGCCAAGTCACGTGTATGATAAGCTTTCCTTAGTCTTCTAAGGAGTTCACTGCCTGTAAAATAGAAAAAAAGTTTGGTCATGACCGGATTTCATGCGAAGTAGAGGGTGGCCAAGCACATACACCACACAGGAGCATAGAAACCACTTCGGTCATAGCCGGACCAATAGTATTAGTCTACAATACACAATAATCATAGCAATAGGCCACATTCCTATTGTTTCATTCATATGGCCTGACCAATGTGGTTCTGCTTGCTACAACACTGCAACACACACACACACACACACACACACACACACACACACACATACACACACACCCCATGCTTCACACCATCTAAACAATAATACAAATCATGATTTTCCAGTTAACATACACATAGTTTTCTTCTTCTTCAAACCATAATAAATCAAAGAATGAGTCAATACATCTATTCGATGAGACGGCCTCATTTCTTTAGTCATGCGACTAAAGTACCGGAGGTAAGACCAAAGACGCTCCATTACTTCACCGTCACTCAGACCAATGCCTTCACATTTCAATGGTCCAAATTCAATCTGTTGCACACAAAAAATGTAGTAATACATGAAGCTATGTTCTTAACCATGCCCCCCCCCCCTCCAACACACATACACACAAAACAACAACAACAAAAACAGCCAACACATACAGTAGCTACCATACTTACATAGATACATCTACTGCCAATAACATAACTGTTCATACCATTTTCCTACTAATCCAATATTTGCCCACCTCCTTTATTATATCAAAATTATAATATCCAGAGTGTAACATTTACCTGGCAGGATGCTTTGTGACCATAGCTATGGAAGGATGGGAGGCAGAGATGCACTTGATCCAATAGGTCTGATCGTTCAATATTCTACAGTATTATAGTGGTGCAGTCAAGCTTGCATGATATTCTACTTTTGTAACACAAACCGTTAGGTGTTTCTGAAGGGTACAAGCAATATCGTACATAATGAAAACGTCAGAAGAGGGAAACTTTTCCAACAGCATGTCAACCATGTAAACTGGATATGATAATCTAAGATGTAGTCATACTATAACTCTGAATGAATAAAAACCTATATATGTAAGTTACCTCTCTCCATGCTTCAGATTAAAAAACAATAAAGGAAACTCATGCCGACAAGCTGCTCCAAATACTGCCGTCTCATCTAGTGCCTTGTATCGGTTAGCACTCCGTATCATAGTACCAGCAAGGAAATTACTGCAATCCTGAAAACAAACAAACATACAAACACATGGAATATCTACTTTTTGGGTCTCCTCTCTTACCACATTGACCTTCTTGAGTACAGACTGTGCAGCGACATATTCATCCACACCTTGTTGGTCACAGAAAAATAGATGACCTTGAACTGGCTTTCTGTGGCTAACACCAGCTGACTTCTTCCGCGGAAGACCAAATAATCCATCTAAGGATATGACAACTTTACCATTACCCTGTAGTAGAATAATCATTAAGCTTCAATGCAAATGACAACCACAAGGAATTTTTAATTACCTTAGGACAGGCTGGACATACATTCCCTGAATCAAAATCTTTAGACAAGTAGGACAAGTGCCTTATTTCATGTTTGAAAAAACTGTGTACAAAAATGACTTACGTATATAATCATTTAAATTAAAGTAATGACACTAACGTACCGATATTCTTCAAAAGAATCAATCAGACACGAATAAATATTTCTTCTTTCTTCTCTGAAATAAAGCAACAACAACTTATTAATAGATTAGAAATAATCCAGCTGCATACCTTCTTCACAGAGTAAGGACATCTAAAGAACAAAGCATTACAGAAGTCCTTCAGAGACACATGACATTCTAACAGGAGTGCTTCTGCCCAATCCAATAAATCAAAACTAAATGCATATTTTGGGAAGCAGGGAGAAGCAGGCCATAGTCTTGCTCTTGCTAAAGTAACTGGTAGTGGCTCACAATCACAGCAGGTGACTGAAATAGCATGTTCCATGTCTAATAATACACAATGAGATCAGCACATATACAGAGTTACTATATAGTTACAGCAGAACCTCGCTAATCCCAATCTCACTAATCTGAAACCTTGCTACCCCATACAACTCAGACAGTAACAGAGTTTATTTTAAAACACATGAAAAAACAAATTATTACAAAAAGGCGGGCATGCACATAGAATTACAGCAGTTTCCTCCTGGTAAGGTAAAGAAACGGGCTCTCCAAACACTCTCTAAGTTTCTTAGAAAGAAACAGACAATTTTTAAACAATAAATTCAAAACACAGCATCAATAGGCAAAGATGGAAGGAGTACGAATATTCTTGGTGGCAGAGAAGAAAAAGGGTGATGGCTAACATGGATAGAGGAAATATTTAGTTAAAAGGGGTTGTAAAGAGGTTCGTGGGTCAAAGGAATGTGATGACATCCATTATTATAATAATCAGAATATTTCACTAGTTCGAACATTTCTGGTTCCATACGTTATGGATTAGTGAGGTTCTATTTCACTATTATACCATATTCATCTATGCAGAGTAGATGTGCCGATGAAATGGTGGAACACTCGTGCTGTGGCATCACATTGATGGAACACTCTTTCATCTCACCAATTTCATAGTGATCCTTCTACAATAGATAATAATTATTACTAAGTGACAAATATTTCAGATATCCATCCATCATGACATACCATATCGCCATTATATCAAAATGTTGAGTAGTCTACCATGCACAACTACGACATGCTCATGTTGAGTTGGCATGTAGAAAACACTTACAACCTGTTGAGCTATTCGATCTAATTTCGAACAACAAAATTCTTTTTAACTTTATCAACTGCTTTTACACAGTTCCAAAACATCTAATTGGCATCATGACATACCATATCGCCATTATATCAAAATGTTGAGTAGTCTACCATGCACAACTACGACATGCTCATGTTGAGTTGGCATGTAGAAAACACTTACAACCTGTTTAGGTCTGGCCTACAACACTAACAATAACAAATACCATAAAATAAGGCCAGAACCAAATATTATTAATTCTGTACGGTTAAAAAAAAACAACAAAAAAAAAAAAAAAAAAAAATCTTGGTACTCTCCTCCACTGAGAGTCACAAATAATAACCATCCATATTTGTGGACAGTCTTGTGAACCAGGGAAAGGAGAACGTCTGGTAACTTCCACCAGGTAGATGAGTAACAGTGACCTTCACATAACTGTGGTGGCTTTAATTGGTTATCTCAACATTCTGGGACAATTTCACGAAAACCTGGCAAAAGTTACTAACATTCTACTCCCCATGAGCTCCGCTCATTTATGTGCAGAGAAGGGCTGGTTTAAGATGGAGGAATAACAATAATCAAATATTCAGGTTTATTTAGCCCAATACACTTAGACTAACCTTCCATTCCTTTGGAACATGGAATGCATTTGTGTTCTCATGCCTGTCATTAAAGCACTTCCTGCACAAGAAGGCAACTGGGCCACACTGATCACATAAAATGTCTGCTGACTCTGAGCAAACCACACAAAGCTGACCCTCTGGCATAAAAGCAGATTCTGTGAAACCTGTCAAGAGCTTGCTTCTAATACTTTCCCAGCCCCTAACAGAAGCTTTTCTCTGTAGTTCATGCAGGGTAGGCTCCACAAACTCGGGATCGGTCTGGACTACTGGTTCACCAATTTCACCACCTCCAGTTTCACTGCTGTCTGAAGCATTACTTTCGCCAGAAGCATTACTTTCGCCAACTCCTTTAGGTGCCGAGGTAGTCCCACGGTGAACAAGAACTTTCTTCACACTGCTACTAGTTAGGTGGGTGAGCTTAAGAGGAGGGAGTTTGAACTTCTTGTAGCAAGCCATGACCCACGTGGAAAGAACAACTAAACGAACAACTAAACGAACAAAACTAAACGAAGCCAGCATCAACCCCAGGCAGCAATCTCAAACCCCGCCTCCATTCCCACCCACCCGACAGAAAAAGGTTCCCTTATTTGACGGTAAATACTAAGGTTAGGTTCCCGTAATTTATAGTTACCTTTACCGAGCAGGGTTCCTGAACCGGGTGACCGCATCGGCCTCGGGCGAATTTTTTTTTTTCTGACCTCGTGTAACCCGGACCACGCCCCGTATACACCTGTACGAGTAAAAGGTTCCGGCATAGTTGTTTTTTTTCTCTTTTGTGTGGCTTGATTTAGTATGGCTTCTGGTGGAGTGGTACAAAGCTTCACCTGCGGAACTGAGAAAAGTTCTTATTGATGGTGTGGTCATTGAAAGAATTTTTGTTGGGAATTGGTAGTCAGGCGTCGCCGACCCTTTTCCTTCCCTATTAGTGGGCGGGGAGGAAGGAAAGGGTCTGTAGCTCTAGTAGTAAGTATCAACCTTGTGCAAATGACATCACTGGTTTATTGGGTCGTCATTAATGCGTAGGCTAAAAAATCAATCGCGAGTCAAACATTTAGCTGCAAGTAAACATTTTGTTGGAATGTCTCGTTGGGAACAACAACAGCAATAATGGCTGGTTCACACTTGGGTAAGAGTTGGTCATATACAAGTGACAAACTCTGGAAACAAGCACTCTTACCGTACCTGTAGGGAGAGAGCTACAAAAACATCTCTTTTTAATGAGGAATGCGCTTAATTAACGATTCTGCAATCTGATTGGAGCACCATTTGGTGCCCGCACACAAGTCGTTGATACTAAAGCTACCAGACCACCATTTCCTTCCTCCCCGCCCACCAATATAAGGAAGGCAAAGGATCGGCGACGCCAGACTAGGGAATTGGCTCTGGCGTACCGAACCGCTACGCGGGGAAAGAATCTGAGGGATACATTTGTTCTGCCGCACATATAATGCGGCGGTCTATTAGCGTGAGCAAATTACCTCCTCAACCACAAGTAGAGGTTCCTGTAAGTGTCAGCCGCCCTTTCATAGCTAGGTGTTTAGCGGCTAGTTGCACAAATAGAAATTCCTGTACGTGTCGACCACCCTAGTCTCGCAAGCCAGACCCTTCATCCCCCGTGTATATAGTCTGGCGTCGCCGACCCTTTTCCTTCCCGGTTGGGCGCCCACCAATATAGGGAAGGAAAAGGGTCGGCGACTGCATTTAATGTTGATCACTATTTTTAATAGTGGTGGTCCCTCTCTTGAGAGACCACCCTATGGTTACAGATTAAGTGGTCTTTCAAGAGGAGTGGTCTTTCATCAGGGGGGGGGGGACAGAAAATTCTACTCTTAGTCATGCCAGAGAAGTATTGTACCATTAATTACCAATTTGTTAGTTATCATTACAATTATATCATTAATATTTAGAACTTCACTAGCCATTTTTAATAGAATTTATAACATAAACGTTTCGACACACTATACAGTGGCCTTCTTCAGTATGAATATGAAAAAGATACAATGCATTAACCCTAAGGGTGACAGAAAATAAATAAGATACAATGCATTAACCCTAAGGGTGACAGAAAATAAATAAACAGCTTTAACAATAACTAAGGAAACAAGCCCTTAAGAGTAGTTAGAATTGTGAATGAGGCAGTTGTACACTGTAGGCAATAAACCCTCATCTCTGTTCATTGAACTATTTCTCTTTTTTATTTGCCAAGATTCCAGATAACATCTTTGGTATAGATTAGAATGAGAATCTATGACCTTTGCATTATTCCAATCTATGACATGGTTGGACTTTACTGCATGCTCTGCAACAGCTGAGGTGAAGTAGGTGCTATCCGGTATAATGGCTCTCTTATGTTCTTTTAGTCTGTCTCCCAGTGTTCTCCCTGACTGTCCAATATAAGTGTGATTGCATGAACCACAAGGTATTTGGTATACAATGCCTCTCTTTTCTGACATGGGCACCTTATCCTTTGCATGAACCAATATTGTCTTCAGTGTCTGATGTGGTCTGAAACATGTCCTGATGTTAAGTGGTGTTAATATTCTTTTGATGCTCTCTGAAACATGCCTGATATAAGGTAGCACTACTGTCCCAATGGGTTCGTTATTGTCACTTGACTTCACACTTGTTGACACAGAATAATTCATTTTGATGACACTGGATGGATAACCATTGGTTCTTAGAGCATCCACAATATGATTTTTCTCCTTCTTTTGGTCGTGAGGACTTGTACAAATGTTGTTAGCTCTAATAAAAAGCGTCTTGGCAACTGCTACTTTATGAGCTAGAGGGTGGTGTGAGTCGAAACTCAAGTACTTATCCGTGTGTGTCTTCTTTCTATACACACTAGTTGAGAAGGAACCATCAGAGTGATGTGTAATATTGGTATCTAAAAAGGCCAACTGGTGATCTTCTTCCATTTCAAATGTAAATTTGATTGAGTCCTCAATAGTATTGAGATGTTCATGGAATGAGAGGACCAAGTCTTCAGGTAATGCTGTAAAGACGTCATCAACATACCGTTTCCAGAAAGATGGTGGTGAGTGGAAAGTAGACAGTGCTCTTTGTTCAATATCTTCCATAATCAGGTTTGCAACAGTTACAGAGACAGGAGAGCCCATCGCTGTACCGAACACTTGTTGGTATACTTCACCACAGTATGTCAAATATGTTGCGTTAAGACAAAATTCGAGCAATCTGACAATCTCCTGTGCTGTTAGAATAGTTCTCTCTTCTAGTGTCGAATCATCTATCAACCGTTGATAGGCTATCTCTGTAGCACGTTTCACTGGAACACTGGTAAAAAGAGACACGACATCAAATGAAACCAATTTAGTTTCTTGTGGTAGATGTTGTTCCACAATAAAGCTTGAAAAATCCTTTGAATTTTTGACATGAGAATCTGTTTTTCCTACTAATGGTGAAATGATCTTAACCAGATGTTTTGATAACTGATATGTTGGTGAGTTTATGAAGGAAACAATAGGTCTCAAAGGGATTCCAGGTTTGTGTATTTTTGGTAGACCATAAAAGAGTGGAGTTTTACCAGCTGAACTTCGGAGTTTATAATAAAGTCCTGGAGGTATAGAGCCTGACTTCTTTAATGACATCAAAATCTCATTCAATTTTCTTTCAATCCTTTTTACAGGATCTCTGTCCAACTTTTTGTAAGTTGTAGGATTAGATAACATGGTCCTAACTTTCAAATCGTATTGAGATTTGTCTAGAAGAACAGTAGCTCTGCCTTTATCTGCTGGTAAGATCATAACAGAATTGTCATTTCTCAACTCTTTTATGGCTTTCAATTCATCAGGTTTCAAGTTACTAGGTGGTGGCCTGGCTTTATTCAAAATTCCAATGATGCCAACTCTAGCTAAGCTTGCTTTCCCTTTATCTGCTTTTCTTAGACCATCTTCAACGGCTGCAACAATTTCAGGGATTGGAATCACTTTGGGTGATGGAGCAAAGTTGAGTCCTTTAGCCAGAACATTCTTCTGTGGTAATGTCAATGCTCTTGATGACTCATTCACCACCCACCTTTCTACGTTTGGTTTTGAATCATTAGAACGTTTGAGAAGTAAATCAAACTTTTTCTTCTGCCTATCTTTGCATATCTTAGTTGTTTGTTGATATGTTTGTTCCTTCAGCTTAAAAATTGCTGTCAGGTGATGAGGTTCGACATTGATTTCCAAAACTCTGAGTTGTGAAGAAATATCATGTTCCAAATTTCTGATTGACCGCACTGTCTGAGTGATTCTAGCTAGTAAAAAACTTCGACTCGTCCTTTTGGCTATATTTCTACCATCCTGTGTATTGACCAATGGTTTCACATATAGACTTCTGGGTATTAGACCATATCTTTTCATCCTTTAACAATAACTAAGGAAACAAGCCCTTAAGAGTAGTTAGAATTGTGAATGAGGCAGTTGTACACTGTAGGCAATAAACCCTCATCTCTGTTCATTGAACTATTTCTCTTTTTTATTTGCCAAGATTCCAGATAACATCTTTGGTATAGATTAGAATGAGAATCTATGACCTTTGCATTATTCCAATCTATGACATGGTTGGACTTTACTGCATGCTCTGCAACAGCTGAGGTGAAGTAGGTGCTATCCGGTATAATGGCTCTCTTATGTTCTTTTAGTCTGTCTCCCAGTGTTCTCCCTGACTGTCCAATATAAGTGTGATTGCATGAACCACAAGGTATTTGGTATACAATGCCTCTCTTTTCTGACATGGGCACCTTATCCTTTGCATGAACCAATATTGTCTTCAGTGTCTGATGTGGTCTGAAACATGTCCTGATGTTAAGTGGTGTTAATATTCTTTTGATGCTCTCTGAAACATGCCTGATATAAGGTAGCACTACTGTCCCAATGGGTTCGTTATTGTCACTTGACTTCACACTTGTTGACACAGAATAATTCATTTTGATGACACTGGATGGATAACCATTGGTTCTTAGAGCATCCACAATATGATTTTTCTCCTTCTTTTGGTCGTGAGGACTTGTACAAATGTTGTTAGCTCTAATAAAAAGCGTCTTGGCAACTGCTACTTTATGAGCTAGAGGGTGGTGTGAGTCGAAACTCAAGTACTTATCCGTGTGTGTCTTCTTTCTATACACACTAGTTGAGAAGGAACCATCAGAGTGATGTGTAATATTGGTATCTAAAAAGGCCAACTGGTGATCTTCTTCCATTTCAAATGTAAATTTGATTGAGTCCTCAATAGTATTGAGATGTTCATGGAATGAGAGGACCAAGTCTTCAGGTAATGCTGTAAAGACGTCATCAACATACCGTTTCCAGAAAGATGGTGGTGAGTGGAAAGTAGACAGTGCTCTTTGTTCAATATCTTCCATAATCAGGTTTGCAACAGTTACAGAGACAGGAGAGCCCATCGCTGTACCGAACACTTGTTGGTATACTTCACCACAGTATGTCAAATATGTTGCGTTAAGACAAAATTCGAGCAATCTGACAATCTCCTGTGCTGTTCGAATAGTTCTCTCTTCTAGTGTCGAATCATCTATCAACCGTTGATAGGCTATCTCTGTAGCACGTTTCACTGGAACACTGGTAAAAAGAGACACGACATCAAATGAAATTAATTTAGTTTCTTGTGGTAGATGTTGTTCCACAATAAAGCTTGAAAAATCCTTTGAATTTTTGACATGAGAATCTGTTTTTCCTACTAATGGTGAAATGATTTTAACCAGATGTTTTGATAACTGATATGTTGGTGAGTTTATGAAGGAAACAATAGGTCTCAAAGGGATTCCAGGTTTGTGTATTTTTGGTAGACCATAAAAGAGTGGAGTTTTACCAGCTGAACTTCGGAGTTTATAATAAAGTCCTGGAGGTATAGAGCCTGACTTCTTTAATGACATCAAAATCTCATTCAATTTTCTCTCAATCCTTTTTACAGGATCTCTGTCCAACTTTTTGTAAGTTGTAGGATTAGATAACATGGTCCTAACTTTCAAATCGTATTGAGATTTGTCTAGAAGAACAGTAGCTCTGCCTTTATCTGCTGGTAAGATCATAACAGAATTGTCATTTCGCAACTCTTTTATGGCTTTCAATTCATCAGGTTTCAAGTTACTAGGTGGTGGCCTGGCTTTATTCAAAATTCCAATGATGCCAACTCTAGCTAAGCTTGCTTTCCCTTTATCTGCTTTTCTTAGACCATCTTCAACGGCTGCAACAATTTCAGGGATTGGAATCACTTTGGGTGATGGAGCAAAGTTGAGTCCTTTGGCCAGAACATTCTTCTGTGGTAATGTCAATGCTCTTGATGACTCATTCACCACCCACCTTTCGACGTTTGGTTTTGAATCATTAGAACGTTTGAGAAGTAAATCAAACTTTTTCTTCTGCCTATCTTTGCATATCTTAGTTGTTTGTTGATATGTTTGTTCCTTCAGCTTAAAAATTGCTGTCAGGTGATGAGGTTCGACATTGATTTCCAAAACTCTGAGTTGTGAAGAAATATCATGTTCCAAATTTCTGATTGACCGCACTGTCTGAGTGATTCTAGCTAGTAAAAAACTTCGACTCGTCCTTTTGGCTATATTTCTACCATCCTGTGTATTGACCAATGGTTTCACATATAGACTTCTGGGTATTAGACCATATCTTTTCATCCTAAGATTGAAATTCAAATGCTGTTTAAAGGAAGCCATTTTCTTTGTCAATTTAAGATATTTCCTGACCATGCCAAGTATCCTTTGACCATAATTGTCACGAATTAATTTAAATAGACCTGTGTTGCTAGGTATGTTTATATCATTAATATTTAGAACTTCACTAGCCATTTTTAATAGAATTTATAACATAAACGTTTCGACACACTATACAGTGGCCTTCTTCAGTATGAATATGAAAAAGATACAATGCATTAACCCTAAGGGTGACAGAAAATAAATAAGATACAATGCATTAACCCTAAGGGTGACAGAAAATAAATAAACAGCTTTAACAATAACTAAGGAAACAAGCCCTTAAGAGTAGTTAGAATTGTGAATGAGGCAGTTGTACACTGTAGGCAATAAACCCTCATCTCTGTTCATTGAACTATTTCTCTTTTTTATTTGCCAAGATTCCAGATAACATCTTTGGTATAGATTAGAATGAGAATCTATGACCTTTGCATTATTCCAATCTATGACATGGTTGGACTTTACTGCATGCTCTGCAACAGCTGAGGTGAAGTAGGTGCTATCCGGTATAATGGCTCTCTTATGTTCTTTTAGTCTGTCTCCCAGTGTTCTCCCTGACTGTCCAATATAAGTGTGATTGCATGAACCACAAGGTATTTGGTATACAATGCCTCTCTTTTCTGACATGGGCACCTTATCCTTTGCATGAACCAATATTGTCTTCAGTGTCTGATGTGGTCTGAAACATGTCCTGATGTTAAGTGGTGTTAATATTCTTTTGATGCTCTCTGAAACATGCCTGATATAAGGTAGCACTACTGTCCCAATGGGTTCGTTATTGTCACTTGACTTCACACTTGTTGACACAGAATAATTCATTTTGATGACACTGGATGGATAACCATTGGTTCTTAGAGCATCCACAATATGATTTTTCTCCTTCTTTTGGTCGTGAGGACTTGTACAAATGTTGTTAGCTCTAATAAAAAGCGTCTTGGCAACTGCTACTTTATGAGCTAGAGGGTGGTGTGAGTCGAAACTCAAGTACTTATCCGTGTGTGTCTTCTTTCTATACACACTAGTTGAGAAGGAACCATCAGAGTGATGTGTAATATTGGTATCTAAAAAGGCCAACTGGTGATCTTCTTCCATTTCAAATGTAAATTTGATTGAGTCCTCAATAGTATTGAGATGTTCATGGAATGAGAGGACCAAGTCTTCAGGTAATGCTGTAAAGACGTCATCAACATACCGTTTCCAGAAAGATGGTGGTGAGTGGAAAGTAGACAGTGCTCTTTGTTCAATATCTTCCATAATCAGGTTTGCAACAGTTACAGAGACAGGAGAGCCCATCGCTGTACCGAACACTTGTTGGTATACTTCACCACAGTATGTCAAATATGTTGCGTTAAGACAAAATTCGAGCAATCTGACAATCTCCTGTGCTGTTCGAATAGTTCTCTCTTCTAGTGTCGAATCATCTATCAACCGTTGATAGGCTATCTCTGTAGCACGTTTCACTGGAACACTGGTAAAAAGAGACACGACATCAAATGAAATTAATTTAGTTTCTTGTGGTAGATGTTGTTCCACAATAAAGCTTGAAAAATCCTTTGAATTTTTGACATGAGAATCTGTTTTTCCTACTAATGGTGAAATGATTTTAACCAGATGTTTTGATAACTGATATGTTGGTGAGTTTATGAAGGAAACAATAGGTCTCAAAGGGATTCCAGGTTTGTGTATTTTTGGTAGACCATAAAAGAGTGGAGTTTTACCAGCTGAACTTCGGAGTTTATAATAAAGTCCTGGAGGTATAGAGCCTGACTTCTTTAATGACATCAAAATCTCATTCAATTTTCTCTCAATCCTTTTTACAGGATCTCTGTCCAACTTTTTGTAAGTTGTAGGATTAGATAACATGGTCCTAACTTTCAAATCGTATTGAGATTTGTCTAGAAGAACAGTAGCTCTGCCTTTATCTGCTGGTAAGATCATAACAGAATTGTCATTTCGCAACTCTTTTATGGCTTTCAATTCATCAGGTTTCAAGTTACTAGGTGGTGGCCTGGCTTTATTCAAAATTCCAATGATGCCAACTCTAGCTAAGCTTGCTTTCCCTTTATCTGCTTTTCTTAGACCATCTTCAACGGCTGCAACAATTTCAGGGATTGGAATCACTTTGGGTGATGGAGCAAAGTTGAGTCCTTTGGCCAGAACATTCTTCTGTGGTAATGTCAATGCTCTTGATGACTCATTCACCACCCACCTTTCGACGTTTGGTTTTGAATCATTAGAACGTTTGAGAAGTAAATCAAACTTTTTCTTCTGCCTATCTTTGCATATCTTAGTTATTCGTGACAATTATGGTCAAAGGATACTTGGCATGGTCAGGAAATATCTTAAATTGACAAAGAAAATGGCTTCCTTTAAACAGCATTTGAATTTCAATCTTAGGATGAAAAGATATGGTCTAATACCCAGAAGTCTATATGTGAAACCATTGGTCAATACACAGGATGGTAGAAATATAGCCAAAAGGACGAGTCGAAGTTTTTTACTAGCTAGAATCACTCAGACAGTGCGGTCAATCAGAAATTTGGAACATGATATTTCTTCACAACTCAGAGTTTTGGAAATCAATGTCGAACCTCATCACCTGACAGCAATTTTTAAGCTGAAGGAACAAACATATCAACAAACAACTAAGATATGCAAAGATAGGCAGAAGAAAAAGTTTGATTTACTTCTCAAACGTTCTAATGATTCAAAACCAAACGTCGAAAGGTGGGTGGTGAATGAGTCATCAAGAGCATTGACATTACCACAGAAGAATGTTCTGGCCAAAGGACTCAACTTTGCTCCATCACCCAAAGTGATTCCAATCCCTGAAATTGTTGCAGCCGTTGAAGATGGTCTAAGAAAAGCAGATAAAGGGAAAGCAAGCTTAGCTAGAGTTGGCATCATTGGAATTTTGAATAAAGCCAGGCCACCACCTAGTAACTTGAAACCTGATGAATTGAAAGCCATAAAAGAGTTACGAAATGACAATTCTGTTATGATCTTACCAGCAGATAAAGGCAGAGCTACTGTTCTTCTAGACAAATCTCAATACGATTTGAAAGTTAGGACCATGTTATCTAATCCTACAACTTACAAAAAGTTGGACAGAGATCCTGTAAAAAGGATTGAGAGAAAATTGAATGAGATTTTGATGTCATTAAAGAAGTCAGGCTCTATACCTCCAGGACTTTATTATAAACTCCGAAGTTCAGCTGGTAAAACTCCACTCTTTTATGGTCTACCAAAAATACACAAACCTGGAATCCCTTTGAGACCTATTGTTTCCTTCATAAACTCACCAACATATCAGTTATCAAAACATCTGGTTAAAATCATTTCACCATTAGTAGGAAAAACAGATTCTCATGTCAAAAATTCAAAGGATTTTTCAAGCTTTATTGTGGAACAACATCTACCACAAGAAACTAAATTAATTTCATTTGATGTCGTGTCTCTTTTTACCAGTGTTCCAGTGAAACGTGCTACAGAGATAGCCTATCAACGGTTGATAGATGATTCGACACTAGAAGAGAGAACTATTCTAACAGCACAGGAGATTGTCAGATTGCTCGAATTTTGTCTTAACGCAACATATTTGACATACTGTGGTGAAGTATACCAACAAGTGTTCGGTACAGCGATGGGCTCTCCTGTCTCTGTAACTGTTGCAAACCTGATTATGGAAGATATTGAACAAAGAGCACTGTCTACTTTCCACTCACCACCATCTTTCTGGAAACGGTATGTTGATGACGTCTTTACAGCATTACCTGAAGACTTGGTCCTCTCATTCCATGAACATCTCAATACTATTGAGGACTCAATCAAATTTACATTTGAAATGGAAGAAGATCACCAGTTGGCCTTTTTAGATACCAATATTACACATCACTCTGAATATTACACATCACTCTGATGGTTCCTTCTCAACTAGTGTGTATAGAAAGAAGACACACACGGATAAGTACTTGAGTTTCGACTCACACCACCCTCTAGCTCATAAAGTAGCAGTTGCCAAGACGCTTTTTATTAGAGCTAACAACATTTGTACAAGTCCTCACGACCAAAAGAAGGAGAAAAATCATATTGTGGATGCTCTAAGAACCAATGGTTATCCATCCAGTGTCATCAAAATGAATTATTCTGTGTCAACAAGTGTGAAGTCAAGTGACAATAACGAACCCATTGGGACAGTAGTGCTACCTTATATCAGGCATGTTTCAGAGAGCATCAAAAGAATATTAACACCACTTAACATCAGGACATGTTTCAGACCACATCAGACACTGAAGACAATATTGGTTCATGCAAAGGATAAGGTGCCCATGTCAGAAAAGAGAGGCATTGTATACCAAATACCTTGTGGTTCATGCAATCACACTTATATTGGACAGTCAGGGAGAACACTGGGAGACAGACTAAAAGAACATAAGAGAGCCATTATACCGGATAGCACCTACTTCACCTCAGCTGTTGCAGAGCATGCAGTAAAGTCCAACCATGTCATAGATTGGAATAATGCAAAGGTCATAGATTCTCATTCTAATCTATACCAAAGATGTTATCTGGAATCTTGGCAAATAAAAAAGAGAAATAGTTCACTGAACAGAGATGAGGGTTTATTGCCTACAGTGTACAACTGCCTCATTCACAATTCTAACTACTCTTAAGGGCTTGTTTCCTTAGTTATTGTTAAAGCTGTTTATTTATTTTCTGTCACCCTTAGGGTTAATGCATTGTATCTTATTTATTTTCTGTCACCCTTAGGGTTAATGCATTGTATCTTTTTCATATTCATACTGAAGAAGGCCACTGTATAGTGTGTCGAAACGTTTATGTTATAAATTCTATTAAAAATGGCTAGTGAAGTTCTAAATATTAATGATATAAACATACCTAGCAACACAGGTCTATTTAAAGTAATTCGTGACAATTATGGTCAAAGGATACTTGGCATGGTCAGGAAATATCTTAAATTGACAAAGAAAATGGCTTCCTTTAAACAGCATTTGAATTTCAATCTTAGGATGAAAAGATATGGTCTAATACCCAGAAGTCTATATGTGAAACCATTGGTCAATACACAGGATGGTAGAAATATAGCCAAAAGGACGAGTCGAAGTTTTTTACTAGCTAGAATCACTCAGACAGTGCGGTCAATCAGAAATTTGGAACATGATATTTCTTCACAACTCAGAGTTTTGGAAATCAATGTCGAACCTCATCACCTGACAGCAATTTTTAAGCTGAAGGAACAAACATATCAACAAACAACTAAGATATGCAAAGATAGGCAGAAGAAAAAGTTTGATTTACTTCTCAAACGTTCTAATGATTCAAAACCAAACGTCGAAAGGTGGGTGGTGAATGAGTCATCAAGAGCATTGACATTACCACAGAAGAATGTTCTGGCCAAAGGACTCAACTTTGCTCCATCACCCAAAGTGATTCCAATCCCTGAAATTGTTGCAGCCGTTGAAGATGGTCTAAGAAAAGCAGATAAAGGGAAAGCAAGCTTAGCTAGAGTTGGCATCATTGGAATTTTGAATAAAGCCAGGCCACCACCTAGTAACTTGAAACCTGATGAATTGAAAGCCATAAAAGAGTTGCGAAATGACAATTCTGTTATGATCTTACCAGCAGATAAAGGCAGAGCTACTGTTCTTCTAGACAAATCTCAATACGATTTGAAAGTTAGGACCATGTTATCTAATCCTACAACTTACAAAAAGTTGGACAGAGATCCTGTAAAAAGGATTGAGAGAAAATTGAATGAGATTTTGATGTCATTAAAGAAGTCAGGCTCTATACCTCCAGGACTTTATTATAAACTCCGAAGTTCAGCTGGTAAAACTCCACTCTTTTATGGTCTACCAAAAATACACAAACCTGGAATCCCTTTGAGACCTATTGTTTCCTTCATAAACTCACCAACATATCAGTTATCAAAACATCTGGTTAAAATCATTTCACCATTAGTAGGAAAAACAGATTCTCATGTCAAAAATTCAAAGGATTTTTCAAGCTTTATTGTGGAACAACATCTACCACAAGAAACTAAATTAATTTCATTTGATGTCGTGTCTCTTTTTACCAGTGTTCCAGTGAAACGTGCTACAGAGATAGCCTATCAACGGTTGATAGATGATTCGACACTAGAAGAGAGAACTATTCTAACAGCACAGGAGATTGTCAGATTGCTCGAATTTTGTCTTAACGCAACATATTTGACATACTGTGGTGAAGTATACCAACAAGTGTTCGGTACAGCGATGGGCTCTCCTGTCTCTGTAACTGTTGCAAACCTGATTATGGAAGATATTGAACAAAGAGCACTGTCTACTTTCCACTCACCACCATCTTTCTGGAAACGGTATGTTGATGACGTCTTTACAGCATTACCTGAAGACTTGGTCCTCTCATTCCATGAACATCTCAATACTATTGAGGACTCAATCAAATTTACATTTGAAATGGAAGAAGATCACCAGTTGGCCTTTTTAGATACCAATATTACACATCACTCTGATGGTTCCTTCTCAACTAGTGTGTATAGAAAGAAGACACACACGGATAAGTACTTGAGTTTCGACTCACACCACCCTCTAGCTCATAAAGTAGCAGTTGCCAAGACGCTTTTTATTAGAGCTAACAACATTTGTACAAGTCCTCACGACCAAAAGAAGGAGAAAAATCATATTGTGGATGCTCTAAGAACCAATGGTTATCCATCCAGTGTCATCAAAATGAATTATTCTGTGTCAACAAGTGTGAAGTCAAGTGACAATAACGAACCCATTGGGACAGTAGTGCTACCTTATATCAGGCATGTTTCAGAGAGCATCAAAAGAATATTAACACCACTTAACATCAGGACATGTTTCAGACCACATCAGACACTGAAGACAATATTGGTTCATGCAAAGGATAAGGTGCCCATGTCAGAAAAGAGAGGCATTGTATACCAAATACCTTGTGGTTCATGCAATCACACTTATATTGGACAGTCAGGGAGAACACTGGGAGACAGACTAAAAGAACATAAGAGAGCCATTATACCGGATAGCACCTACTTCACCTCAGCTGTTGCAGAGCATGCAGTAAAGTCCAACCATGTCATAGATTGGAATAATGCAAAGGTCATAGATTCTCATTCTAATCTATACCAAAGATGTTATCTGGAATCTTGGCAAATAAAAAAGAGAAATAGTTCAATGAACAGAGATGAGGGTTTATTGCCTACAGTGTACAACTGCCTCATTCACAATTCTAACTACTCTTAAGGGCTTGTTTCCTTAGTTATTGTTAAAGCTGTTTATTTATTTTCTGTCACCCTTAGGGTTAATGCATTGTATCTTATTTATTTTCTGTCACCCTTAGGGTTAATGCATTGTATCTTTTTCATATTCATACTGAAGAAGGCCACTGTATAGTGTGTCGAAACGTTTATGTTATAAATTCTATTAAAAATGGCTAGTGAAGTTCTAAATATTAATGATATAAACATACCTAGCAACACAGGTCTATTTAAAGTAATTCGTGACAATTATGGTCAAAGGATACTTGGCATGGTCAGGAAATATCTTAAATTGACAAAGAAAATGGCTTCCTTTAAACAGCATTTGAATTTCAATCTTAGGATGAAAAGATATGGTCTAATACCCAGAAGTCTATATGTGAAACCATTGGTCAATACACAGGATGGTAGAAATATAGCCAAAAGGACGAGTCGAAGTTTTTTACTAGCTAGAATCACTCAGACAGTGCGGTCAATCAGAAATTTGGAACATGATATTTCTTCACAACTCAGAGTTTTGGAAATCAATGTCGAACCTCATCACCTGACAGCAATTTTTAAGCTGAAGGAACAAACATATCAACAAACAACTAAGATATGCAAAGATAGGCAGAAGAAAAAGTTTGATTTACTTCTCAAACGTTCTAATGATTCAAAACCAAACGTCGAAAGGTGGGTGGTGAATGAGTCATCAAGAGCATTGACATTACCACAGAAGAATGTTCTGGCCAAAGGACTCAACTTTGCTCCATCACCCAAAGTGATTCCAATCCCTGAAATTGTTGCAGCCGTTGAAGATGGTCTAAGAAAAGCAGATAAAGGGAAAGCAAGCTTAGCTAGAGTTGGCATCATTGGAATTTTGAATAAAGCCAGGCCACCACCTAGTAACTTGAAACCTGATGAATTGAAAGCCATAAAAGAGTTACGAAATGACAATTCTGTTATGATCTTACCAGCAGATAAAGGCAGAGCTACTGTTCTTCTAGACAAATCTCAATACGATTTGAAAGTTAGGACCATGTTATCTAATCCTACAACTTACAAAAAGTTGGACAGAGATCCTGTAAAAAGGATTGAGAGAAAATTGAATGAGATTTTGATGTCATTAAAGAAGTCAGGCTCTATACCTCCAGGACTTTATTATAAACTCCGAAGTTCAGCTGGTAAAACTCCACTCTTTTATGGTCTACCAAAAATACACAAACCTGGAATCCCTTTGAGACCTATTGTTTCCTTCATAAACTCACCAACATATCAGTTATCAAAACATCTGGTTAAAATCATTTCACCATTAGTAGGAAAAACAGATTCTCATGTCAAAAATTCAAAGGATTTTTCAAGCTTTATTGTGGAACAACATCTACCACAAGAAACTAAATTAATTTCATTTGATGTCGTGTCTCTTTTTACCAGTGTTCCAGTGAAACGTGCTACAGAGATAGCCTATCAACGGTTGATAGATGATTCGACACTAGAAGAGAGAACTATTCTAACAGCACAGGAGATTGTCAGATTGCTCGAATTTTGTCTTAACGCAACATATTTGACATACTGTGGTGAAGTATACCAACAAGTGTTCGGTACAGCGATGGGCTCTCCTGTCTCTGTAACTGTTGCAAACCTGATTATGGAAGATATTGAACAAAGAGCACTGTCTACTTTCCACTCACCACCATCTTTCTGGAAACGGTATGTTGATGACGTCTTTACAGCATTACCTGAAGACTTGGTCCTCTCATTCCATGAACATCTCAATACTATTGAGGACTCAATCAAATTTACATTTGAAATGGAAGAAGATCACCAGTTGGCCTTTTTAGATACCAATATTACACATCACTCTGATGGTTCCTTCTCAACTAGTGTGTATAGAAAGAAGACACACACGGATAAGTACTTGAGTTTCGACTCACACCACCCTCTAGCTCATAAAGTAGCAGTTGCCAAGACGCTTTTTATTAGAGCTAACAACATTTGTACAAGTCCTCACGACCAAAAGAAGGAGAAAAATCATATTGTGGATGCTCTAAGAACCAATGGTTATCCATCCAGTGTCATCAAAATGAATTATTCTGTGTCAACAAGTGTGAAGTCAAGTGACAATAACGAACCCATTGGGACAGTAGTGCTACCTTATATCAGGCATGTTTCAGAGAGCATCAAAAGAATATTAACACCACTTAACATCAGGACATGTTTCAGACCACATCAGACACTGAAGACAATATTGGTTCATGCAAAGGATAAGGTGCCCATGTCAGAAAAGAGAGGCATTGTATACCAAATACCTTGTGGTTCATGCAATCACACTTATATTGGACAGTCAGGGAGAACACTGGGAGACAGACTAAAAGAACATAAGAGAGCCATTATACCGGATAGCACCTACTTCACCTCAGCTGTTGCAGAGCATGCAGTAAAGTCCAACCATGTCATAGATTGGAATAATGCAAAGGTCATAGATTCTCATTCTAATCTATACCAAAGATGTTATCTGGAATCTTGGCAAATAAAAAAGAGAAATAGTTCAATGAACAGAGATGAGGGTTTATTGCCTACAGTGTACAACTGCCTCATTCACAATTCTAACTACTCTTAAGGGCTTGTTTCCTTAGTTATTGTTAAAGCTGTTTATTTATTTTCTGTCACCCTTAGGGTTAATGCATTGTATCTTATTTATTTTCTGTCACCCTTAGGGTTAATGCATTGTATCTTTTTCATATTCATACTGAAGAAGGCCACTGTATAGTGTGTCGAAACGTTTATGTTATAAATTCTATTAAAAATGGCTAGTGAAGTTCTAAATATTAATGATATATAAACAAAAAGTAGGAATGTGGTATTAGATACTGGTAGCTGAAGACTCCCAGCAGATGACATGCATAAACATCTTGTATCGTCCTTCTGAGGAAGTTCATATCTAAATCAATGGTTAATTATCAATAATCTCCAAATCAGAGCGTGACAGACAGACGAACAGGCAGGATGACTACTATAACCCTCTCGTGCATGTGTGCTGAGGGTTAACAATGATTTTTAACGTGGCTGGTTGATAATTAAAAAACAACTCCTACAAGTCCATATGATATCATTAGAATTTGGTAGCAAACTATGTTATTTCTTTTTTCTATGGTGTCTGCCCATGCTAGAGAAAGTTGGTTATATAATTGGTTAAGTTTGAAACAATTTGCATGCTATTATACTGGCCAGTTTTGTGGTATTGGTCAAAATGCACAATTGTACGTCCAGTGCTCACAAGTAAACTCAATTTTGCTGGAACCAACTATGACCTGTATATGCATGATTTAGCTGTTTTTGTTTGTTTATTTTCTTTTTGCTATGCTTTTTGAAGTTTGATAGGGTGATAGGATGGTCTTTCAACTTTCAGAAACGGCTACTGTGTCACACTCAAATTTGTGCTACTCTATAAATGTAGAGTTTCTGCATAATTTGCGTTAGACATACAGTGTTCAATAAATGGATTGTTTATAATAATAAAACGTTTACATTTTTTATAGAATTGGATTAGAAGAAGTAGGTGCAGAAAGGCAGTGCAAAAGGAAGATTAATATTGTTGTACCTAACAAATCGTTAACCAAGTGGCAAAAATATGTTAAGAACTTTGCCGAAAGTGAAGGTATGTTAAATTTGTTTTGCATTTATTATAAGCGATTCATAATAATTACTACAGATAGATAATACACCCTAATTATTTGCTGGTTTCATCGTTGCCACCTGGATATGTGCATGTGTCATGCTACTGTTGCTATTCCTGATGTATTTTGATGGTGTTTGTGAACACTGAGGGTTTGGATCTCAGATTGATTATAGTTTTGATGGCATGTGCCTACTCTATCTCCCGTAAGCATTTCGGGCAAAATGAGCTCCACCTAACCAGTTAAGGGGAGAGGAACTCTAAGTTAATAGTAATGAGCTGCTGGTTTTGTTTTGTTTTTGTTTTTTTTGTTTTTGGTGTGTGTGTGTGTGTGTGTGTGTGTGTGTGTGTGTGTGTGTCATAAGAAACTAATCACACATAAGCATAGGAGAATAATTGAGAAGAAATTTTTCCCAGAATGTGATATGGTTATTAGATGTAGCTTAGAGAAAGAATTTGGGCTTCAAGTGCTCCTGAAAGAACTGAAATGTTCTGCCACCTTCACTGGAATTTTTTTGAGAGGTTTTGATGTGATTTGGCTGATAGTAATTCTTATATAAAAGTGATGGTTGTGATTAGGTGGAAGCTTACTACATGAGTACAAATAGTGTGGTTTAAAAAACTTTTATTGTATTTATACTATTTACATAAAGAAGGAAAGATTTGCAAATCATTTGGTGCTAGTCACTTTAACAAAGAGGCCAGCAAGAACTATCAGCAACTCTCAGACATGGAACGTGCGATGTTGGAACAAGATAATCCTTTAGACACAGTGATGACTAGTGCACAGATTAACAGGAGAGCAAGGAAAATTATGACTCATAATCAAAATGAAGTATGTTAAAATTTACCAAGTTTTTTCATGTATGTAGTGGTATGTGAACAAGAGAAGCATAGGCTTTTCTAAATCATAAATGGGAACCTTTTTTGGCTGTCTAATAGTGCGCAATATAAATATATATATATATACTGTGTATGTAAGTTACCCTGTTATGTGTAGTTTCTATGAATTTAGGTATAGTGGTAAACTTTGGTAATATTCCTGTACGTAGTAGTCAGGTGCTATTAGAATAGGCTAATCTGCTGTAATTTCACTTGTTATACATGGTACATAAGCATCCTTGCAGTACTGGCACTGTGCTATTAGAAGCCAACACTGTCCGATTCTGGTATCCATTATTGGCAAGCGATGTGTTACAGGGGTAACACAATTGAAAATCGGGGATGTTTGTTTGTTTACATGTTTGGACGTACGTATGTCATTTTGTACTTTGACCCTCTCGTATTTTTGTGTTCGCTGGATGTTCGACCCCGTCCCTAACTTCAGTAAACAGAACCCTTTTTTGATCGATTATTACCTGTATCACCCTAGAAATTATATAAACATACAAATATCTCCTATTCTCAATTTGTTATCCCTGTATAGTGTCAAGCTCGCTTCACTCACTCTCCAATAATAGTTGAACCACCATGAATTCGAGAAATTATTGCTACATCTGATCCCGAGGGCAAAGCACAAGGAAGAGGGTGGTTATCTGGTGATAACTCCAAGAGTTGTCAGGGTTTAATTAATTTATATTGTAGTCATATCATTTCGAACAGTGTAACAGACCTAATGAGAGTGTAAAAGACCAAATAAAAAGAGGGGGTATTGTTGTTTTGAGGGGGGAAAATATGTCCAGTTATGCAGCAAGGAGGGTCCTCCAAAATAAAGACAGGACTTTTATGCAGGATTTTTTTCTTGGGGGAAGGGGGGGGGACTTTTTTTATTCCTACCTAGGATAGTATGTGGTTAAATAGGCCACAGAGATGGGAGGGTGCAGGTCCTCCGAGTAGGGGGGGGGGGGGGGGGGGGGGAGTAATGCTATTATGACAACTAATTTTAAATTGTGTACTGTTACACTTCAGAGATGTCAAGCTAAGTAGTCTTGAGGAGTTGGTTGTGTTAGTTGATCTCATAAGTCAGTGACTCAGAGTAAGAAAGATGGCGGAAGTGACATTGAGACAGCTCAGCCTGGCTGATTATTATCAAACAAAAAAATAGAAGAATTGTGCTTTGATTTATATTTTTAATAATAAAAGAATTTTGCTCTGAGTTGCCATTTATAATTGTAATTTTAAAAAATTCAGATTCTTAGGAGGGGAGACTTCTTCTGGGGAGGGTGTGGGGGGATTCCAGCCCCCACTCCCTCTGACAATCATGCACCTTGGCTGTTCTACAGCCAAGATTTTGGGCTGTGGTTAGTTAATATTTTTTTGTCGTTTCTTTGAAATGAGTAGGCATCTTACCACAAGTGTACATAACGGAGCCCACGTTCCCGAACTATCAAAGTGTTGCTTACTCAAATGCTCTGTGGTTGTACTCAGGTCAGCTCGTCCAGCAAACCGTGGGCGCCGTAACAGTAATTAGACAACCACTACCACATTCCTCTAGAACAGCCAAGGTGCATGATTGTCTCCAGACCCTTTCTAGTGTAGCGGTTAGGTAAAGGGTCTGGCTGCGCCAGACTAGACAAAAAGCACATTAAGTTACCACCGCCACTAACTCTAATAGAAATGGAACTCCGGCAAGTTTTAAGTGCACCCACAAAAGAATTTGAAACAGTAAGCAATTCAATTTCTAGGATGATATGAGTAATGATCGATAACCAGATGATTCTGTTTAGTGAAGATTGATGGGGTCACCCACCAAACAAACAAAAATGCCAGGGTCATAGTACAAAAATGACATACGTACGTACATCCTAACATATATAAATAAATAGCCCTGAATATTAATTGTGTTTCCCCTGATAGCGTCTTGCTCACTTGCCAATAAAAATATATGTATGTGACTGTTCACAAAAATTGAGCTCTATACGGCACCAAACAATTAGATGTTCCTCAGCAGCCAGGCATTGAGCTCTCCAGCAGTTGCCATTTGTGGAAGTAAGAGCCAGATTCTTGGCACACCATCTGTGTTATCATCATTGTCTCCAAAAATTATTGAATATTTTTATAGCATCATTGCCTATGGTAAGTAAATTTACACTTTATGAAGCCATACAGAGCCCTTTACATGAATGTTTCAATTACTATGATAATAGTACGGCGCATAAGTTACCCATTCAAAAATGCATGGGAAAAATCACTGTTCAGTTGAAATACCTCAGTAACTAAGTGGAAACTAAGTGAAATACCTCGGTAGCTAAGTGAAATAGTACGGGTAAGTGAGCACGCGTAGAGTGTTAACCTTGGAAACGTACAGTTCGAGTAGTTTCTAGTAAGGGACAATGTGCAAAAGACTTTTTAAAAAGCTGGCCTACTATTAGCGAGTGATAGCACGGATAACTTGTGCTATTAGGGATCAATAGCACTCGTAAAGCAATTAAAATAAAACTCGGCTTCGCCTCGTGCTATTTCAATCGTTACTCGTGCTATTAATCCCGAATAGCACGGTTACCCGTGCTATTACTCGTACTATTAATCCCGAATAGCACGGTTACCCTTGCTATTACTCGTACATATCAGCATTAAGATTTTATTAAATGAAAGTTCATGGCCTATGTAGTTGTTGTTGTTGTTGTTTTTGTTTTTACATGGAAATATTCTGTCATAGAAGCTTGTGAAAAAAAATTAGAATAGAATTGTTGATTTAGCTATGTATCAAAAGTAATGTATGACTAGATTTCTTGAATAAGATTAAAGCTTGTCATTGTTGATTTAAGTATTAGTCTTATGTGAGGTCTGACTCAGCAGCTGACAAAGACCACAAATTACAAAGGGATTAGCTCGCTCATGTGCACTGATAGTTGGGTAGGATACCTGACCAATATCTCTTTTCTGGACTATCTTGTGTGTAATATTTGTTGAATTCACACCCACACTAAGTAATGAAATTAGGACTAATGAATTGCATATCATCATGCAGGGAAGATCAGGTAGCATTTTAATTTTATTGGTGTATTGTATTGTCAACTGTTATTTTAGGTTCTACTCCCCTGATTGAAAAATCAAATTCCCCAGCACTTCACATCAACATCTAAGTACTTCGCTTCCAAGCACTTCACTTCCAAGTACTTCACTTCCAAGCACTTCGCTTCCAAGCAGTTCACTTCCAAGCACTTCACTTTCAAGCACTTCACTTCCAAGCACTTCACTTCCAACAACTTCACTTCCGAACTTTTCACGTCCAAGTACTTTTTGTCCAAGCACTTCACTTCCATGCACTTCACTTCCGAACTTTTCACGTCCAAGCACTTTTTGTCCAAGCACTTTACATCCAAGCACTTCACATCCAAGCACTTCACTTCCAAGCACTTCACTTCCCAGCACTTCACTTCCCAGCACTTCACTTCCAAGCACTTCACTTCCAAGCACTTCACTTCCAAGCACTTCACTTCCGAACTGTTCACGTTCAAGCACTTTTCATCCAAGCACTTTACGTCCAAGCACTTCACTTCCGAGCACTTTACTTCCAAGCACTTCACTTCCAAGCACTTCACTTCCAAGCACTTCACTTCCAAGCACTTTACATCCCGGCACACCAATACTTTTTCTGTTAACCAGGATCCTGCGATTTGGATTTCCAAACTTACTCTGTGCATATCAGATAAGTTAGAAATACTTAATAATATGTGGTTGTCTGACAGTGTTATTCATGCGGCACAATTAATACTGTCACAGCAATTTTCTATACAAGGATTACAGAGTCCTCAGTGTGGCTGCAATTTGACATTCAAGGTTGTGCCTCTCAACAGGAAATACGTACAAATTTTACATGTGAATGGAAACCATTGGATAGTGGTCTCCAACTGTATGGCAAGCCACCCACCCGAGAAGGATAGAGTACTTGCTTACGACAGTTTACTGCCCAGTAAAATAAGTTACAAGACTAAAGAAATGGTCTGTTCGTTTACTCGACCAGCGTCAAAAACTTATAAATTTGACATGATGAATATAGCAAGGCAGCCTAATTCATTTGACTGTGGAGTGATTGCTATTGCTAATGCTACTGAGATAGCATTTGGATATAGTCCCTTACAATGCATTTGGGATGCTTCACTAATGCGGAGTCACTTGGTGAAATGTTTGGAGGAAGGTAAAATGACAAGATTCCCTATGCTCCGTGAACGTCGGCTAGGATTTGGAAGAACCATTAAGGCATTTGTAGAAGAAGAAATACACTGTATTTGTAGAATGCCAGACAACAAAGAAGAGACTATGATACGATACAGTATGTGTCACATGTGGTGTCACTCTTCTTGCATGAACATTGAAGATGTTGCGGTGTACAGTGATAAAAAGTGGATTTGTGTCAGATATGAAGTTAATTAGTTGTAGTTATTATTATTATTATTATTAACACCTTATGCCTCTGGCTGTTATTTATTCCTGTGGATTGTTGTATTATTTATGCCTCATGATCACCATAGATTCTTGCACAATAAAAGTTAAAGACATGTTTTTGACGATGAAATATGGTTAGCCTAATTAAGCATACATCAACAAGGCCCTAAGTAGGATTATTATAAAGCGGGTGAGTAAGTGGCCACACACACAGATTACATATTATATATTAAACAGCAAGCATACTCTTCTAGCTATCAATTCACATGCAATATGATGAAGAGTTATGTGTTTGTCCAGTCTCAGTAGCTTTTGCTTATGACCTCATTTAGTGAGTTAGGTCATATATTTCACCGACAGTCTCTCTTACTGTTCTTGTACACATTCTAAAATATTGACGCCTATGATTCATTCTAGCACAGCTGCATTATTGACAGTGCTAACAGGCTAGATTATAACTTGCCCATTAATTTATACTTATAGTCCATTGTGATCAATGAAAAGGCAGTCAAAATATTCAGTAAAAAGAGAGCAAGTGAACATATACCACAAATTACATTAGTCCCGAGTTGTACAATGGTATATGAATATTATTATTTTGCAAAAGTTACTGCAACCCCCTGAACTCCCCTCTCCCTGCATGCACCTTTTATTTAATGATAAAGTGTATGTATTATTACATCAGTAAGAGTGTGATATGGCGAAATATTTCATGAGCAGGCTAATTTATTTTCACAAGCCAGAGGTGAGTGAAAATAAAGCCTAAGAGTGAATATCTCGCCATATCATTCTGCAGAGTGTAATAAGGGGTTTATTCCATGCTAGATACCTTCACTGAAGTAGTTTGTTGGTAACTCTTGGTATAAAATTGGCATTAAAACTCTCTAGGGGCTCACCACATACACTCCCAGCTGATATTTTAATAGCTGCTCTAACCTGGTTGGGTAGGCTCCACTAGAGTAAAGGTAGCTGTAAAAACCCTGAAAGCTGGTTGCTATAAGTACTAGGGGTAATGAGCTTGGCATACAGCCATGAGATAACACTATGTTATATAAAGCGAGTTAGCTACTCAGTAGTCACATTTCCTAAAGGTAACATTGTGAATATATCTAGCGTGGAATAAATATATAATACTTAACTGCTCTGAAACCAAAGCAAATACAATGACACACTTAAGCTCATCTTAGTCACAATGTTTTTTTTTATTGCAATGAGCAAGAGTAGCTATATTGCATTGCTACTCTTTCATTAAATGATATTATGTACCTGCCAAGATGAAGTTTCAACTTGGGATTAATTTTATTGTAATTGTAACGTTTCTCCTCGCTGCAATGGATAATAACTCTGGGGCTTGGTTGCAGGCACTCCCTATCTCCTCCATTGGCCTCCGTTTAGACAACCCCTCACTTCGGATAGCTGTCGGCCTGAGACTCGGCACTGCCATCTGTGCCCCCCATCATTGCCAGTTCTGCGGTGCTGAGGTTTCCTCACTCGGCCTTCATGGACTGTGTTGCCGGAAAAGCGAGGGAAGGCATTCTCGACATGCATTTCTTAATGATATCATAAAGCGTTCGCTTTCCACAGCTGGGATCCCTTCGAGGCTCGAACCCCCTGGCCTTTCATGCTCAGATGACCAAAGACCAGATGGCATGACCCTAGTACCTTGGAGTTCAGGTCATCCTCTGGTCTGGGATGCAACATGTCCTGATACTTTTGCTTCCTCATATGAAAGTCGGGCCACCTTGGAGGCTGGAGGTGTTGCATCCCTGGCCGAAGAAAGGAAGTCTGCCAAGTATGCACATCTGGCACCTCAGTTTATTGTACAGCCAGTCGCCATAGAGACCTCAGGCGCCATAGGGCCCTCTACCCTATCTTTTCTAGAGAAGTTAGGCAGACGCATCCACCTGGCCACGGGAGACCCCCGCTCTACACAGTTCCTCCTTCAGCGGCTGGTACAACGGGGAAATACGGCAGCAATTTTAGGCAGTACAGGCAACTAACTAACTTATTCATCATATTTAATAAATAAATTTACTCTGTTATTGTAACTCACATTGTTACTTATATCTTCATTATTATGATTACATAATAATAAACTTAACTGAAATAACAAGAACTGACAAAAGTATTTATACAAATGACAAAACAACAGATATGCACTAACTAATGTATCTAAAAAATACAGTATTCATGATCTCACTATAAGGTTTAAGATAGCATGATCATTCCTTATAATCATAATTACGGGTTATGTCACCCAAAAATTGTTTCAATCTCACTCCAAATTAAATTATCAATAACTAGCTGTAAATTTGTAATAATATCCTCATAAAATATTGAACAATGGTTAAATATGGACAAACAAAAAAAGAAAAGAAAAGTAAAAATGCTAAAAAAAATTGTCTCTTCTGAGTCAAATTCAGTAGCATCACTTTCATCTTCGCTAACATCAACTATCGCACTTTCTATATCCTCTGAGTGTTGAGCTGACGTCACTGTTGATGGAAGTTCCACGAACTGTGTAAAAGTCGCTGTTGCCCTGTGGTAATGGTTTTCTGAGCTCTGCCTCTTGGACTGCAAAAGACTTTTTAAACCGCTGGTGTATTGGTCTCCACTTAAACCGGAATTCAGTTCATCCATTTTTTTCGTGACAACTGTCACTTGGTTAAACCAATACTGAACAGTAGATTCCATTTCCAATTTTAATAGTGCAGTTTCATCCAGTTTAAAGTAACGTCTACTAGATTGTAACGAGTCACCAGCCAAAAAACTGTTGCAAACCTAAATAAAGCAACCATAACCACAACAACAACAGACAGGTTTATTACATTTTTATCCAAATCACTCTGAAAGTTGAAAGAGAAGAGTTGAAATTTGTGATAATTACACTGTGAGATACAAGGCAAACCATTAAACAGTGGAGAAGCGAAATGTGTCCATAATTTCATCGATAAACAACTAATCATGTCATCAGACCACAAAATACTGATAAGCTATAGCATTGGCATTTATTGGAAAAATTGGGCAAAATTATTAGAAGTACTGTGGAGCCCTGGTGAGCACTGGACTTGCATGCTACAGCACTTTTTGCTAAGAAGTACTGTAACAAACAGTGATACAGTAGGAATTGTTATAAATCTTGCAATTTAATAGGCGTGACAATAGGCGCAACTAGCCGAAATTGGTAAAGAGCATCAAATTCACAGATAATATTCAGGATTGTGCACTGTACAGCAAGTGAACTCGAGTTAGGTAGGTAGCAGAGTTGGGGTCAAATACTCCTAAAATATTTAATTGCAATTGCAATGCTCTCTCTTCAAATACAATTGCAAATACAAATACTTGATTTCAAAAGTGTATTTAATTTGGAAATACGACAGTGTTATATTTTGGTAGTACATCACATACAATATCTGGTATCATACACACACACACACACACACACACACACAGGCACAGTGGCCTCCCACACAGTATTGATACTTGACGACAGGTATATTCAGTTAAACCCCCTCCACTCTAAACACTAACTTTAGGTTCCTTCTGACGGGGCATCTTGTATGATGCAACAAATTCATCTACAGATGACTGGTTTCCAAAATATATGTGTCCATGTAATGCATCTCGGTGACTTTTACCAGCAGCTATCTTTCTAGGCAGTCCAAATACAGCATCCAATGAAAGAAACCAACTACCAGACTCCTAAAAACAAATTACATATGGCATATACACAACAAATATAACAACTAATATCAACAACCAGAATACTGTAAATGTGAACCCGTAGGTATTAGGTCTGAACAACAAATACTTTTAATTGAACTACTATTCCAAGAGTGAAATTTCAGCTAGCTATGAAGTGTGCAAGTATACAAAAAACTATAAAAAGCGAGTTGGGCACCATTAATAATGTGAGTTCAAATAGGGAGAGGAAAAGAACCCAGAACCTCAGTATATCCAACTCGAGAACCCAAGTACATCCCCATCACCCTATGCACAGCCCCAACCCCCAATTTAATAGCAATGTCTGTGAAAAGCAGAAAAAGTTACACGTTGCTGCCTTGTTGTGTATGATTGTATATTATGTGCAACATGGCAAAAGGGATGGGAGTCCCTGTCCCACCCTTTAACTCTTCTCCCATCCTTATCACTCACTGCTATTCGATTATGAGAATGAAGTCATAAACTAACCTTAGGGCATACTGGGCATACATTGCCTTCATCTAGCTCTTGGCATACAAAAGTCAGGTGGCATAACTCCACCTTCATCCAACGATATTCCTCAACTCGATCAAAGAAGAATAAAGGCCTTTCCTCTAATAAATAATATTGTGATCTTAGTATAGCAAGTCATGTGTAACTGTTAAATCTAACCTTAGCTGCTACATGATGACACTTAAAACGCAATGCTTTACAGAAGTCATTCAATGAGACCTGAGCTTCTAATAACAGTGCCTCAATCCAATCCAAAAGCTCGAAAGTGAATGCCAAGTGAGGTCGTTGAGATGCTGATGGCCACAGTCGTGCTTTTACTAAAGTGGAAACCAGAGGCTCACAAGCACAAGTTGCCAGTCGTACGTCACATTCTTCCCTTATATGCACATTTAACCATAATAGTTATGATAAATATAAATAGAAGAGCACTAAGAGTGCAAACCCTCAGCGTTAGTTAAAAATGCACTAATTATGAATATAAATTTTAACTTGTCTAGCTAGAGCATTTTAAATTGGCCTGCTTGCATCTCTGGAATTCTTCAGGTGTTTCAAAGGCTTTTTATGGGCACAAACGTTTAGAACCAACACTTATACACACCTGGGACTGATACATACTCTTTCTAAAGCTATTTAACGAGCTTGATACTCAGCAATATGGTTATTAAGAGTTTCTGACAACTTCACGGATTTCCCTGGCTTTAGTATTAACCTTGTCTTGGTAGAAAAAAAAGTCATAAAACCATTTCGACTTCCGACATGCAAGCTACACAAACTTTTAGGTCACATTTTTTGGAGAGCAGGCATACTTACAGTTGATGAAAGAAGTGCACCTCCAGCAGCAGAGACTGCCCAACACCTGACAAAAGAAGCTGAGCACCGGAACTGCAGAACGCAAGCAATAAATCTGAACCCGGCGGGTAAAATTTGTATGTTCACATAAGCGCGCATGATTCTAAATGGCAGCTAAAAGATTGAATGAGTATGGCTGTATAGCGCAGCACTCACCGTAGTCTACCTTTTCTCAAAACTAAGCTGAAATATCAAAAAAAGTGGAAAATTAAAGAGACATATCGTCATCAAGTCGGAGTTCCTTCTCTCAAGGCATAAAAGTCCGCCATTTTCGAAATCCGCTGTTGACAGAGTGAAATAAATGACTGACTGAATGAATGACATTGACCCTCATGAGATTTTACCCATGCAGTATATCAATAGCATATTCTACACTTCTGTATTTTACTGCATGGATTTTACATGTACAAACATGATACATGCTAGATCTAGTGCCATTGGGTTTGCAGAGCTGCATAACAAATTTAATTGGGGAAAAACTATTTAAAAATTCTGTATGGGTAATGAGAGTCAAATTCAAATGCACATGCAGTAAAAACATGTAAATGTACTGAGGTTTGCACTAAAGTGTTTCTAGGGAGGAAAGCTATTACACAGTTAGAATGTTACACTAAAATTTCTGGGGAGGGGGGGGAGGGGGGGGAGGAATGTACCCTTTTGCTCCCTTAAAAGCAACCCTCAGTTGATTTTTTAACTTACCATCTTCAGCAATGCAGCAAATAGGTACCCATTTAACTGGTGAACATTTGTGATTTAGAACATCTATACTTCTAGTCACCTTAAAGGGCCTAAAAGTTCCATTCTAAAATATAAGAGAAGACTTGATGTTATTCAATTATCTCAACATGGCATATATAGTGTATAAAAAAGCTCATATTATATTGACCTAACTCGATTCATTTTTATTCAGCTTTCCAGAACTATTGTGTGACAGTTGAATCTCACTTATCTGAATGTTTCCCTTCAATATTACATTAGTCAGTTGTTTGCCCAATTATATGCTAAGTAAATACTTTGGCTTATAGACTAGTAATGTGCTTCATCACAAAAGTGAGTGACCCATTGTGTACAAGTAATTAAAACAGCAAGGTAGCTAAAGTAAACTACATAATATTCAGTTTTCTGAAGTTAAAATTCCAACTCCTGTTCACCTAGTTTAGGAAGGCATCATTCAATTCATTTATTCCTAAAAGTAGCCACAAGTAGCTAGCTACATAGCCATTGATTATGTGATTAACTAACAACTATGGAGTTACAACCATAATTTTCCCCGAGTAGTGGTTGCTTCTGTAGGAAATGCATTTTGACTATCTAAATGGCCAGTAATTCTCCACAAAAAGCATTCCAGCTA